>Ga0114998_10000858_pt1 | contig 23075 bp, 16 predicted proteins | sample ArcticOcean_MG_C_5_FD_87044 | JGI IMG/M metagenome (GOLD analysis project Ga0114998, IMG submission 87044) | Marine microbial communities from western Arctic Ocean - ArcticOcean_MG_CB4_138 | ecosystem: Environmental > Aquatic > Marine > Oceanic | place: Arctic Ocean: Canada Basin | collected... | reverse complement strand
TGGCCCACTCAGCAAGTTGGATGAAGCCTTGTCTGCCAACACCATCCAAGTGGCCTCGCAGTCCCCACCATTGGATATGTGGGACCGCATCCGCCGTGGCTTTGCCATGCCCGACCTCGTAGACAACGTTGTGGACACACGTGTGGAATGGTATGCCGCTCGCCCAGACTACATGGACCGGATGGCCCTGCGGTCTAGCAGATACATTTTTTATATTGTCGATGAGCTGGAGCGTAGGCGCATGCCTACCGAGTTGGCGCTGCTGCCATTTATAGAAAGTGCGTTTAACCCGCAAGCTGTTTCCAGCGCCAAAGCCGCGGGTATGTGGCAGTTTATGCCTGCAACAGGCCGCTCGTTTGACTTGCGCCAAAACTCCTTCAGGGACGACCGCCGTGATGTGGTGGCATCTACCAACGCAGCGCTGAATTACTTACAAAGCTTGCACAACCAATTTGGTGATTGGCACCTGGCTTTGGCTGCATACAACTGGGGACAAGGCAATGTGCGCCGCGCTATCGCACGCAACAAGGCTGCAGGCAAAGACACGGGTTACCTAGACCTTCGTATGCCCGCTGAAACACGCTTCTACGTGCCCAAGCTTCAGGCCTTTAAAAATATAGTCAGCAACCCCGCTGCCAACTCGGTGGTGTTGCCCAGCATCCCAAACCACCCGTTCTTTGACGTGGTGACCATTGCCAAAGACATCGATGTGGCGCTAATTGCCTCATTGGCTGGTGTCAGCGAAGAAGACTTTAGAGCACTGAACCCATCGCTCAAACACCCTGTTGTGTTGGCCAATGGCACACCTGCTGTACTGCTGCCTTGGGACAACGCTGGCGAATTCAAAATAAGGCTGCAGGCCCATTCAGGCCCTATGGCGACATGGACTGCGCATGTGGTCCAATCCAACATCAAGCCGCGGGACTTGGCCAAGCAAGTTGGCATGTCAGAATCTGAGTTGCGCCTAGTCAACAAAATACCGCCCCGCATGTTGGTGCGCAAAGGCTCTACCGTACTGGTCAAGCGCAGTGCAATGCGCACCACCAACGTAACTGAATACGTGGCAGATAACGCGCAACTGGCTTTGGCACCCGAGTTCAGCAAACTGGAAATACGCGTCAAACGAGGGGACACCCTGTCTGGCTTGGCACGGCGTTATGGTGTGTCGGCTGCCTCCATCGCTAAATGGAATAACCTGAAATCACGCAGCTACATACGCATTGGCCAACGGCTGGTAGTCCAACTGCGCTAAGGCCCATTACAAGCCACCTGCAGAAACTCACCAACACTCAACAGGTTATTGTCAGGATCTTTATAGCTGTTGGTGCTGGCACTATGGCCGCTGTTGGGCCATAGGCGAGCGAACTGAACAAGGCTTTGCTAGCTTGCGGCTACACCAGCGAGCGGCGCTGAGCAACGGCCCTAGCAAGCTCTTCTAGAACGGGCTGCGTTTGACGTAAGCTGATACAAGCATCCGTAATAGAAACCCCACGGCGCAACGCTGTCCCAGCCGCCAAGTCTTGGCGCCCGTCTTCTAGATGGCTTTCAATCATCATGCCCATGACGCTGTAGTCGCCTGCCCCAATACGAGCCGCCACGTCAGCAGCCACCTCTATTTGCTTGGTATGTTGTTTTTGGCTGTTGGCGTGTGAGGCATCCACCATTAACCTCGGGTGGCAACCGGCCTTGGTCAGTGACTGAACGGCAGCGGCCACACCGGCAGCATCGAAATTAGGTAGCTTGCCACCGCGCAAAATAATGTGGCAATCTTCATTACCACGTGTTTCAAAAATAGCTGCTTGCCCCATATTGGTTAAGCCCATAAAAGCGTGGCTGTTGCGCGCGGCAACCATGGCATCAATCGCCACCTGCACACCGCCATCAGTGCCATTTTTAAAACCAACTGGACAACTCAAACCAGATGCCAACTGGCGATGGCTTTGACTCTCTGTCGTGCGCGCACCAATAGCGCCCCACGCGATCAAGTCAACCACAAACTGGGGGCTCAGCAAGTCCAGGAACTCTGTACCAGCAGGCAAACCTTCGCTCACCACATCCAGCAACAGCCGCCTTGCCTTGTGCAGGCCTTCATTGATGGCATAGGTACCGTCTAAATGCGGGTCGTTGATATAACCTTTCCACCCAATCGTAGTGCGAGGCTTTTCAAAATAAGTGCGCATGACAACCATCAGCTCGCCACTCATAGAAGCCGTCATGGCTTTGAGCGCACGAGCGTACTCCATGGCTTGGTCGTGGTCATGGATTGAACAAGGCCCAACGACCACCAGCAGGCGGTCATCACGCGCTTGCAAGATGTCTGCAATAGCACTGCGGTGGTGTGCCACTTGCGCCACCATAGCCGGCGTTTCAGGCAACGCTTCTTGCAGCAGCGCCGGCGTAATAAGTGGTCGTACCGACTTGATGCGCACATCATCAACACTGGTCTTGTCGTAAGTGCTCAACACTGACTCAGAGGAAGCTTGGGAAATAGGGTTCATTGCTGTTTTGGTCATCACGTTACTTCCAAAGAATGGGCTCAATGTTCACGACACCCTGCTCGCTGCTGAGGGTGAGGACATTTTCTTGAATGGTCGCTTGAAGTTGCATGCTGCGCTGAGCCAAATCCACGAGAGCCTGCGACGACTCTGTCGGCAAGCGCCACACTTGCAATCGCTCCAGCCGGTGGAGCTTATTTTTAATACTTGCCCACCAAATATCAGCAGAATGGCTAAAGGCGTACAGCAACACCGCGTCTGCTTTGCTGCACGCTTTCAACAGCGGTTTATCTTCTGGCTGTCCCACCTCAATCCACAAGCGTTTGCGTCCAGTAAAGTCAATCAACTGCACATCTGGCTCTTCAGGATCTGACAAACCCGCACCGAAGCTCAGCGTGCCATCGCCCTTGCAGGTGTCATGTAGTTGGTGTGCATTGAGCGCCAAGGCGACCAAGCGTACCATCATGCGCTCATCATTTTCGCTGGGATGTCTAGCCAAAGTGAGCGCATGGTCGGCGTAGTAGCCGTGGTCAACATCCGCAATTTGGACGTTGGCTTTAAAAATAGTTGATTTGATTGCCATAGCCAGACATTATGCGCATGACAAAGCCACAAACAAAAACACCCAGCACGTTTGCACTGGGTGTTTTTGAAGTTTGGGTGGTGGGTCGTGCGGGGTTCGAACCTGCGACAAACGGATTAAAAGTCCGCTTAGATGTATATTCCCCATCGTAGATCATAATGGATATAATCTATAAAAATCAACAAATTATCAAATATATGCTGTATAAAAAATCAGCTCCCGTGTTGATTAATACGCCCCTTTATTGGGCGTATTTGCCTACATATTGCCTACAGATTGGATGGAGCCATGATGCCACAACAAAACCGAGTGAACCTGACTGCGGGCCGGGTGGACGCCTTCCAGTGCCCTCAAGACAAGGCTCAAGCGTTTTTATGGGACACCGATACGCCCACTTTGGCGCTACGTGCAACACCAACAGGCCGTAAAACTTACGTGTTTGAAGCGCGATTGAATGGCTCGACCATACGTATCAACATTGGTACTTTGGCCGACTGGCCGATTAAACAGGCACGATTAAAAGCCCAAGGCTTGAAGATGCTGGTAGACAGTGGTACAGACCCGCGTGAGGTGGAGCGCGACAGGCAGGCAGCCGCTCTGGATAAGAAGTCAGCAGCCGCAGCGCAAAAAGAGGCAGCCAAAGTTGCCACCATTACTGTGGGTGAAGTGTGGACCATGTATCTAGCTGAGCGCCGCCTAAGTCCTAAATGGGGGGAACGCCATTATCAAGACCACATTGCCAAGGCCGCTCCCGGTGGCGCGCCGTCAACACGCCGGGGCTACAAGGGGCAACTAACCAAGCCGGGGCCACTGGCCGCACTGATGGCGCTGCCTTTGAACACCCTGAGCGCGCCAGTCATAGAAGCATGGGCCGCAAAAGAGGCAATAACCCGAGCAACGTCTGCACGGCTTGGGTGGCGATTGTTGAAAGTGTTTCTGCGCTGGTGCGGTGAACACCCTACTTACTCGACCTTAGTACCTGCGAGCAACCCAGCCAAGACAACGAAGGCGCGAGAGTCATTGGGCAAGGCTGGCAGGAAAAAAGACGTTTTACAGCGGGGGCAGTTGGGCACATGGTTTGCCGCCGTTCAACAGATACAAAACCCAATAATTGCCGCCGCACTTCAAGTGATGCTACTGACTGGCGCTAGGCCAGGCGAAGTGCTGACGCTGGAATGGACGGACGTCAACACGAAATGGAAGGGGCTTCAAATCCGCGACAAGGTTGAAGGTGAGCGGGAGATTCCGGCGACTCCCTACTTATTGCATCTTATAAGCACCCTACCCCGACGCAACAAATGGATTTTCTCAAGCCCAAGCAGTGCCGATGGCAAACTGACCGACCTCAACAACGCACATACGCGCGCCTGCAAAGTTGCCGGGTTGGACGGGCTTACCTTGAATGGTCTTCGCCGTTCGTTCAAGTCGCTGACTGAGTGGATAGATATACCCGCTGGCGTGGTTGCGCAACTCATGGGCCACAAGCCAAGCGCCACGGCCGAGAAGCATTACACAGTGCGGCCGCTGGAACTTCTGGCGATTCACCACGAAAAAATTGAAATGTGGATTTTGGAACAGGCCGATATTAAGTTCGACGCTAAGACAACCCCGGTCAAGTTGCTCAAAGGCATGTCACTACGTTAGATCGCATTGAGGGGTTCGAGCATTGGGATTTGTTGATGGGGTTGCACGTACATCTAAAACAATATAAGATCATGCTCAATCGCATAGAAGCGCTAGCTTCTGACACGGGGGAAAGCCCCCGAACCGCTACTGGTCGTCCGATTAACGAATGTAGTTGCCGCGAAAGCCTAAGCTTTCTGACACGAGGGGAAAGACCCTCAGGCCCCCTACGGCTGTTCTCGGCAAAACGAAATGTAGACAAGCTGTCCGCAAGGACAGTAGTCACCTTTTTTTCGTTTTGCGGGAGACATTCATGCCGGAAACCCAAACCACAGAGCAGTTTGCACTGCCAAAGCCCGTAGTGCACTGCGGGCTACAAACCCAGATCGAGCAGCATCAACCACCGCCGCTCGAGACGATCACACGTCCGAACCTAACGACGGTGGAGGCTGCGTACTATCTCAACCGCAAACCCCAAACTTTGAGGGGTTACGCCTGCCGCGAGGATGGCCCCATTCGACCGTTACGAGTCCATGGGCGTCTGGCTTGGCCGGTGTCTGAACTAAAACGCGTGCTTGGAGTGCCAGCGTGAGCTCGGTAACCCGCTGTGCATTCACGGTCTCACGCTCCGCGCCATAACCACCAACAGCCGCCATTGCCGGCTGAGCACCCACAGGGTGTCAAAAACGCAATGTCAGAACTGCCCTCCGTTGATGGCACTAAACCAACGCGACAACTAAACGCTCTAGCCGCTCCGGGTTCGCAGGCTAGATCAGCGCAATCAAAACCCGCCGAAATTCGTCCACCTTGCGTGGATATTTAACAATTTTTTTGTAAAAAAGGAGTCCGCCATGGACTACAAGAAATTAATGGCCCCTTGGTTGGCCAATCGCCAACAACAAGTGCTTCGAGTGAAAGTTGTACAGGTTGATGCTGCTCTGACATGGTCTGCGTACTACAGGTACACATACCTAGTTGGAGTTGGTCTGAAGCTGCACCGTATACCTCGTCATATCTGTGGCAATGCTGCGTCAGCAGTCGAGCAGTTAGAGCGCGCTCAGCGACTTATCAGCTTCATGGATACAACAGGTTGTCGGCCTCTTGCAGCGGAGGAATGCCCGGAATCGCACTGTGATATTCCAGAGCTCGACTGGCCTGACCATTTCACTTACTGGCTTGGACCTGATGGCGAGCCGCTTGTTTTAATAGAGCCTTACACGTCGCTTGAAGAACTCCAAGAGGAAATCTCTGCGCGAAAGCTAACGGCTCTTGTGCTACCCAATCCCGGAATTTACGGTGGTGAGGGTGGTCAAACCACATCGGTACTTTTAGCGGCTCCACAGAACGCCGGGTGTTTACATCAACTATCCGTAATTGAGTGGTGCAAGCCATTGGGTGCAGTGCAAGACATTAGCTGGTTTGAAGCACTGAACTTGGGAAAGGGGCGTCAATCATGACCGAACCATACAAACTCAAGTACTTCAACCAAGCAGGGCTTGCCCAGATTCCAGAAAAGCTGCTGATGCTTCCACAGGCCATAACTTGGATCGCAGGTGCAGTTGATCCGGCAACGGGTAAATTTATCAAATGCCCGAAAGGGCTTGATGGATCAGGTGTTGATTGGCCCAAACCAAAGCAGTGGATTGGCACGTTTACGGAGGCGCTGCAACAGGCACAGAACAAGGGCCACTCGGGACCGGGTTTAGTGCTGCCCGCCTTAGTTGACGGGCGTCATTTAGTGGCTTTGGACTGGGATGGTGTTGACTTCGAGGACACCGAGCGCATGGGTGAGATCATGCAGGTCTGGGAAGACCTCGGCAGGCCGTACATGGAAATTTCACCATCGGGCAAGGGACTTCGAGCCTTTGTTCTGTCTGCGGTGTCCGTTAGAGATGCGTCCCGCGCCCGTGCGGGTGGTGGCAAAGACGAGTTGTTCTGTTCCAGCAAAGCCAGATGGATGACTGTGACTGGCGATGTCTTCAAAGCAGGAGGACTACCTGACGCGACAGATGCGGTGGTGGCACTTTCTGGTTGTTGGAATCAAGGCAAGCCTCCACGAGTTACGGGTCAACCGGGTGCCGCTCGCGTGGGAAGTCTGCACGTTCAAAACAGCAAACCAGTGATGCTGTCGCATTTGATAGGTGGTGGGGGATTTGCTTGGCCCGATATGCCGTTGAAAGACGGGGATGGCCGCGAAGAGATGATGCTGCGCTATGCCGGGCATCTACGTAGCCAAAAAACCTACTCACAAGAACAGATTCAGGAATTGTGTTTGGCAGCGAATGTTCGTCATTACTCTGATCCGTTAGCAGAGTCGGTTGTGCTTGACCGTGCTCAGCGCTACATGAACAGTCCTGATGAACAGGTCTTGACGAAGACAGATGGGTGGGCTGCGCTAGCAGACCTACCGCCGAAATTCCTCAAGCCACCAGCGCTAAATCCGGAGCTACTACCTCAAGCACTTTCGGGTTATGTTGCAGATCGTGCTGAGGCAATGCGTATTCCAGCCGAGATGATTGCCACCCCAATGCTGGTCGCGTTAGGTAGCGTCTTCGGCAAAAAGGTATGCGTACAGCCTAGAAGCAAAGACACAACTTGGCTTGAATATCCCAATCTGTGGGGGGTCAGTATTTTGCCTCCAGCGATGCTGAAATCGCCGAGCATGAACGCAGCAATGAAGTTCATCAGTGAGCTTGAAACCCAGGCGCAGCGTGAGTACTCGATTGCCATCGCGGAGTGGGATTCCGAGGAGCGAGTCCGAAAAATTGAAGTGAAGGAGGCCGAGTCGAAAGCCACTAAAGCGATCAAGTCAGGTGACAAAGTTGGGGCGAGACGAGAACTTGACCGCGTTCACAATGTCAAGCCACCAATTCGTGAGCGCTTCATCATCACTGACGCGACACCCGAGGCTCGATTGCAAATTCTTTGTGAAAACTCAAACGGTGTCCTACTACTACGCGACGAGCTTGACGGCCATATTGCCCAACTCCGAAAAGATGGGTATGAAAATGCCCGTGCTCAAGAACTGCAATTTTTTGATGGGCATCAGGACTACAGTGACGACCGGATCAAACGCGGTAGCCACATTGCGGAAGGACCCCGCATGGCACTCTACGGAAACTTGCAGCCCGCCAAGGTGGAAAAGTACCTAAGAGAAATGCATCGAGGCGGGAGCGATGATGGGTATTTGCAGCGGATGCTTCAGCTTGCTGTGCAACCCACCATCGAGGAAGCGTTTGAGTTGCTTGATAATCCGCCTGATCGCGAAGCAGAGCTGCTAGCCCGGGGTTTATTCCAAGCTGCTAAAGCTATGCCCCTTGAGCGAAACGATTTAACCAAGCGCATCATGTCCAGAGTGCTCAATTTCGACGCCAAAGCCCAAGATGCCTTTGATGAGTTTTTGGTTGTGCTTGAAAATTTACTGCGTGGCGGGAAAATCTCGAATCCCGTCATGGCTGCACACATTGGTAAATACCGGGGCACGTTGCCGAAGCTGGCGCTCATCATTGCGTTAGCCGAAAACCCCAACGCCACTATCATCTCATTTTTAGCATATGAGAAAGCAGAAGAACTGCTGATTTTCTACAAGATACACGCTGAAAGAGTGTATGGGGTTGTAGCACGTTACGACTTGACATCGGCATACGAGCTGCTGGATCGTATAAAAAAAGGCCAAGTGCTTGATGGCTTTAACCCTCGAGACGATATCCAGCGCAGAGAGTGGGAGGGGCTGCGCTCGGGGGGTGAGATCGAAGCCGCCATTGAGTTGCTTGTTAAGTACGGGCACCTCAAGGTCATAGAAGAACCAACGAACGGTCGACCAAAACGTATTGTTCGGATTCACCCTGAGTTACTCCGACAAAAGGGGACACAAGTGAAAACAAATTAGCCGTTTGTTTTTCCAGGGGGGGCTTCCGCCCCCCTTTGTCAGGCGGTATAGGAGTAGAAAAATAAAATTTTGAAAGAGAAAGAAAGTTTTAAACCCGCCTTATATACGTATGACAGAAGGGGGCGTATGCCGTGGCTTACCCCCCCGCTCCGCCAAAACTGACAAAAGCTCCCATGTCTTGACCCTAGTTCAATGCCGACGACCCCAGCCTTTCCGCGCATGGGGTCCTGCGTGTATTCCCCAAATCAGTCAGCGAACGAGCGTCAGACCGAGTTCAAAATATAGTAAAAGCAAGAACACCATGAACACATTACTCACCCTTGGGGGCCGAATCAAATGCAACCAGTGTCAGGCTAAGTCAAAGCGATCTCAGCAGCAGTGCCGCGGGCCAGCTATACGTGGTTCGACCCGGTGCCGCATGCATGGTGGGAAAGGATCCGGGCCAAAAACTAAAGAAGGCAGGCAGAGATGCGCCGACGCCAAAACCATCCACGGCTTTGAAACGCGCGAAGCGCGAACCGAACGGGCACTGCGTATGCGTCGACTTCGGGAGTTAGAAGACCTAGGTCACCTGCTGGGGATATTACGTGGCGCCCGGACACCGGGAAGGAAGCCGCAATAAGTCCAAGGCACTTAATGTGGCTTAAGACACCCAAGGATCAGAATCACTCAGTCTTTAGTCTGATACCCAAAGCGCTCAACGCGTCTCCAATTGGAACGAATAACCCCAGAGACTCAGCCCCTTGTGCAACAACCTTCGCGGTTGATATACCCACGACACGCCCTCTCGTATCGAATAATGGACCACCACTATTACCCGGAGATATCGCGGCATCCGCCTGGATGAAACTCAAGGTTTTATCGATGTCGCGACGCATTGCACTGACGATACCCCGAGTAACAGTCGAGCCAAGCGACTCATTAATCGGACTACCAATGGCGTACACCTCTTCAGCGACATTTGGCAAGGCAACATTCAAATTTAATGGAGATGGAAAACGCAGCGGCGACTTGAGAAGAGCGACATCTCTTGCTTTATTAACACCTACAACTTCAGCCTGTACCTCTACGCCAATTGAGGTTCGAACCTGAACATTTGAGGCATTACCCACGACGTGTGCGTTTGTCAATATATAACCTTCGTCACCTACAAAGAAGCCTGAGCCGTGTCCCATGCCGATGCGCACAGTAACAACTTTAGTAACAAGCTGACTGGCTATAAACTTGTCCGCTACTTCCCCGTTGCTAATGAGCACTCCCAAATTCAGTGCAGTCTCGACAGGCTCGGGCCTTAAGCTCTTGCCTGCAGCCAAATTTAGCATTTCCTCGGAGGAAGCAAATCGCTCTACAGAATCGATAAATGCATTTTCGAATGTGGTGAGAATACCGCCGTTGATTGCTTTGTTCTGTTTGAAATAACCGCCAATCCGACGTTTAAAAATAACATCCTTTGTAAGCGAGTTCATGATGGACCACTCAAACTCGACGAAAAGTTCCCCGCTAAAAGATCTTGTGGGTCTACCGTACCAAATGTCATGCTCATGGCAAAAGTTGCCTTTCATTTTGGTAAGGCGAGCGCCGATCAAATACTCTGCAGTAGACGCAGCCCGAGCACCAGAAAACAGATCGGAAGGGTCACCCGCAACTGAGAATCCTCGATTCGTCAAAGTTTCGTGGAAGGTTCGCCCAAGGTCCGTCGACCAATCACCCAAATACTCTCGACCACCACCATATGTAACAGTTGCATCACCAGAAAAGGAGTTATTACACATCGTGCCTTCTGTCGCCACATCGGCTGGGAACGCAAAGATCGCCTCGCTCCTTGACAGATCACTTACGAGACGAGTCAGCGCAAATGTCTTTTTAACCTCACTCAACTCGAGCTGGGCAGGCTTGCGAGCCGCTGAAATATCGGGAATAAGCAATGGCTGAGTAGTGTTACACCCAGCAAGAAACAATCCGGTTAGGCCGAGCGCAAGAAATTTTATTGTCTTCATAGTTTTAAATCCAATCTTCTGTCTTTGGTGTGTGCACGTTTTGCGAAGACACGTTTGTATATATTGTAGTAAAAGTGTGTGTAATAACCAAGCAATACGGGACCCACCTAAGGATACGAAATCGGTCGACTAACCATCCGATACAAGATCTTGACATTGATAGTCGCCTTATTATCAATACCCCTGATTTTTAAATCGTTTGAGCGAAACACAGTACAAGTGCTCGCAGGGGGACCCATTTCAGAAAGTGGGAGGTGGGGGTACGGTGGGGGTACGGTGGGCGTCGACTGCGCTGGATTTTGAAGGGGTACCCCAGCCAACTAGTATGCGCATGAGAAGCTGCCTAGCGATTCACTTCGCCCTTATCGCCGACAGTATCAACGAGCCACCAGTTAATGAGTTGTAGTCCCACGGTTGCTGCTTGCCATCTGTGTCCTGCATCACCTCAGCTCTTACTTTACGCAGAACTACAGATATGTCATCAGGCCCATCGATGTGCTGCAACAGCGCTTTGGTAAAGGGTGAGTTCTTGCCGTTGCCGTCCGCTGCTACAGAGCCATCCTTTGTTGCATAGGCAATCATGACGCCCTCGGACACACTGATCGGCGCTAAGCCGCGAGCCATGCTGCGACTGGCAACTTGAAGCAATGGGTTATCTCTGCACGCGTCAAGAAACACCAGTTTTGTTTTACCGGGTAGGTATTGATCAATGACGCTGTTTAGTGAAATCCCATGAAGAGGAACCTCAGACAAGTCATTCATATTGATATCAGTTGGCAACATATAGTTGATTCCAGATATTTGCGCCGCGTGACCCGCATAGAAGAACATACTCACATCGGTTGCGCTGGCACTTCGATTGAATCCGACTAAAGCACGTACCAGCTTTGAACGAGTTGCGTTCTCAACCGTGGTGACCTTGAATCCCATTTGTCTTAACTTAGCAGACATGGCTCGTGCATCGTTAATGGGATTGTCTAAGCGGGCACTGCCTTGGTAGGCACCATTACCAATGACCATAGCGTGAACCCTCAAGCGAGGTCCGACGGGAGCTGTAGGTTTGAATTGGGCTTGTTGCTGCGCGGCTACCAGTTGCGCTTGTAGTTCCGCTTGCTTGCGCTTGGCTTCTTCGGCTTCGGCTAGAGCTTTTTCTAGATCAGATAGCTCAGTCTTTGCTTCTACTTGGACTTGGGGTAGTGGCGCACTAAGCTGCGACTTTGCATACGCTTCGCCATACATTTTCACGTTACGCGTGTATATCAACTGATCGCTAGGCCAAGTTTTGTGGAACTCTGCCTCCGATAGGCTGACATTTAAAGGGCCATTTTGCTCTGAATGAATTAGCAAAATACAGTCACGCCTGCAATTATTTATCGCAGCGCTCTCCGCTTCTGCTAGTGATACTTGACTTCTACCTGCACCGTAGCGATGCAAATAGTTATATATGGCCATATTGCTGGCAAAGGCGAAAAAAGAATTGTTGTGTTGGCTCATCAGTGCAACATTAAGACCCTTAGACCCTCGGGCTAAAGTTGAATAGCTTGAAGTGCAAGACTCCTTGCCATCTGAAAAGACCATTAACTTAGCAGCACACCCAGATACTTGAGCTCTGTCCTTTTCGGTATCCGGCGCTATAGCCGCATCACGGGCAAACCGTCTTGCAGCCTCCTGCCGCTGCCGCTGCCACTCCACGTCACTCGGGTCAGGCCTCATTAGCTGACCACCACTCCATCTTGGCCTGTTGTCACTCGGCTCTAGCGGTATACGTGCGAAGCTAGAGGGATCAATAACCTGCGAACCGACTAAGTTACCCGCTTCGTAGATACCGGATCGTTGTATAGAGCCATCAGCATTGAACTCAATGCCTTGTCCGTTGCGAAAACCATCCTTGAACCCACCAACGTATTTAATGCTGCCACTGGTGTATGTGCCTTGTCCGTTGCGTTCGTCATTCATGAACTCACCAACGTATTTATTGCCATATGCATCGGTCCAAGTGCCTTGTCCGTTACGCTTGCCATTCTTGAACTCACCAACGTATTTAAAGTGGCGTGTGGTGATAGTGCCGTTGCAATCAGTCCACGTCCATTGATTACTCTCACACGCAGGCAAATTACTCTGAGCCATAGCACTGCCAAAGCAGCAGGCAAGTAGGAGCGTGACAAGCGTTTTCATTTCGCCACCGTAAAGTAAAAGTCACCGACCAAGCTGGAGTTCTCCCAAGGCACTTGTTCGCCAGCCGTCTCCGCCATGACCTTGCGTCTGACCTGTTTAAATACCTGTTCAATTGGCATGCCCGGCTGTTTCAGCGCCTGCAGAAGGTGCTTGGTGTAGGGACTGTTCCTACCCTGTCCATCAGATGCGACTTGGCCCGGGGCCGTAGCGAACGAGATAAAGCTACCCGCAGGTGCATCCATACGAGCCAAACCGTTGTTGGTGGAGCGCCAGCTCTTGGGTAGGTCATTATTGCGGCAGGCATCGACAATCAGAATATTCACACGCTTCTTCGTCCCAGACTGCAAACCCTCCATCATGCGCAGCAGGTTACTGGCATCAAAGGCTTGGTCCACCACCTCGTACTCACGGCGGATATCTGCGTTGACTGGGATCAGGTAGTTTTTGCCCTTCACCTCAATACCGTGCCCTGAATAATAGACAAGACCAACATCACTAACCTCAAGCTTGTCGGCGAACTGACGCGTTGCTGCACGCATTTGTTTAAGCGTTGCGTCCTTAACCTCAATGACGTCAAACCCCACAGAGCGCAGAGACGCAGCCATATCAGTTGCATCATTGACGGGATTACTCAGAGGGTTAAATTTGTATTTAGCGTTACCAATGACGAGAGCGACGCGCTTACCTTGAGGAGCTATTTTTGGTGGCGGCTTGGCTGGGGTTTGTTGCTGCGCGGCTACCAGTTGCGCTTGTAGTTCCGCTTGCTTGCGTTTGGCTTCTTCGGCTTCGGCTAGAGCTTTTTCTAGATCAGATAGCTCAGGCTTTGCTTCTGCTTGGACTTGCGGTGGTGGCTCACTTAGCTGCGACTTTGCATACGCTTCGCCATACATCTTCACGTTACGCGTGTATATCAGTTGATCGCTGGGCCAAGTTTTGTGGAACTCTGCCTCCGATAGGGTGACATTCAAAGGTCCTGCTGGCTCCGCACTAATTAGCAAAACACATTCATCTGTCCTCTTAAATGTGGTGGTGCCGCTCACAAATGGCACGAGCCTTGACCGCACTGACTCGCACTCGTTAACCGCAATTCGGCTCGCTTGCGCCAGCGATTTTTGACTTCCTCCTGAGCCATGGAACCTTGCACCCGTCCCACCAAATCCACCACCACCCCCCAAGATCATATTGGACGCGAAGGCATAAAATTCTCCGTAAAGCTTACTTGTCAAGGCATCACTTAAACCCACGTCTCCTCTGATTACAGTTGAATAGCTTGAAGTGCAAGACTCTCTGCCATCTGAAAAGACCATCACCGAACCAGTGCAGTCAGACAATTTTTCTTTCGCCCCTTGATTAGAACCGTTGTCTACGATCTCAACCGTTGCTAAACCACCCTTACAAAGCTCCTGCGAGCCGATCTGTTCCAACGCAAACAGTATCTTCGGCTTACATTGCGGTGTTTCATTCAGTAAGCGACAAAGTTTTTCTTCAGGATAATTTGCATATTTGGCGCCACAAGAGGCAAGGAAAGGCTCAATACTCTTGCGAGCGTCTTCAGCTTCTCTAAGTGTATTCGCGCAATAACGATCACTGTCACCGCCGCTTGAGAATCTCGCCAACGTACTGCGTATTTCAGTCGCACACGCCCCATCTCGGTCCGCCTCACAGACATCTACGGGAGTCGCAAAGCGCCACCCCACACAGCGCCAGTTCGCCAGCTGTGGTATCCCGGGAGGGCGGGCACTTGTAAATATGCCGGGCTCAACGACCTGTGGACGTACAAGTTTTCCATTCGCATAGATACCAGACTTCTCTACAGATCCGTCAGCACGAAACTCAATAAACCTGCCATTCGGAATACCATTCACCCATTCACCTAGGTGCCTGCGGCCATCGGGGTAGTGGTACGTACCTTGCCCGTTTCGCTTGTCACTCTTGAATTCACCAACGTATTTATAGCCATTTGCAAAGGTGGTAGTGCGCTGCCCGTAAGGCTTATCGAGCTTATACTCGCCAACGTATTTGGCCCCAGCGGGATAAACAAAGCTGCCGTAGCAATTATTCCAAAGCACATCGACACTGCTTGGACACGCAGGTAAATTACTCTGAGCCATAGCGCTACCAAAGCAGCAGGCAAGTAGTAGCGTGACGAGCGTCTTCATGCGAACATCATACAAAAGAGTTATAGATTCACGAAACGGTAATTTGGACCAGTATCCGCAGCCAGAACCGCCACGCAGTATCACAGATGCCGCGCACCATGCGCACACTAGCTGGATGACTAACGTTAGACAGAGACCCCCTGATTTTTAAATCGTTTGAGCGGAACACTGTACAAGTGGTCTAGGGGGGCCCATTTGCAGAAAGCGGGGGTGGGTACGGGGTGGGGTCGACGCTTTGCAAAAGATGCTCGGCACACGGAAACTCTGACTGGCGGCAGGACCAAGACCTAGGGCAAGGAGGTGGATAGGTAGGACAGGAACGACCGCCGATTCATCCGCGGCATTTAGGCAAGTTGCCTACAGATTGCCTACAGCAGCACTAAAGAGTAAAGCCTCGCTTCTAAATTAATAGCAGCAAGGCTTCGCGTTCAGTGGTGGGTCGTGCGGGGTTCGAACCTGCGACAAACGGATTAAAAGTCCGCTGCTCTACCAGCTGAGCTAACGACCCACGCTTAATGGGGTTCGATGCAATTCGCTTGTTGAAGCGTTTGGTTATTGCGTCCTAAGCCAATGAGTATAGCGTGTTTTTTAAAGGCTTTAGAAGCGGATTTAAAAAAGTTTGCGGTAAACGTCACTTGATTTGAGCGATGTGCTGCATGCACCAACCCGCCGCACTCATGCCAAAGCTGGCGGTCACGGCCACGCTTGATCCGTAGCCGTGGCAGTTCAGCGTTCCATCAGAGATGGACTTATCGGACTCAGCATCCGAACCTTCACCAGCGGGTGTTGCATCCAATAACTTGGGCTTGAGCACTGGCTCTCGGCTAAAGACGCAAGCAACTTTCATACGGCCTGTACTTGCGGCATTGTGAGCTTTTCGTAACTGGTAGCGCAGCTGCGCCAATAAAGGGTCGTGTGTTACCTGAGCCAAGTCACCTGCCTCGACCATGTGTGCTTGGTGTTTACCGCCAGCTGCGCCAACCGTCACGAACGTACACGGGTGGGAGAGGCTCCACGCAGCCATGGCCGCTTTGGCACGCACTTGGTCACACGCATCTACCAGCGCAACTGGTGACACTGAATGGGCTAAGCCAAGTGTGTCGGCTATAGCCCGCCAGTTATCGGCATCAACAAACTCCTCAACTTCATCGACCACACACGCAGGATTGATGAGGGCTATGCGCTCGCGCATGGCTTGCACTTTAGATTGTCCAATGGTCGCCTGTGTGGCATGAAGCTGGCGGTTGATGTTGGACACCGACACATGGTCTAAATCAACCAAACTGATGCGTTGAACGCCACTGCGCGCAAACGCCTCGACAACCCAAGAGCCCACACCACCAATGCCGACAACCACCGCATGCATGCTAAATATGTTGTCAGCGCCAGCTGCACCGTATAAGCGGCGCAAGCCACCAAAACTGCGTTCAAAGTCATTGCCTAAGACCGGGCTAACAGCTTGGGTAGTGGTGACACTGATGACGCCGTTGCTGCTGTTACCAGTGCTGTTGATGATGCTGTCGCCATCGGTCATACGGGTGTTGGAACTCATTGTTTCACTCAATTGAACAGCATCAGTCACGCATAAGAAGCCACATTTGAAACTTAAAACCGCCCAAGGCACCACATGTAATGCCAGCAACAGCAAACAAACTGGTGAGACTTAGCGTTGACAGACCAGACAGGCCTTGGCCTATGGTGCAGCCCATAGCCGTTACACCGCCAACGCCCATCAGTGCGCCACCAGCCATATGCAAGGCGGTATCTTGGGTACTTGAAAAGCCATCCCAACGAAATGTTTTGCTGTGCCAAGCGTACATGGCACCGCCGCTTACGACGCCAAAAACAGACACTACACCCAGCGACAACACGTTGCTCACGTCGCTAAAGTAAATCAACCAGTTGATCACGTAGGCCAAGGGCGCAGTGAATGTCAACGATTCCATGCTGGCGCTGTTGGTGACCAAATATGTGGCCTCTAGGGTCTCAGGATGCTCTGGTACAAAGCCTAGGTGACCAGACACCCACCAAATGGCGACAATACAAGCGCCCACACCTAGCCCGCCAAACAAGGACCCTGAGCGAATAAAACCCTCGCCTTTGAGCGCCCACAGCACCAAACCACCACCAACTACGAGTGCAGACAATAGGCCGACCGTGTTGGCTTGCGCACCCAGTTGGGAAGCCAGCCAGTGAGGCAACAAGGCTGTGTCCATTTGAAAGTTAACCAAGTCTACCGAGTAGGTGCGCGCAACAGCGGTGATACCGCGAAGCGTCATAAAAGCAAACAACCCCATAAATACAAATACAACCAAGCTTTTGAGGCTGCCAGCCCCAATACGCAGCAGTGTTTTACTGCCACATCCTGAGGCCAACACCATACCAAAGCCAAACATGGCCCCACCCACAAGGGCAGACAACCATATCACTCGGCCGTTGGCATGAATACTGTCAGAGGGGTTGATCAGCTCAAAGAAAGCCAAACCATAAAACCCAAGAATAGCGACACCAACCGCCAAGGCCCACATGCGCATACGCGTCCAGTCGCCCATGTTGACGATATCGCTGAACGCGCCCATCGTGCAAAAATGACTGCGCTGAGAGACCCACCCAAACGCGATAGACACAGCGAAGCTGGCCCACAACACTTGGGTTTGTAAATGAGAGATGGCGTCTATATTCATAGGGAAGTTATTGTAGTTGTAGTTGTAGTTGTAGTTGTAGTTGTAGTTGTAGTTGTAGTTGTAGTTGTAGTTGTAGTTGTAGTTGTAGTCAGTCTGAAGGCGGTGACGGGTGGTGCACCATAAAAAAACCCCATATGCCAATGGCATATGGGGAGCAAGTTACGTCAAGAATGCGTTGCTAAAAACTGTATTGTTGTATTTAACAAATTGACAAATCGTCGTGATGCTTACTTCAGGGCATCCAAACGCTGTTTGGCAGCCTGAGCTGCCTCGCTGCTGGGAAAATTGGTAATCAGGGCTTGAAGATTTTTTCTAGCACCCAGTTTGTCACGCAACTCAACTTGGCAATTGGCCTTGGCCAACATGGCCTCTGGCACACGTAAGTGCTGTGCAAATTGATTGGTTAATTGGTCAAATGTAGTGAGTGCGGCGCCATATTGCCCAGTTGCGTAATAGGCATTCCCTAGCCAAAACAACACACTAGGCGTGTAGCCAGACTCTGGAAAGTCGCGCAATATACCTTGCAACACCACACTAGCCGTTTCAAAGTCACTGCCACGAAGGGCCGTCATCGCAGCCTCATAGTCGGCCTTCTCTTTGGGGCCCACACTGAAGTTTTCGCGGTCAACGCTCACCACCATAGGCTCAAGCAGGCTGAGACGGCTGTCGGTGCTGTTGACCAAGCGGCTGAGGTCGTCAACTGTTCGGCTGAGCTGTTCATTTTGGCCGCGCAATTGGGCAATTTCGCCTCGTAAACGCTCATTTTGATTGGCCAAATCAAGAATGCTCTCGCTGGTGGCAACTTTGGACAGCTTGTCTTGCATGACTTGCAAACGTTCCTGAGATGCCTGTATTCGCTGGCGCAAATCAATAATGGCACGCCTAGCTTCATCGTCTTCAAACAAAGCACCATAACTGGTTTGTGAGGCTACGACCAACATGGCGACCAATCCCCAGCGCGCTGCCTGCACACGTGCAAACTGTAATTTATTCAACATAGTGATCCGTAGGGACTGACGCAAGATCACCAACAGCCGGCTCTGCCGCCTGGTCTTGGTCAGCCATTGGTTTAAAACGACTTACCGGTAATTAATCAGCGCGCGGCGGTTTAGGCTCAAAGTGGCCTCATCACCGCCGACTGCAGCAGGCTTTTCTTTACCAAAGCTCACGGCCTCTATTTGTGACTCTTGAACACCCAACAAGGCCAGGGCGCGGCGAACTGCTTCGGCGCGTTGCTGACCAAGCGCCAAGTTGTACTCACGTCCACCGCGCTCGTCGGTATGGCCTTCAACGGTCACAACACGGGCACGGTCTGCACTGAGGAAGCGCGCGTGGGCAGCCAACAACGGCGTGAATTCGTCGGTGATGGCGAAGCTGTCAAACGCGAAGTAAACCAACCTGGATAAAGACGCTGGAGGCTGCTGCGCTTTGGACTCACTGGCATTGATCTCGACGCCAGCTACGCCCTTGTTATCAACACCGGCAGCATTGGCAGCACCGGCGTTGGCAGCGTTGGCGGCGTTGGCAGCGTTGGCAGCGTTGGACTCATCCAACGAAATGCCGCTGGCACACCCGCCAAGCACAAGGCTTAAACACAACAGGGCCATTAATGGCAGTGCCGATTTTTTCTTCAACATGATTGCTCCAGTTCAGACAAAGTACAAATAAAACAAATAAAACAAATAAAACAAATAAAACAGATCAGGCCAAATACTTGCTATAGACCCAACAGTGCACCTTAACAAAAATATATGTCAGAAAAATAGGTGATAGCCCGATTACAAACGGAATGGACCCCAATCGGGCTCACGTATGTCACCTGTGGCCCCCGCTAAGCGGGTGCGCACACGGCCATCAACCGACACAGTCATCAACGCTTCCCGCCCCTCAACACGGGTTGCATAAATAACCATTCGGCTATTGGCCGAGAAACTGGGACTTTCATCCGCGTCGGTATCGGTCAAGCCCCTAATTTCGTTGTTTTCAAGATTTAACACTTGTAGACGGAAGCGCCCATCAATTCGCCCCACAAACGCAAGCCACTTGCCATCAGGACTTGGGGAAGGTGAAATGTTGTAGCCACCCTGAAAGGTGATACGCACAGCTGCGCCGCCTTGGCTGGGCATGCGGTAAATTTGAGGGGAACCGCCTCGGTTACTTACAAAATAAATAAATTTTCCGTCAGGTGCATACGCCGGTTCTGTGTCAATGCTGCCTGTACGCGTCAACCGCGTGGGGGGGCCACCATCTTTGGCCAGTGCAAAAATTTGTGAGTTCCCTGAAGTCGTTAAGGTAGCCAGCAAGGTTTGACCGTCCGGCGACCACGCAGGCGCGGAATTTGAACCCTTGAAATTGGCCATCATGCGGCGCTTACCAGTGGCAACGGTGTGGGCGAAGATGACGGGTTTGAGCGCCTCAAACGACACATAGGCCAATTGGCTTCCGTCTGGAGACCAAGCCGGTGAAATAACTGGCTCGGGACTGCTGAGGGCCACTTGGGCGTTTTCACCATCGGCATCAGCCACCCACAATTTATGGCGGGTAGCGGACTTGGTGACATACGCAACCTTGGTAGAAAACACCCCCTTTTCACCCGTTAACTTTTCGTAGATCGCATCAGCCACACGGTGGGCTGCAAGACGACCCAAGTTGCCGTCGATTGGAACACTCACACCGCCCAAATCCTCCGCCCTAACGACGTCCCACAAACGAAAGCGCACACCCCAACGTTGGTCGTCTAGCTTGTTGACGCTGCCGGTAATGAGTGCGTCGACCCCGCGCGCGCGCCATGGTCCCAAATCTGGGCGCGACGATTCATCAAGCTGTTCGGTCTCCATGGGCACAACACGAAACAAGCCGCTGCGCTCAAGGTCAGCCGTAACAATGTCGTCGACTTGACTGGTCAACAGCTCACGGCCCTTAAACGGGGCAATCGCAAAGGGGCGCTGGGTAAGCCCTACACCAGCCACGTCCACGCGAAACTGGGCGTACGCCGCCAGCGGCAGGCTGGACATGGCCAAGCCCCCTGCACTTGAAGCCGCCACCAACATGGACCGTCTGCTGAGACGGGCCGTTGGTGCGGTGCACGCATCGGCACTCACAGCGGCTGTAGACCTTATCGGGAAAGACTTGGCGACGGGTGTTCTTGATTCAGGCATACGGGGTGACACTCTAGTTGGTCTGCGACCAGTAGATAATAACGGACGATTGCAACAAGCAAGTTCAATTCCTTGCGCCAAGACCTTGTTTATCAGCTACCACCGCTTGGTATTACCATTACCTTACTTTGACACAACACACACAACAGGCTCAAACACAGACAGATGTGAATACGCCAACTGCAACTGAGACCACCGTGACGCCCATGCGCACCAGACTGGTTCGTCTGTGGCCCTATTTTAAAGATGGACGCACAGCCCTAGTTTGGATTGTCGTAGCCAGCTTGGTAGGCGCATCAACTGAGCCCATGATTCCAGCGCTACTGCAAGGTCTGCTGGATGAGGGCTTTGCAGCGCAATCTGTGCCGCTTTGGATGATTCCAGTGGCGCTGCTGGGCGTGTTTGGTCTGCGCGGTGCGGCAGGCTTTGCAGCGCAATATTTACTGTCGTACGTTGCGAATGGCGCCATGCTCAACTTGCGCCGAGCCATGTTCAAGCGTTTAAGTGCCGCCCAACTCAGCTTGTTTCAAACGCAATCTGCCAGCAGCCTGTCCAACACCTTGGTCTATGAGGTGCAAAATGGCAGCAATTTGCTAGTGGGCGCGCTGCTGGTATTGACCAAAGACAGCTTGACGCTCGTTGCATTGCTCGCATATTTGTTTTATCTCAACTGGCAACTTACGCTGATTGTCTTGCTGGTCTTTCCGGCCTTGGTTTTGGTCATGCGGGTTCTATCCAAACGTCTGTATGGACTGACCAGACGCAGCCAGTTGGCCACAGACGAGTTGGCCTATGTCGTTGAAGAAAATGTATTGGCCCACCACATGATTCGCCTGCATGCGGCCCAAGCGTCTCAAGAAGACCGCTTTGCCAAACTCAGTTTGCAGTTGCGTGGCTTGGCACTGCGTTCCACAGTCGCCTCCGCTGCCATGACTCCTTTGACACAAATGCTGGCCGCTATGGCATTGTCGGCAGTGGTGTCTGCTGCGCTGTGCCAAGCCAATACACAAGGCACCTCTGTGGGTAGTTTTGTCTCATTTGTTACGGCCATGCTGATGTTGGTAGCCCCCATCAAACACTTGGCGGATGTTGCCAATCCCGTTACAAGAGGCTTGGCAGCACTTGAGCGCGGCTTGGAACTGATTGAGCATGTGGCTGAGCAATCCAGTGGTGCGCACAAACAAGATGCGGCACGTGGACATCTCGCATTCAGCAACGTGTGCGTGCGCTACCCAACTAAAGAGGACATGGCACTGGACAACGTGAGCTTTCACATCAACCCAGGGGAAGTCGTGGCATTGGTGGGACAATCAGGTGCCGGTAAAACAACGCTGGCCAACTTGTTGCCCCGGTTTGTAGAGACCACCTCGGGCTGCATTGAGCTCGATGGTGTTGCGTTGCCCGAATGGGACTTGCGAAACTTACGCGCGCAGTTTGCGGTGGTTAGCCAAGATGTGGTGATGCTCAATGACACCTTAGCCGCCAACATCGCCTTGGGCCAAAACATAGACCGCGACCGCGTCAACGCAGCAGTGCAAGCCGCAAATTTAGTTGATGTTGTTGAGTCTATGCCGCAAGGCATTGACCAAACCGTTGGTCACAATGCCACGCAACTGTCGGGCGGACAACGCCAACGTTTGGCCATTGCCCGCGCAATCTATAAAAATGCGCCTATTCTCATATTGGACGAGGCCACCTCGGCTTTAGACAACGAGTCAGAACGCTTGGTTCAAGAAGCCATGAACACACTGATGCAAGGCCGCACCACTGTGGTGATTGCGCACCGCTTGTCAACCATAGAACACGCAGACCGCGTGTTGGTTATGAACAAGGGGCACATTGCAGAGCAAGGCACGCATGCACAACTGTTGGCCCTTGACGGCCTATACGCCAAGCTGCATGCGCAGGGCACGGTTAACGCTTAAGAATATGTGACTACAAGCTGGCGCAGCAAAACAGCTGCTGCGCTTGCCATGGCCGCAAGGCCTGTATTAGCTCAGTACGATGTTGTACATTTCAGGGCTTAAGCTGGTGTCGCCCTGCAGCTCTATGGGCTTGCCAATAAAGGCGCTCAGTCCTGCAAGGTGTGCACTCTCCTCGTCTTGAAGCATGTCGACTACAGAGGTGTGTGCAAGCACCCTAAACCTAGCCGGGTTGAAATTGCGTGCTTCCGTGAGCAGCTCGCGCAAGATGTCGTAGCACACTGTACGCGCCGTTTTAACCGCACCGCGGCCATGGCATACCGGGCATTCGTTGCTGAGCACATGCGCCAAGGACTCGCGTGTGCGCTTGCGCGTAAGCTCCAACAAACC
>Ga0114998_10000857_pt1 | contig 23096 bp, 27 predicted proteins | sample ArcticOcean_MG_C_5_FD_87044 | JGI IMG/M metagenome (GOLD analysis project Ga0114998, IMG submission 87044) | Marine microbial communities from western Arctic Ocean - ArcticOcean_MG_CB4_138 | ecosystem: Environmental > Aquatic > Marine > Oceanic | place: Arctic Ocean: Canada Basin | collected... | reverse complement strand
CGACCAAGTGACTCAGAAGAACATGTGAAGTTCAGGTCAATTCAGGCGGACGGGTATACTTAAAAATATGCGTTTGGCGTATGATGAAACACCGCCCCAAGTTACGTTGGCTTCACTTGAAAAGCCAAAGCAATCTAGCGGTACAAGTATCACTATGCAAGCGCCGTAGAACACTTATCTCTGTTCAGCGTGCAGGAAAACGTACCAACCTGACAAGGTTAATCTTGGAATTCCACGCTCATCCTGGCAAGTCACCCGTGAGAACATATCGCAGAAGTGCCGCAACCTGCGCGGGGTTTTCAGCCACAGCCAGAGCTGCCGCGTTTACTTCTTTCAACGCGTGACTGTGCTCTGGCGGGTGTAGAATAATCAGGGATTTTCCCAAGGCCGCCGCATAACCGGCGTCAAAGGCGGCGTTCCACTGTTTGTATTTCTCACCAAAGCGCACCACCACAACGTCAGCCTCTTCGATCCCTTTACGGGTCCGGATAGCATTCAATTTTGCGCCCTTGTGATCGTGCCAAAACTTGTCAGGCTCCAGACCCAAAATTGCCACGCCACAATCATCACTGGCACCATGATCGGTAACGGGGGCATTGAAAACCACGTCAAGGCCACTGGCTGCTGTGATAATCTGTTCGCGCCAATCCGTATGAATTTCACCGGATAAATAAACCTGAAGTGTCATTTTTATCTCTTTTCTCTTGGCAGGAGCCGTTTTTTAGGGACATCAAACGCAGGCTAACCCCGCAGAACACCACCCGTGGCCTTGGCAACCTTCTCAACAATTTTACCCGAGACCACGTCAAGATCACCTTCGGTCAGTGTCGCCGCAACAGGTTGCAAGCGCACGGTGATGGCCAGTGACTTTTTGCCAGCCCCCAATGCATCACTGCTAAATTCATCAAACACCCGCACTGCTTCAATCAATGTCTTATCCGCAGAACTTGCAGCATTGACAAGGGTCAAAGCCTCGACCCCGGCATCGACCACAAAGGCGAAATCACGCTCCACCGCCTGCAAATCACGCAGCGCCAGCGCCGGCCTTGTGGCAGAGGCGTTGCGCGGCAAAGGTATTTCCTCAGGCCAGACCGTAAAGCCCACCGCTGGGCCTTTTACGTCGAGACCCTGCAATACCTTGGGGTGAATCTCGCCAAATACCGCCAGCCTCTTTTTGGGGCCCAGACAGATGCGGCCGTGACGGCCAGGATGCCACCAGCCTGCGCCATCTCGTAAAACCTGCACCTTCGCGGGTGCGCCCATCGCGGCCAAGATGGCTTCGACATCGGCTTTGGCATCATACAAGTCAACCGCCCGCGCCGCACCATGCACATCCTTGGAACCAGTGCGGCCGATCAAAACACCCGCCACTTGCAGATGCTGCTCGTTTGGTTCGCCGCCGTGAAACACCGGACCAACCTCGAACAGCGCCATATCGGCAAAGCCGCGCGCCTGATTGCGGGCTGCAGCCTGTAACAGGCCTGGCAAAAGATCGGGGCGCATATGGCTCATTTCACTCGAGATTGGGTTCTCAAGCATGGTAACGGCGCCGCCACCACCAAACATTTGCGCGGCGGTTTGGTCGATAAAGCTGTAGCTGACGCATTCGTTATAGCCCAGTGACGCCGCCGTGCGCCGCGCGATCTGCTCACGCCGCTGCACGGGTGACAGGATCGCTTTTGGCACACCACTTTGCAGCCGTGGCAAGGGCTTGCCCTGCAGCTTGGTCAGGGAGGCCACCCGTGCAACCTCTTCAACCAGATCGGCCTCACCCATGATATCAGGGCGCCAACCGGGCACATGTACCATGTCCCCCTGCAGATCAAACCCAAGCGCCGTCAAGGTGGCGCGTTGCTCGGCATCTGGCAGCTCCATCCCAACAAGCGATTGTATACGGTCCGTATCCAACTGGAAGGCACGCGCATGGTCAGGCTGAGCGCCGGCAATCACGACCTCTGAGGCGATGCCACCGCACAGATCCAAAATCATCTGGGTTGCCGCCTCAATCCCCACAGGTGTCCATGACGCGTCAATACCACGTTCAAACCGGTAGCGGGCATCGGAATTGATCTTAAGCGCCCGCCCAGTATAGGCCGTGCGCACCGGATCAAAATAAGCACCCTCGAGAAATACATTGACCGTCTCGTCCGTACAGCCTGAATGTACACCGCCCATGATGCCACCCAGACTTTCAACCCCATCGGCATCAGAAATAACCGTCATACCCTCAGCCAAAGTATAGTCTTTGTCATCAAGCGCCGAGAACGCCTCGCCACCTTTGGCCCGATGCACGCGCAAGGCACCACCCGCAACTTTATCCGCGTCGAACACATGCAGGGGCCGGTTGCTGTCATAAGTGAAAAAATTCGTCACATCGACAAGCGCCGAGATCGGCCGCAGCCCAATAGCTTTCAGGCGATCTTGCAGCCATGCGGGGCTGGGGCCGTTTTTCACACATTGGATCACCCGGCCATAAAATACAGGGCATTGATGACGCGTATCATCCTCAATCGTCACCGTCACCGGACAGGCAAACCCGCCAGAGACCGGCGGCACATCTTGTGGCTTGAGTTGGCCCAAACCTCGGGCTGCAAGGTCACGCGCGACACCGCGCACACCCAACGCATCCGGTCGGTTTGGCGTGATGGCAATTTCGATGACAGTATCGACCTTGGCGGGATCATGCGCGGCCAACCAATCGACAAACCGGTCGCCAACCTCCCCCGAAGGCAGCTCAATAATGCCATCATGTTCGTCCGACAGCTCCATTTCACGCTCTGAACACATCATGCCAAAGCTCTCAATCCCACGGATTTTGCCAACCCCTATTGTGGTATCTATCCCCGGCACATAGACGCCGGGTTTGGCAATCACCACAGTGATCCCAGTGCGGGCATTGGGGGCACCACAGATTATCTGACTTTCCCCCTCATCCGTTGCCACCTGACAGACCCGCAGCTTGTCGGCATCGGGATGTTTTTCGGCGCTTAATACTTTGCCAATGGTAAAATCCTTGAGCCGGTCTGCAGGGTTTGAAACCCCTTCCACTTCCAGTCCAAGGTCGGTCAGCGCGTATAGGATGTCATCCAAAGACGCCGTCGTTTCCAGATGATCTTTCAACCAAGCAAGGGTGAATTTCATGATCGTTCCTCCAATGGCACCGCTCAGCGGTCTGCCAGATCCTCAACAAATTCAAAATGTTCAAACAGCAGCATCATTTCGGGATCAAAGCCGCCGTTGCGTTCAAAAAACGCCTTATGATCCTTTTGCCAACCGGCAAGGTCTGCATTTTCGCCCTGTGCAAGCGCAGTATCTTCGCTCACATCACAAAAGCGAATTTCTTCTAGACGCACCGTGCGTGTCACCAGCGCAGGAACATCTTCCCAATCGGTGGCGATATCGCAACGGCCCAGTTTCGGCATAGCCTCAGGTTCGGTCTGGTAATTGGCCAAAGCATCGCACGACGCCGTTTTAGCCCCCACCCGCACCAATGCGTTGAGCCGCTCACACATCGTGGCGCTATCGCCAAACTTAAATGTACCCGCGCCAGGATAGACGTCCTGCAGATCTTCCATGTCTTCAGTCATCTGCTCAGCCCGCTGTGTAAATTAGGCTGGTCAAGACTGGCAAAGCCATAATGGCGCAGCCAGCGCAGATCACTGTCGAAAAACGCCCGCAAATCGGGAATACCGTATTTGAGCATCGCAATGCGATCGATCCCCATACCAAAGGCGAAACCCTGCCATTCGTCAGGGTCAATTCCACCTGCAGCCAGCACTTTGGGGTGCACCATCCCCGAACCAAGAATTTCAAGCCAGTCGTCACCCTCGCCAACTTTCAACTGCCCTCCCGCCCAAGAACAGCGGATATCGACCTCAGCCGAGGGTTCGGTAAACGGGAAATGCGAGGCGCGAAACCGCAGTTCAACATCGTCCACCTCGAAAAACGCTTTCACAAACTCCTCCAGCACCCATTTTAGATTGGCCATCGAGATGTCTTTATCAACCGCGAGCCCTTCAACTTGATGAAACATTGGCGTGTGGGTCTGATCATAGTCGGCACGGTAGACGCCACCAGGGCAAATGATGCGCAACGGCGCGCCCATTTTTTCCATCGAACGCACCTGCACCGGAGAGGTATGGGTGCGCAAAACATGCGGCGGACGATTATCATCCTCAGCGCGATGCATGTAAAACGTGTCCATCTCGGCGCGTGCCGGATGATGGCCAGGGATATTAAGAGCATCAAAGTTATACCAATCAGTGTCGATCCGTGGGCCCTCGGCAACCCCAAAGCCCATATCCGCGAAAATCGCTGCCACTTCTTCGCTGACCTGACTGATCGGATGGATTGTACCCTGCCGCCGGTCGCGCGCCGGCAAGGTGACGTCAAGCCATTCCGCCTCAAGCCGCTGATTGAGCGCCGCATCCGACAGTGCCGTTTTCTTGGCTGCCAATGCGCTGTTGATCTCATCTTTCAACGCGTTCAATTTAGGCCCGGTGCTCTGCCGTTGTTCTGGGGTCATCTTGCCCAATTCGCGCATTTTCAGGCTGACTTCACCTTTTTTGCCAACTGCTTGCAGGCGCAGGTCCTCCAGCGCCGCCTCGTCGCCTGCCGCTATGATGGCGGTCAGATATTTATCTCTCAGATCATCCATGCGGGATCTCCACTTGCATGGCACCCTGCTATCACATTCGCATTTCTGCGCAACCGTCTAGGCGTTGAGGCAAAACAGTCAGAAAACTGATTTTCGCTTTCGCACCTCTAGTATTTTTCGAGACTCAGTCACTACACCATTCCTCGCCACAATGGTTTTGGGCGGTTCTAATTTCAGTTTTTTTTCAAAAACCACCATCGAATCGTAAAATTGAACTGACGACAGCTCCTCTGCGATAGGGTGAAAGGGAAAGAGCTCATCCTGATCGGTGTACCAGCTGTGCATACGGTCTACCAAATCCTTTGAAAACTCGATAAAGCTTTTCTGGGCCCGATAGCCCCCGCCAAAGCCCAGCCAATAACTGCTGTGGGTGTCCTCGACAATATAGAGGCCCCCATCAGAAAGCTGCGGCCACAGCGCGTTAAAACTTGCTTTTTGCTGATACATCTTGTGACCACCATCATCAATGATGATATCAAAAGGGCCATGTGTAACAGCAAATTTTTCAGAAAAACATGATCGGACTGATCACCAATTTCAACCGCAATTCCGGGCACCTCAAAAGTTTTGCAGGCCGGATCGATATCGAGAAAGGTCAACCGGCTTGCCGCACCAAAATAATCTTGCCACATCCATATGGAGCCACCCTTCCAAACGCCAATTTCCAAAAAACTGATGTCTTGAGATCTCCAGGGGGTCAACAACCGGTGATAGACATCAAGATAATGGTCCATCTAGGTCATCAACTTGTCTTCAGTCAAAAGCAGGTAATCGCGAAAATAATTTCCTGAAGTCATGCAATATCCAATAAAAAAAACCGCGCAAACAAATACGCGGCTTTTCTTACAATATTTTGGAACTTTAGGCCAGTGCGGCCTGAGCCTTTACAACAATAGCCGTGAAGGCAGCTGGCTCATGCACCGCGAGATCAGCTAGAACCTTGCGGTCCACTTCGATGCCGGCGAGCGTCAGCCCGTTAATAAAGCGTGAATACGTCAGCGCCTCATCGTGGGCGCGTACCGCCGCGTTGATCCGCTGAATCCACAAGGCGCGGAAATTGCGCTTGCGGTTATGACGGTCGCGGGTCGCATATTGATTGGCCTTGTCGACCGCCTGTGCAGCAACCTTGAAGGTGTTCTTGCGACGACCATAATAGCCTTTTGCCGCGGTGGTGATTTTCTTATGACGGGCGTGGGTAACGGTCCCACCTTTAACGCGTGACATTGATCAAATCCTCCTTAGCGCGAGTAGGGCATCATCGACTTGATGATTTTCTCATCAGGTGCCGACAGTGTGGTTGTTCCGCGCGCTGTGCGGATAAACTTGGTGCTGCGTTTGATCATACCGTGGCGCTTACCGGCCTGACCGGCCAACACGCGGCCACTGGCCGTCACTTTGAACCGCTTTTTGCAGCTCGATTTCGTCTTCATCTTGGGCATTTCCGTCTCCTATCATTCAAAGTCGGTCTCTACACGGCTCGGCATGCCTCTGTGGCCGGACGTGCATACGAGCGCTTCGTATATGCCTGCCAGCCCGAACTGGCAAGCCCAAAACAGACCACACCGCGTGTCCGACTGCTATTCAGAATCTGTGTCTGATAACAAACGTTCATCACAAGACGCCACCCGCAGGATATTGGTCGTGCCTTCGACGTTAAACGGCACCCCTGCGGTCACCACAATTTTATCGTCAGCCGTGCCATACCCTTGATCACGTGCCACTGTTACGGCAGCCATAACCGCCATTTTAAAGCGGTGCACTGCTTCGACAAGCACACAGTGCGTGCCCCAGGTCAACGCCAACCGGCGCCCGGTATCAACCAGCGGTGAAAGCGCCAGAATGGGCACACTCGGACGTTCCCGAGCGGTCAAAAGTGCCGTGGTGCCCGATTGGGTGAAGCAACAGATCGCCTTGATATCGGCATTTTCGGCAATCTCGCGCGCGGCTGAGACAATCCCGTCCGGGACCGTGATCCGCTCACGGCGGCGAGACGAATTCATGATCTCAGTATACGTTGGGTCGCCTTCCACTTCGACGGCCACATTGTGCATGGTGGTGACCGCCTCGACCGGAAACGAACCTGCAGCAGACTCGGCCGAGAGCATAATCGCATCTGATCCCTCATAGATGGCAGTTGCAACATCTGACACCTCGGCCCGGGTCGGCATTGGCGAATCTATCATCGATTCAAGCATCTGGGTCGCCACGATAACAGGCTTGGCCGCCGCCCGGCATTTGCGCACCATGCGCTTCTGCATCGGTGGTACGTTTTGCACTGGCAGTTCCACGCCAAGGTCACCACGCGCCACCATAATCCCGTCAGACACTGTCAAAATTTCATCAAAATTTTCTATTGCTGCTGGTTTTTCGATCTTGGAGATCACAGCCGCACGGCCGGCGATCAATGCCTTTGCCTCGGTCACATCGCTGGGACGTTGCACAAACGACAACGCCAACCAGTCAACCCCCAACTCACAAACAAATTCCAGATCTTTGAGATCTTTTTGCGACAGCGCCGCAAGAGGCAGAACCACATCCGGCACATTCACGCCTTTATGGTTGGAGATAACCCCGCCAGCAATAACCTTGCACTTGGCAAAATCAGTCCCGAATTCTTCGACCAAAAGACGGATTTTCCCATCATTCACCAGCAGATGTGCACCCACTTCAAGCGCCGAGAAAATCTCGCGGTGCGGCAGACAAACCCGATCAACATCACCTTCGCGCGGGTCCAGATCCAACTGGAAAGACGCGCCCTCAATCAGTGTCTCCTGACCGTTTGCAAAAGTACCAACGCGCAGTTTTGGGCCTTGAAGATCAGCGAGAATGGCAATCGGACTTGCCAGTTCTTTTTCAATTTCACGAATGATACGGTGGCGGTCGCGAATTTCGGCATGGCTGCCATGGCTCATATTCAAGCGAAACACATCTGCACCAGCCTGATGCAAGTCTTTTATCACGTCATAGGTGCTAGAGGCCGGCCCCAATGTCGCAACAATTTTTACTTTTCTCAGATGTCTCATTCCGCTGTCTCCTGCCATTTCGGTTCATGTTATCGCTAACAATTCGTGTGTATCTGCTCTATCGCAGGCCTTTAATCAATCTCTATAATGACTATTTTACAAACCTACTGCCCTAATGGAACGCCCCGTTGATTATACAAAGACACCATCACGGTCCAGTCTATGACTGCGCAGATGCGACCATACGGCCAGGGCTGCGTTGTTTAAACACGCCCAAATCCGAACACAGGCAAGCCGAATTTGCTGCACCTGCAAGGTCTTAAACATTCAAACACCGATAAGGCAAATAAATGCTTTGAGCGTGTGTCCACGCAACCAACCCGCAACATCAAGCCTGTCGACAGATTGTTATGAACTCAGTACGATATGTTTCTCAGGCGCGGCTTATGTTAAAAAGTAGCAAGACATCAGGAGAGCTCCATGGACAAACAGACAAAAATCGAACTTGAAGCCGCTGCCTTTCGGCAATTGCAAACACATCTTATGCAAAACCGCAAAGACGTACAAAATATTGACTTGATGAACCTGGCAGGCTTCTGCCGCAACTGTTTATCGCGCTGGTATCAAGAAGCCGCTCAAGCGCACGGCATTACCATGTCGAAAGACGCCGCCCGCGAAAGTTTCTACGGCATGAGCATGGCGCAATGGAGAGCACAGCATCAAACCGAGACCTCTCCAACCCAGAAACAGAGCTTTGACAAAGCTTTTGCGGAAAACGTTTCCCCCGCCTCAAAACCTTAAAAGACGACCCGGGCTACAACGGCGCGGATACGGGAGAACCAAAGGCCGTAAACTTGATCAGCTCGCATGTTCAAATTGCGACTTTGCGCGTTTCCTCAAGGTATACTTCGCGCAGGCGGGTCGCCAGCGGCCCGGGCACACCCTGTCCCAAGGAAACCCCATCAATTTCGACAACCGGCATCACAAAGGTACTGGCCGAAGTGATGAACGCCTCGTCAGCCAGTTGGGCTTCGGCGAGCGTAAAGCTGCGTTCCTCAACCTCCATCTGCACCTCTTGGGCAAATCGCAGAACCGCCGCGCGGGTGATACCATGCAGAATTTCTGTACCGAGGTGGCGGGTAATAATTTTGCCGTCTTTGATAATATACGCGTTATTACTGGTACCCTCGGTGACAAAGCCATCCTCGATCATCCACGCATCATCTGCACCAGCTTTTTTGGCCATCATCTTACCCATCGATGGATAGAGCAGCTGCACCGTTTTGATATCGCGCCGACCCCAACGGAGGTCGTCAATACTGATCACTTTGATGCCTTTTTTCGCTACCGGGCTATCGGCCAGACCCGGTTTGTTTTGGGTAAACAAAACCAATGTCGGTGCAGTTTGGTCCGGGTCGGGAAAGGCAAAATCACGATCTTCAGGCGCCCCCCGGGTGATTTGTAAATAGATCAATCCCTCGTTGATGTTGTTGCGGGTCACCAACTCACGGTGAATGCTTAGCAAATCATCCATCGTGACAGGGCTGACCATATCCAATTCGCCCAAGGACCGTTCAAGCCGCTTGGCATGGCCGGCAAAGTCAATCAATTTACCATCCAGAACGCTAGTCACCTCGTAAACGCCATCCGCCATGAGAAAGCCACGGTCAAAAATTGAAACTTTGGCCTCTGTTTCGGGCAGGTAATCGCCATTCAAATAAACGGTTCTAGTCATCGGGAGGTCTTCCTTTCGATCTGTCATAAATCTGTCTGCTCAAGCTGTCCGCACAGGAATTAAGCTAACCCCAAAGCGCCGCCTCGGGCGGATAAACTCCACGGCTATCATAGCCCAACACTTGATCGCGGTCTTCTGACAGAAGCAGCGGCGCGTCAAGGTCTGTCACTGCCGCACCCTGCGCCACCAATGTTGCGGGCGCCATTGCCAGAGATGATCCCATCATACAGCCCATCATCACGCCGTAGCCTTCCGCCAAAGCCATCTGGCGCAGCGCCAAAGCTTCAGTCAGACCACCAGTTTTATCAAGCTTGATATTCACCATATCGTATTTTCCACGCAATTGTGGCAGGCTGGCACGGTCGTGACAACTTTCATCGGCACAAACTGGTACCGGCCGCGCCATGCCCAAAAGAGCATCATCGTCACCGGCAGGCACGGGCTGCTCTACCAAGGCGACGCCAAGCTGCAGAAGATGCGGAGCCAGATCAGTATAGACCTCGGCGCTCCAGCCTTCATTGGCGTCGACAATGATCTTGGTGTCGGGCGCACCGGCCCGTACCGCTTGCAAGCGCGGCATATCATCCGCGGTACCAAGTTTTATTTTCAACAGCGGGCGGTGGGCGTGTTTGGCAGCCTCTGCACGCATTTTTTCGGGCGTATCAAGCGACAGCGTGTAAGCAGTCAGTTCCGGACCCGGCACCGAAAGTCCCGCCAGTTGCCAGACCCGCCGACCGGTCTGTTTTGCCTCGAGATCCCACAGCGCGCAGTCAACCGCATTGCGTGCGGCTCCGGCAGGCATTAGATCCTGAAGCGCGTCACGGCCGATCCCATCGGGCAGCGCCGTAATCAATGCGGTCACATTTTCAAGGGTTTCGCCATAGCGCGCATAGGGCACACATTCGCCCCATCCCGTTGCGCCACCGCGTGTCACCCGTACCGTTAACACGTTTATTTCGCTGCGCGACCCACGCGAGATCGTGAAAACCTGCGCCAATTTAAACCGGTCATGCGTTACCGAAATTGTCATATCACTGACCTCTTTATCTTCATCCTTTGTCAGACTGCACTTCTCACAGTCTTTTATATCAGCTCATCTTATCCCACTGCGGCAAGCGCGTCGACCAAACGCTCGGCACCATGGCGGAACGGATCCACTGCGGGCAGGCCAAGTTCTGCCTCTACGGTCGCCAGATAGGTTTTTGCCTCTGCCTCGCTCAGGTGCTGCGTATTGACCGAAATGCCAACCACTTGACAGGCCGGATTGGCAACTTTCGCCAAGCTCAGCGCCAGATCGCGCACCGCAGCCATGCTGGGCAATTGATACCCGGGCAAACCGCGCATATGGTCACGGGTGGGCTCATGACACAGCACTAAAGCATCGGGCTGCCCACCATGGATCAGCGCCAGCGTCACACCCGAATACGATACATGAAACAAGCTGCCCTGGCCCTCTATGATATCCCAGTGGTCTGGGTCATTATCAGGGCTCAGATGTTCAATTGAACCGGCCATGAAATCGGCGATCACCGCATCCAGAGGGACACCGCCACCGGTGATCAAGATCCCGGTCTGACCGGTCGCACGGAAAGTTGATTTCATGCCGCGGGCCCGCATCTCTGCGTCAACCGCCAGGGCCGTATACATCTTGCCCACCGAGCAATCTGTCCCAACAGCGAGCATGCGTTTACCAGTGCGAGGCACACCATTTGCGATAGGATATTCCTCGGTTGGGACCCGCACATCAAACAAGCGACGTCCTTGCGCATTGGCAACGGTGACCAAATCGGGTTCATCCCGCAAAAGGTTGTGCAGACCAGAGGCAATATCAAATCCTGCGTCAAGCGCTGCCACAAGAACCTCTTTCCAAGCTGCAGAAATAACGCCACCACGATTTGCCACACCGATCACCAGCGTTTTGGCGCCAGCCGCTTTGGCCTGATCAAGCGTCATGTCGGCCAAGCCCAAGTCGGCATTGCAGCCCGCCATACGGAACTGCGCGACCGCATTTTCAGGTCGCCAGTCTTTAATACCTTGAGCAACTTTAGCGGCTAATTGATCCGGCGCGTCGCCGAGGAAGAGAAGATAGGGAGTTTTGATCATCGAATCCAGCCTCATAAAATTTCGAACCAAAGCATCGAACATCACAAACGAAATTGATTTGCAAAATCATCGTTATTTTAAATATTTTGTGAATATAATTCAAACTTTTAATATATTTATAGTAGGAAATTCTATTTATTTGTTTATTGACAGCGAAAATCACCAAAACTGGATACTGCAAGTGCCAAGACCCCTTGCAGACAGATTAGTAATTTAATAACCATACTAAACGTTTAAACGTCAAATAATTACCGAAAGAACCCGTTATGTCATTTCGCCTGCAACCCACACCGCCCGCACGTCCGAACCGATGCCAATTGTTTGGTCCGGGATCTCGGCCGGCTATCTTTGGGAAAATGGCGGCCAGCGCTGCGGATGTCATCAATCTCGACCTTGAGGATTCAGTCGCGCCAAGTGACAAAGACAGTGCACGCAGCAATATAATCACAGCGCTGCAAAATCTAGATTGGGGCAGAAAAACAATATCTGTACGGATCAACAGCCTGGACAGCCCCTATTGGTACCGCGATGTAATCGATCTTTTAGAGCAAAGTGGCGGGCGCCTAGATCAAATCATGATTCCCAAGGTTGGCTGTGCGGCAGATCTATATGCCGTGGATGCATTGGTCACCGCAGTCGAAGCCACCACCAGTCGCAGCAAACCGATTAATTTTGAGGTCATTATTGAATCTGCCGCTGGCATTTCGCATGTCGAAGAGATCGCTGCAAGCAGCCCACGACTGCAAGCCATGAGCCTTGGCGCCGCAGATTTTGCCGCGTCAATGGGCATGGCGACCACCGGCATCGGTGGTACACAAGAGAACTATTATATTTTACACGACGGCGTAAAACACTGGGCCGACCCATGGCACTGGGCGCAGACGGCCATTGTTGCCGCCTGTAGAAGCCACGGCATCTTGCCAGTAGATGGCCCGTTTGGTGACTTTTCCGACGATGAGGGGTTTCGCGCTCAAGCGCTGCGCTCGGCGACACTCGGGATGGTTGGAAAATGGGCCATTCACCCCAAACAAATCGCGTTGTGCAACGAAGTGTTTACCCCCTCTGAGGCCACTGTTGCAGAAGCCCACGAGATTTTATCAGCAATGGCGACGGCCAAAGCCAATGGAGAGGGCGCAACGGTATACAAAGGGCGACTGGTGGATATTGCGTCGATCAAGCAGGCCGAAGCGATTGTGCGGCAATCAGAAATGATCCGTGGCGCCCAAAATACCAATTGAAATAGGCTTTTATACAGAAAACGCGGCGCAAACATCGCGAGGCCCAACGTCTGTTGAGTTGCATCTAACAGCGACTATCGCCATATAACGAAGAGTAGACTTGGAGATGGCGATGACCAATTACCTCAATTTTGAAAAACCACTGGCCGAAATTGAAGGTAAAGCCGAAGAATTGCGGGCTTTGGCGCGTCAAAATGCGGAAATGGACATCGAGGCCGAGGCCAAGGCATTGGATGCAAAAGCCGCTGAGCTTCTGAAAACACTTTACAGTGACCTAACACCTTGGCGAAAATGTCAGGTGGCACGGCATCAGGACCGGCCTCATTGCAAAGATTATATCAGCCGTCTGTTCGACGATTACACTCCGCTGGCCGGCGACCGCAACTTTGCGGACGATCATGCGGTTATGGGCGGGTTGGCGCGGTTTTCCGGAACGCCCGTTATGGTAATTGGCCATGAAAAAGGTGCAGACACCAAATCCCGTATCAGCCGAAACTTTGGAATGGCCCGCCCGGAAGGGTATCGCAAAGCCATCAGACTTATGGATATGGCCGATAAATTCAATCTGCCAGTGATTACGCTTGTCGACACCCCCGGCGCCTATCCTGGAAAAGGCGCGGAAGAGCGTGGCCAATCCGAAGCGATTGCGCGCTCGACTGAAAAATGCCTGCAGATTGGCGTGCCGCTGATCAGCGTCATTATTGGCGAGGGTGGATCGGGCGGCGCAGTGGCCTTTGCCACAGCAAACCGTGTCGCAATGCTGGAACATTCGATCTATTCGGTGATCAGTCCGGAGGGCTGTGCGTCAATTCTGTGGAAGGACGCCGAGAAAACCCGCGAGGCGGCTGAAGCACTGCGCCTCACCGCACAGGATCTGGCCAAGCTTGGTGTCAATGACCAAGTTATAAAAGAACCTCTGGGCGGTGCCCATCGTGACCCCAATACGACCCTTGAGGCGGTGCGCGCAGCGATTGCCGAGATGCTGGCCGAATTGTCGCAAAAAAATCGCAAACAACTCTTGGCCGACCGGCGCAAGAAATACCTGAAGATGGGCATGACTGGGTTGGCGGCATAATCTTGCCACCTGAATCGCCTCCATTATGCGCATATTGATTTAAAACTGCGCTGGACATCTCTGGCCGGACTTACATCCTGACCGGAGAGACCGCCTTTTATTACAAAAGTCGCGTTTCACAAGGCAATCAGACCTGTGGTTACTTGCCATACGGACGCATGACGGGCCCATTGCCACCAATTGCTCGATTGACTGCCTAACCGCCAAGTCCAGCACTGCCCCCATATATCAAAGCAATTTTTCAGCCAAGCAGACAGGAAATTATCGCAAAAGACTTATTGAAGGCGATATCGAATTGGAAGCCGCAACAGATCTAGAAATTAAAATTCATCCAAGTATCGGTGGCAACGCAACCCTTAAAAACAGTGCCTTTTCCGGCGGCACACTGCTATGCTATTGTACCGACACACCAGTGATTGTGCAAATCACAAGTCAGACCGCACACAACCATGTCTGCGGCTGCAGCAAGGCCCAACCCATAGGCTTAAGACCCAATTGTGGCTGCCTCATGGTCTTATTACCGTCGAGGCGCGCGCCAACCGGCGGCCCGCGCCTCGGCTTCACTACAGAACCAACGTTCACCTTTCGAGGGGGTGATCCGTGTTTTAGCATAAGATGCCGTCTGCTGTAGATGATATATCTTGCCACTGTTTGAAATATTACCCTTGATCGTGCAGCCATCCGGAGGCTGTTGCGCAACAGGTTTACGTCGGGCAGACCGATACACCCACGGGGGTTGGGCTGGCCCTTGCCAGACACCGACGCCACGCAATTTGGCAAGTTTTTCCTGTTCAACATAAATATCGGAATATTTAGCAAATGCCCAAGCATAGCCTGTTGCGACCATGGCCTCGCCCAGATCCATTCCATCCGCATAGCAGGTGGCCACCACCCGGTTGTACACGTCTTGGGTCACTTTTGCACATTGCACCGGACCGTTTGCAGCCAGTTTTATCATCTGAGAGGTGGCTGCTTTGCCACAGTCCCAAATGCCGGCCTTGCCATCACATTTTTGTGCACGCTCTGGCGCATCTATCCCGTGGATACGGTAACGCGTGCCATCCACGTCAATGGTATCGCCATCGACGATCCGCGTCTGCGCAAACGCGCTGGCTGCTGACGCGCAGATCAGCAAACACCAAAGAAATCTGACAAGCCCCACCAGTCTTCTATACCCACCACAAAACGTCACCCCACGTAACGCTGAATCCAGGGCCGAAGCCCTGCTCACATTAACATACCACACCTAAGACCCTTGGCACAAACTTTGACTGGCCCTGCGAAAAGGCGTGATGTCAACATCTTTGGTTGCGGCTTTGACAATCGAAAAACACACCTCGCCCCGGTTGCGATTTTGCGCAGGAAACGGGTTGCCCAAACGTCCCCTCAAAAGGCGTAACAAACCGAGCGTTACAATTGGGTACAGCATGCAACACAGCCCAATTTATTTATAATTTTTATAGGCTTTCTGGCCTACAGCCCCGGACCAGAAAATTCATTTACAGCGCTCATGGTGCCATCTTTAGCCTCTGGCGCAATCTGCCAGCCCTTAGGGGTACCGTGTGGCCACTTGGTGTATCACAGTTTAAATCGGCTATGGCTGTAGTGCGCTCTTGTTACGTCACCCCAAATTGACCCACGCGCTGCAAACCATCAGCGCGTATTATATCCTGTGGATCACTTGCGGTCTGCTTGAAGTCGCCCAAATGTCAGACACGCACAACGCCAGAGCAGCAAGCTATATGCCTAGGGTCTGATTGTTGCGGATCAACCCCAAAGGATACACGATTACCTGGCTGATGTTCCGCCAGTTTGCAGTCACCAACACCTGCGAACCATGGTTGTGGGTACTGAGTATCAGCCGCGTTTTCACCACAAAAAATTTGATCGACTTCACTATCTGGACCCTGCCAAAGAGGCGCTTTTGCCACCCCCATCAGGTAAAGTTCCTGCATATCTGCTTGGCGTTAAATTTGGGAGCTGGCCTTTGGATGTTAGCACAGCGCCTCACCTGAAACGACATCAACTCGCCAGCATCCGCAACCCTTGGGTCACATCAGAGCGCACCGCCAAGCGTAAGCCCGGCTCGTCGCCCGCTTTAAGCGCCGCAAGAATCAACCGGTGGCCTTGCGGCGATTCTCGGCGCTGCAACTTGCCATATAGCACCTGCATGGTCGGCCCCAATTGCAACCAGACGGTTTCGGCCATGGCCAGCATTGCCGGGGCCTGTGCCCGCAGGTACAAAGTGCGGTGAAACTCAAGATTGGATTTGATGTAGCCCACCACATCATGTCGCACCACGGCTTCGGCCACCAGACCGTTTATCGTCCTCATGCGTTCGATCAGGGCGAGATGCGCGCGCGGCAAAGCCCGGCTGGCCAGTTCAACCTCGATCAGCGCCCGCAGGGCTGCCAACTCTTCGATCCGTTCGTTAGACAATTCAGGCGTTGCCACGCGACCTGATTTGGACACCGTGACTGCGCCCTCTGCCCCCAAGCGCCGTAACGCTTCGCGCGCCGGGGTCATCGACACTTCAAATTCCTGCGCAATGGCCCGCAGGGTCAGTGCCTGTCCGGGATGCAACTGACCATGCATAATCCGAGTGCGCAGACCCCGGTAAACGCGGTCATGCGCAGTTTGGGAAAATTCCGAGGCGCGGGGGTTGGGTTTCATAATTAGTACGAGTGCGCAAATCCGCTGTCGCGGTCAATCACCAAATCGAAAATTGTGCAAACCTGCACCGTTTTCTTTCAGCCAACTCCGCGCAGGCGCATAGTCTCCATACAAATCGCCCACCAGCGCCCAGAACGCAGGTGCGTGGTTCATTTCGGAAAGATGTGCAATCTCGTGGGCGGCAACGTACTGCAAAACATCGGGCGGCGCCATAATCAATCGCCAAGAATACATCAGCGCGCCCTGTGAAGAACACGACCCCCAGCGCGAGCGGGTGTCTCGCAGCGTCAGGCGATGATAGTCGCGCCCCAACTGCGCCGCATAGCCATCCGAGGCCGCCGCCAACCGGCCACGCGCCAGCGCCCTGAGATATCCACGCAGTTTTACACCAAGTTGGTCGACAGACCCCGGCACTTGTATTTGATCTTCGCATAAAACAACTTTGCGACCTGCGGCGGGTTGCACCCATCGCAACCTTCCCTCAACCGGTACAGACGCTCCGGCCTTCACCGGTTGGATGTCAATTTTTTGTTCGATCTGATGGCGCAGCCAATCAAGTTTTTGCATCGCAAAATCCAGTCCATCTTGCTCTGCAAGTCCGAGCGGAAGCGTCAATGTCACCCTTCCGTCCAGTCCAGAGACCCTTAGACTGATACGTTTGGCCCGCGCCGAACGGCGCAGGATAATCGGAATATCAGGAAGCCCAGACAGGGTGTGTTGCGCCATTTTTGCCTCTTAGTGCAGAATAGGTATCAAAGGCTTTGACACGCCGCATCACATATGGCAGTTGGCCCAGACCTTAGACAAGGCTAAAGAAGTTGAAAGGGATTTTCCATGCCCAAAGATGAATGGGGCGTAAAGCGCGTCTGTCCGACCACTGGCAAGCGCTTTTATGACCTGAACAAAACACCCATTGTCAGCCCCTACACCGGGGAGACAGTAGAATTGAGCCGCAACAAAAGCCGTATGATAGCGGCCGACGCGGAAGACGCGGCATCCGTCAAGGCCAAGAGCTTGGAGGAAACCGAAGAGGATGAAGTGATCCTGGAAGAGGATCCAAAGGTAGACGTAGATCTTGGGGATGACGTACTCGAAGACGAAGACGACGATACAGTGTCTCTGGACGATATAGCCGACGTCCCATCCGATGACGACGACTGATCTAAGCCCGCGGTAACCACAAAATGCAAAGAGGCGGATTTTTAACTTGATCCCGCCTCTGGCATTGCCTAGACAGCGGGGCGCGGTGAGGTTCACCGCAACACTTGGGGCCTTAGCTCAGCTGGGAGAGCGCTTGCATGGCATGCAAGAGGTCAGGGGTTCGATCCCCCTAGGCTCCACCAAACCCACCTATTGACCTCTACATCCATATAAATAAGGATTGAAACAGATAGACGCCCTCTTAAACGGGTGTATTTTGAGGTGTATGGGCAGATCATATCCTAGTACCACTGTTTCAAAAAGATCAGGCCAGCGACATCTGCAAGCCTGTGTAACAGTCTCAACTGAACTACGGCCTATCATTGGACGGAAACAGATTTATAAATTACTCGGCACGTTTGATCCAACTGTCGCCAAGGACAGACTGCGTGCCAAACAAGCTAAAAATTTTTGAGAATTGGATGAAGCAACCTAGCCGGTCACCCTTTAGCCTAGGCCGCCTTAGAACTAGAAAGGCCTTATGGCATACCCTTGAATTACGTGATGGCAGTAACGTGCCATTTCCTGAAGACTTTATTAAGAAACGTGCTGCATTGTGGTTTGATCCCGATAAGAGATGGGATGAGTATGACAATCTGGTTCAAAGAGCGGGGGAAAAACCTACGGGTACAAAACCAACGATGCCCAAGTCCAAATCTATCATGATCATCGCAAAAACATAGGACCCCTTTTAGACACGTTTAATCCAGAGTTTTGAAATTCATCCGAAGAACGCTCCGCACCCAAAATACCTAGTAAGCCGTTTAAACATACGGCAGAAGAATATTTTTCTTCTTCCTTTTTTGGCATGAGCAGAAATGGGCCATTACGTGAAAAGACTAAAACTGACTATATAACCAAAATAAGTGTCTTCATAGAATGGGCAGGTAACGTCAGCTCGGATGAATTTAACAATTCTCTAGCGACCAAATACATGACTATTCTCGCCAGCAAAGACATTAAGTGTTTTGGGAGGAGCACCAATGAAACTATCAAGGCCTACTTCAATCCAGTCAGCCCGGTATTAAAATACGCTTTCAAACATGATTATAGTGATAGGCTGCTCTGGTTCGACCTTGATTTTGGTGGCGTTGGCAGACCGTCAAGAAGATTAATTTCCTTAGTGTCGGAAGTTTGGAAACTGTTCCCACCAAGAGACACTATGATCAACAAAAAGAGCCTTAAAGTTCATTCACTTTTCTGAGAACAGGTAAGGACCGCAAAGTTCAAATAAAGCATCTGATGCCTTGATGGTACACATCAGAAGGGTGAGCAAAGACCCCCTACTAATCGTTCACAGCTTGCGCCGCACGTTTAGTACCATGTGTACACTACCAGTTTGGACAGGGAACTAAGGGAATCTGTAGGTGAGCGAGGGGCAGGTTCTAGCGCAGCTTCTCACTATGGTCAGGTACATTGGGTTGGAAGACAATTACTTGAAATGAGTAAAAAGGATTATTCATTTCTTGATCAGCTCAAAATTTAGTTTGAAAGCAGCGCGCCAGGACATATCAGCAGGATGTTAATCTGGAGGTTAAGTACGACATCATAAATCAGATCAAGCATCTGTGGCTTTGATTTGTGCCAGAAAGCGTTCCATAGCAGACTTACAGACCTTCAAATGAAACAGTTGATTATTGACATGCAGCAACAGCGGCAGCAACTCCAACTCCAGCAACAAGCCCCACCGCTGGCACCACAGCAGCGGCTGATTTGCAATCAGTCTTCTTAGGGTCTGATTTTTTTTCCTGCGTAGAGGCTACCGGAGCGGATTTTTCTGAAGATAAAAGAAAATAACTGGCTCCACCGCCACAAACGGCCAAGGCGGCTATAACCAATCCGACAATCATTCCATTGCTCATTAGGTGTGGTGCCTTCGTGTTATTGAGATACTTGCATAGCTAGGTAGACACACAACCCAATAACGAAAAGTTTACCATAATCCAAGTAAAATTGGGTGCCCTCACCATATGAATCCGCCCATTTTCTCTAATACCTTTCATCAAACAACCCAATATTTGTTCAATTCCCTTAGCCGCAACGAGGCCTCCCATACTTAGAAGTAAACACACATGGCATTAAGTCAAAAACCTACTGACCAGTCTCCTGAAGACACCACCTAACCCAATAAAGTGGCCTCGCTTCAGGAAATTGGCAACATAGAACAGGAAATTTTTGAATAACCTGGTGGCATAGTATTTATTGAGGGCAAATTCAGGCTACCAAAGACCTTCATTTCAAATCCAAACAAAAATCATAATTAGAAACACTGATGGTGGAAACCAAGCAGTACGGACTAATTCAGCACCATAAGGCTTAATTAAGTAAATGCTGATAGATACTGGAATTACCAGTAGCAAAAATTGCGTTTATTAAAATAAGTTTCACTGCTGTCGTTAGAATTCATATGACAGATGATGAACTCGTAAAACTAGTTTGGGAAGTGATGGTGCTTAAACGGCGGTTTGAGGACGACCCATATTCATTATCCGTACCACAGATAGAACTTTTGAAAGACCACGAAAACCGCAGATACATATGGCATTACGTCAGCTAATTTTACCCTTACCAGCGTCAGGTTTCTTTAAAATTTCAAGAAAACAGTTTGATAGCTGATGAGCTTACGACTAAGGTCGAAAGACAAAAGTAAGGCGTTTAAAAATGGCACTCACTGAAATCATCGCTGGTGTTTTTATGTCAGGCATTATGTTGGCAGTTGGCATCCTAGTTCTGAAATTGATCAAAGACACCAGAAAAACAATGAAAACACAAAATAAATCAGAGGATTAGACATCATAAAAAAATAAACGCTACTAGTTTTGTTCTAAAATTTCACCCAAAGCCTTATAAACTGTCCCTCTGCAGCAATACATCTTAGCAGCAATTGCAGTCACACCAAGCGCCTGCAACTGCAGAATAGCATTATTATCTACCGACCGGGGTCTGCCTTGATAAACACCTCGCGCCTTGGCTGCAGCTATACCCTCCGACTGTCGCTGTTTGATAAAAGACAGTTCTATTTCCGACACCATGCCCAGAACCATGAGGACCATCTAACCCATTGCACCAGCCGTATTTATGGCGGGTTCCAATACCTGCAGAGATGCACCCTTTTAGTCGATCTCATGGACTAGGTTGAGGACATCTCTGGTGTCCCTGCCCAGCCTATCCATTTTACAGACCACAAGCACGTCACCAGACTGCATGAAGTCCAAAATATTGGCGAGTTAAACCCGACCAACCCTAATGCTGCCACTGATCTTTTCAGTTTTGACAACGGTACAACCAGCCTCCTGTAATGCTTTGATCTGTACGTCTGTTGACGGCGACAGGCTGCTTACCCTTGCATATCCATACTTGGCCATTTGCATACTTCGATATGTTCACAATAATACTTGGCCTCGGTGAACATAATGTATATTAAACCAAAACATCACCCTTAATGAACGTTTTTACTGCACATTTAGAGTGTTCACTCCGGGTACACTCTAAATAAACTTGTATTTTATTTTTTAGATGAAATTTCTTACAGGAATGAAAAAACCCGCCGGGCCGTCTGCACGGCAGGTTCAAAAAATTCTAGCGGATTGCAAGCTTCGTTAAGCAGAAGGATCGTTGCAGGTACTTGTCGCTTCATCCCACGCTTTTCCAGCTAGGTCACATTTAACTGCATCTGCGCTGTGGGTTGCGCAGTTACCAGCGAAGGCAAAATTTGCAGTCACGAGCGTGATTGTTGCGACTGTTGCGAAGATCATTGGTTTCATAATTTCCGTCATCATTTGCTCCATCATTTACATTACAAAATAATACGAGCAAAATTGGCAAATGGATCATTATTGCCATACAGGAGCAGCATTTCGGGAATGCATTCTTGGCTGACGTAATAGCGCCCTGCCCTTCTCATATGCATCGCAAGAGCAAAGAAGGATAAGCACATGCTTAAAGATTTATACCAGTCTTTCGTGATCGCCAAAGCTGCTGCTGCAGCCAATTTCACAATTCAGAACCTGAACAAACGTCAGTCAGAAGACGTTGGGATTAATCCTGACACCCATTTCAAGGAACTGATGGCAGGAATCCATACAGATTGTGAAGCTCAGGACGCCAAAGCAAAATCTGTTGTCACTTCGGCGGTCTCACTGAATGTCTAGACACACTCAACACCGAAAATAAACTTAGTTTACAAACCAAAGAAGACGGCTCAATTACCCTTATCTAAAGTGGAACACGCTAGAGATACTGCCTAAACAGATGCTGGGTGGGAAATCTACATTGAAACGAAAAAGTATGTCATACACATATATATTATCCTAATTTCGGCAAGCAAGTTTCGGTTAGGGCATCTATTTGTATTGGATGCAGTGCGCCGTTGAATTTACGAAACCGTCTCCACGACCACCCCCATGCCATGCGTATATACGCGCAAACAATAACGCGGATCAGGGTTTGAACAGGAAACGCTTAAGGCCTTGCAAGCTCTGCCGTAAACTTCGTGATAAGAAATTACTAATATTTAAAACGAGCCCAGACCGTCGGTCTCCAAAAAACATAAAGCTTTAAGGATGTTGGTAAATAACAGAGAGCCGTCACCGGTTTCACCACTTTACTACGAACACCGACGGTCTGGGTCTTTTCTATTTTTCGCTACGGATCACTTTGGAATGATAACTGCATCAATCACATGAATGACGCCATTTGACGCCTCAATATCCGCCGTTACCACTTTTGCACCGTTAATTGTGACGCCTCCATAAGTCATGATTTTTACTTGGCTGCCTTGAACTGTTTCGGCCATCATATTGTTCGTTAAATCGCTACTCATGACTTTGCCAGAAACGACGTGATAGGTCAGGATAGATGTCAATTTTTCCTTGTTTTCTGGTAGTAGAAGGGTTTCGACAGTACCCTCCGGTAAGGCTGCAAACGCCTCGTCTGTAGGCGCAAATACTGTGAACGGGCCTTCACCCTTCAGTGTCTCAACAAGACCAGCTGCCTGTACGGCAGCGACCAATGTGGCAAACGAGCCTGCACCGACGGCGGTATCTACGATGTCCTTTGAATGGCCACCTGCAAATGCGACGGAGGCTGATGCAATTGTGGCTGCGGACGTTATGGCAAGAAAAGTACGACGAAACATAGTTTATCTCCAATTACTGATTAAACAGGTGTTTCCTGTTTGGCTTTTATACGAAAGGGATATGACGGTTGGATCAAATTATAAAAAGCGTGCGACAGAATGACGCCAGATTATTCAAAATACAGATCAACTTTCGAAAAGGGCGTTTTTACTTCTACCAATGAGGTCGACTAGACAGGGGTGGGTTAAAGTTTTAGTGAACTTAATCAGAACAAAACTTTCTTACAGCGAGTGGTAGTCAAACGAGGTCCCCACCCCAACCTTCGCTGAATGCCTGGTGCATCATCCTGACTGGCGCCGTTGGACTTGGTTAGG
>Ga0114998_10000856_pt1 | contig 23098 bp, 18 predicted proteins | sample ArcticOcean_MG_C_5_FD_87044 | JGI IMG/M metagenome (GOLD analysis project Ga0114998, IMG submission 87044) | Marine microbial communities from western Arctic Ocean - ArcticOcean_MG_CB4_138 | ecosystem: Environmental > Aquatic > Marine > Oceanic | place: Arctic Ocean: Canada Basin | collected... | reverse complement strand
ACTCGCCAAGACAATAGAGCAGAGATACGCTGGTCTGATAGATCGTATTGAGGTCAGTATTCCCATCGTTGACGAAGCGGACAAAGAGTCACTTGGCCAAATTGTTAAGGATATCAACGCGATTATCTAACGTGGTGGTGGCATGTGCTCACAGAAGTAGCTCGTGGGTACTGACACTATTTTTAGCGGCTTAGAATAGCTAGGACCTTGAAGTCACCCTGTTTGCCATTTTCTGGGTCCGCAGCGTTAATTGGCGACAAGGGATCAACGCCGGTCTGTTCTGTTCAAGCGTATTGTTCGCGGTGATGCGGCACTTGTCAGCCTATCGGGCCATGCAGCGTTGTTTGTTTGCTCTGGGTGTGTTGATGGCCATTATTTATACCTCCATCCTTCCGTATCTGTACGATACCGGTGAGCCTGATCTAGCGATGGGTATACCTGTTGTGCTGCAGGTGGCGCTGGCGGCACTGGTCTCTTTCTGAGTTTGTCGCCGTAGTGTTAACGATCGCTCATGACTTGTTTTTGCATGCTGCCCATCTGTCAGAGGTACAAAAGCGATAGCGTGTTACTAACACCGACTCTCCCCTCGAAATAATTTTTGTTCTGCTTCCTTTTGATATCAACTAAATATTAAATTTATAGCTGCCGCAGATCTGCTTCTTTAACCTCGTATTGCGTGTAAATACGAGTCCATCAGGTCGTGGTTGAGCATTTCTGTTCGGTCACGTTCCGTTACATTAGTGCACATCTACATTAATTCCTGTTTACAACACCCCCCTAAACTCTTTTTCCATAAACCAATCATGCAAAAGGATGAACAACATGTACAAGACTACTCTGGCATTACTGCTAATCGCGCTTACTACGGGTTGCTCCACTTATAGCGGCACACAAGCTACCGCTGAAATGGAATTCTGCTGGGAAAGAGGCATGAACTTCCAATGGATTGAAGAGTTCGATGCGGGTTGCGTTGATTCGACCGCTGATGCCATGCCAATGCGTATTGCTAAAATAAAGTGGTTGGAGGCGAATATGGCGCCGCTGGCAAGGAATGTTCCTCACGGTGCTACGCGAAACATTTAGAGCCTGGAACTGTCATTACCCATAGTTGCTCGCTTTGATTGAGGGTCGTCTAGGTTTCCGTGAATCACCATTTCACGGGTCACCATTGCTCTGCTTATCGGGGCGATTCCTTCTAAGGTGCTACTAAAAATAGCTAATGCTTGGCGTGAGTACGGCATTTTATTTCAGCCAATAACCGTTTGGTCGAAAGCCATGCCGTACCTGAAAAATTTGATTTAAATCGGGAGAAAATGAAATGAACCAGAGCGTTGCCGAAGCTCAAAATAACGTTGGCGTAAAGTACAGCAACGGTAAAGGGGTTCCCCAGGATCATTATAGAGCCGTGAAGTTGTTTCGGTTGGCTGCTGATCAAGGATTAGCCGCAGCGCAAAGCAACCTTGGCCTAATGTATATCAGTGGCGAAGGGGTTCCGAAAGACCGTAAAGAAGCCGTGAAGTGGTTTCGGCTAGCTGCTGATCAAGGATTAGCAGACGCCCAGAGTAACCTTGGCTTGATGTACACCAGTGGCGAAGGCGTACCCGAAGACCGTAAAGAAGCCATGAAGTGGTTTAGGCGGGCAGCCGACCAGGGGCATGCGGAAGCGCAATATAACCTGGGCGTAGCGTACGACAATGGACAGGGGATTCCCGAGGACCATAAAAAAACTTTAAAGTGGTATCGGCTCGCAGCTGATCAAGGATATTCCTCAGCCCAATATAACCTTGGTGTGATGTATCGCGATGGCGAAGAGATTCCAGAAGATCATAAAGAAGCAGTGAACTGGTTTCGGCTGGCGGCTGATCAGGGATATGCCGCGGCACAATATAAAATTGGCGTGAAGTGCGCCGAGGGCGGTTGGGTTCCAGAGGGCAACAAGGTTAGCTACAGGTGGTCCGGTATTGCCAAGGGAAATGATTGTAACCTCGGCAACGTTAGAGGACTCAGCACGAGTCGGGCGTCGCGAGCGGGCTTAATCAAGCAACAAAGTATGACGAGTCAGCGCACTAATTTGTCAGGATCAAAAGATGTCCAAAAGTATATTTCGAATCACGGGTATGGGGCTGCAGTAATCAAGTTCTCCAAAGTTATAATAGAAAAGATACCGAGCCGCGAACTTGCGTACAGGTTTACGCTTGAAGAGTTAGATGGCGCCAGGCAGGGAAACGAACACGCAATGAACTATGTAAAGAATTGCGGTATTGAGCCGTCGGAATATATCGGCGCGCTTGAAAAAGCCAATTCGGCGGTAGATAACGCGAATGGTCCACAGCAAACATTGTTGCGGCTGGCTATATCTCTAATGGACGACCGTGAATTGGCGGCTAAATTTAAGTGCGATGTTGGCGAGGCAGTCATGCGACACTTTGGTATTGGAGCATATGACCCGAGCTATAACTCGAGGGAGTTGCGATTTGAAACTTATCAAGAAGCAGCAGCTTGGGCGCGCCGAAATCTGGGGAGTGCAGTGACAAGGAGCTTAGATGGCTCTTGTTATATCCCCAAGACAGAATCATCTTTAGCCTATTAAAGAGCCAAGTCGCTTGGTTTAATCTGGGGAGTCGTCGATATTCCTTCAATATTCCTTCAATATTAGTGATTCCCAAGCCGCGCGTAATTCGGTGGTAAGGGGACTCGCTCTAATCGTGCTTGGGTAGCCTGAACAAAATGCTGAGTAGGGCACGATGAATGAATCAAAGAACGTTAGCGTTTGGATTCTTATTTAGTTTACTAGCGCGGTAGCGACGCGCAAGATCAAACGAACGAGTGAATAGTTGGATCCGAGAGTCCATCATTTAGGGATTTATAGTCATTGGCAGGTTTCTTGCGGCATTGCGGTTCGGTTGTTGCATGTCATAGATGGGTGAGTCTGGTTAACAGTGTCAGCATGCGCTTCAATTTTCTGAGTGCGGGTCAGCGTGCGTTGATGCTGATCAAGAATACAGAGCCCTGGAATACAGAGCCCTGGAATACAGAGCCCTGGAATACCTAGACGATCTATTTGTAGATCGGTTCAGCGTCAAAAGAAATACAGATTCGCTTCTCTCTGCTCTTAAACGGAATAGTGCCGTGATAGAAATATGATGGGAACAATATGATGCTGCCGTACTCCGGTTTATAAACTTCAGTTTCCTGTGGAGACTGGATATGAAGGTCTGCTGTCGGGCGGCCAAATTCCAACCAGCCTTGTGGCTCAAGCCGAGGGTCGTCGATAACTTCCGGTAACTGCACATAAAAGACGCCGCTCAACCAGCCGTTTGGGTGGATGTGTGAGCGCTCGTGACCTTTGTTTTTTAGCACAACGCCCCAGGCGGTTAGATGCCAAGCTTCAGGGCAATGCTGGATAAAGGGGTGCTCGGGTAAATCCGGTAACTGCCGGATATACCAGGCAATTGCTGCATTTATGGCATCCTTCATCTGAGGCATCGGTCCCATGGGCGGGTTCAGTAGTTCACCTGTGTGATCACCGTTGACCGTTGAGCGAACATTCGCTTCTATAGATTCATGGGTACTAATGTGATGAGCAAGAGAGGAGTTCAGCTCTGCCAGATCAGCGTAGCCTAGTGGCACGTCGAACTTGTAACGCTTGATAAATAAGTCCCGATCAAGCAGTAATCCGGCTTCGTCAGACTTGTTCGCATCGCGTAGTGCATGCGCTTTATAGGCCAACGCGTGAAAGTCCCTTCCTCTGGCTCTGATGCACGCATCAAAGACCGCGATAGCAGCATCTGGACGCGCTGTCTCTAGATAGAGATCACCCAAATTGTAATAGGGGTCGGGGTAGGTGGGGGCGAGTTCTATCGCACGGATGTAGGCGGCGGCGGCATCGTCTATCTCGCCAGTTTGAGTCAACGCTGCACCCAGGTTCATATAGTAGCCTGCGTTATCATCCACCAGGGATATGGCTCGTTGGAGAAGTTTAATGGCCTTCGCAGGTCGTTTTTTTTGAGCCTCGATCATGGCAAGGCTGCTCAATGCATCAGAATGGTCAGGGAGCAACTGCAATACCTCACGATATATCCGAGCTGCGGTTGAGAAATCATTTGCACGATGCCTTTTGACGGCCTCGTTCATTGACTGGGCAACAGTTTCGGGGGTTACATTTACAGTGGTAGCCGTTTGAATCGCCGCTGAATGTATCCTCTGCTGAGCTTTTTGTTTCCGGATTTTTTCTTTGCGCGCAGCCTGCTGTTGAGCACGCCGCTGATCACGCTTTTTCATAGTTAGTTAGTACAACAAACGGGGGAAGGTCCCCCGTTTGTTCTCAGTCACGTTAGGTGAGTTAATCGCCGAGTCGAGCAACCATCTCGAAGCCCCAATGCTTACGAATATTGGGAACGCGGATTTCTGTCAGGCCGCCGACATTGGTATAGGCTTGGGGATATAATTCGTCAGTAATGTTCTTCATGAAAAACGAAGCCTGATAACGATTTGTCGGACTACGCCAGGAGACACTGGCATTGTAGATATCCGAAGAGTCTCTGAAATGGCTGATAAAGTCGCCGTTAAACTGCTGAACGCCTTCCAGTTCGCTAACACGTGAACCTGCGATAAGTTGTCCGTCCTGATAAAACCAATCTGCCGCGACCGTCAAGCTTCCCCACTGGTTTAAGTTAAACTCGTAGGCGGCGCCGACAGAATAGGTCCAGTCCGGTGAACGAGAGGTTGGGTTTAAGCCGCCAACATCATTTGGAACAAGCCAGCCGACAAAGTTACCGACAGAATCGTCGATGCGTTCAGGAGGCCCGCATACAGCTAATCCCTGAGAGAAAGGCCCTCCCTGGGTTGGCGCGTTTAATGGATCGTTACCGCTCGGCCCATCCGGATCAGTACAGAAACCTTCACGTTCTGTATCAAGGTTGCTAAGTGTCGCCCACACAGTAAGGCGTTCTGTTGGCAGCGCCCGCAATTCAATTTCAAATCCCTTTGTTTTCAGGCTACCTAAGTTGGATTGAATTGTTTCCTGGCCGCCACCGTTCGGGGCGGGACGAATAAACGCAGTTTGGAAATCCTCGACGTTCGTGGAAAAAGCATTGATGTTGACTTGTAGCGTGTCCTCGAGCCAGCTTGTTTTTATACCAATCTCGATGTTATCTGCTTTTTCGGGTTCAAACGGGCCCATCGTCGTGATTGATCCAGCACGACCGTTAAATCCGCCAGCAGTGAATCCTTCGGCGTAGGTCATAAAGGCCATAATGTCGTCGGTGAACTGATAGGTAACCCCTGCCATAGGCGTAAAGTCCGTCCAGGTTTCCTTGAGTTCACCGAGTTTATTGTTGCAGGTAATGGCAGCGCCGGTAGGATCGAGAACCGGGCGGCAACCTGCTTGTGCACCACCAGCTGAATCGAAACCAATCGCGGGTATTAAGGCGTACAGTGGCGTCGGTGTGCCCGCAACAAGCGGGGCCGTGAAATCGACGACGTGTGCAGGTACGTTGTTACAGGCGTTGGTGCCAGCACCGACTGACATTAACGGGTTGCCGGAACCAACTGCGCAGTGGCCGAACTCCTTGGTCTCAGACGTATAGCGACCACCTACAGTTAACGTCAATTGATCATTAACGTGCCAGTTACCTTGGGTAAAGACTGCCCAGGCCTCGTTAGTCTGATTAGAAAACCCCGCTTGTCCTTGGGTCACGGGGCTTGTAAAAGAGACATCACCGGCGAATCCTAGGGCAGGTCCGAGAACCACGTTGGGTGCAAACAGTAACCCCCATGACTCCTGCTTCATCGTATATTCCTGTTCGAAGTAGTAAGCCCCGACGACAAAATCGAAAGTGTCAGAAAAGTCGGACGCAAATCGAATCTCATGCGACATCTGTTCATGTTCCTGGATGCGTTGTCCCGCGAACAGGTCGTGGAAAGACGCATCGATGCCAAAGATGATGTCTTCCTCAACCTCGCGATAGTTCCCGATATAGGTGATCGCACCCAGTTCCGGCATGTTGTAATCCACCTGCGCGGTAATACCCCAGATATCGGCGTTGGATTGTTGACCACGATCTTCCGTTGCCGGTGCCGTATATTCGGCGTTAGCTGACTGGCTCTCGGCGGGCTTACCGCAGATCTCCGCAGCGCCTGCCGCAGCAGTCACCGGGTCCTGGCCAAGCACAATCAAGTTAAATAAAGTTTGCGTGGTAATAACGAGGTCATTATCAACGGGAAGGCCAAGAAACAGATTAAACGGGTCGTCTCGACAGTAGTGGGCCGACTGGCTCATATAACTGTCATCGCGCGTTTCGTTCCATTCGCCGCGTAAAACGACATCAAGGTTCTCGTTGGGCGACCATTTTAAACTGGGTAAAATCGTTAGTCGATCAGTTGCGCCACGATCCTTGCCGTTAAAAGAATTTTCCCAGTAACCGTCGTGCTGGGTATCTTTAAACGCGATTCGCGCGGCTAAAGTGTCATCGACCAACGGGATATTGACGACACCTTTGACATCCTGACGGCCGAAGTCACCTAGCTGTACCGATACTTTGCCGTTGAATTTGTTCATTTCAGGCTCGTTGTGCAGGATTGAGACTGCTCCGGCAACGGTATTTCGACCAAATAATGTACCTTGAGGCCCACGGACTATTTCGACGGCCTTGATGTCAACCATATCGCTGAGAGCTGTCGAAACTCTTGCTGAAACAACGCCATCGGTATACACGCCGACTTTGCCATCTGCTGCTGATTCAATGTCACCGCTGCCCTGGCCACGGATACTGAATGACGCAGAGTTCTGAAAAATACCGACGGGCTCCAGCTGAACATTGGGAGACGAGTTACTTAGATCACGTAGATCCTGAGCAAAACGTCGTTCCAGCATTTCACCGGTGACAGCTGTAATTGGAATGGCAACATTCTGAACACTCTCGTTCCGGCGGGTAGCTGTCACGATGATCTCTTCGAGTACCGCGTCCGCGGCGAAGGTTATTCCTGGTGCAAATGCGATTGTTGATGCTGCAAGAATGGCAGCAGCTTGTTTGAGTGGCGTTGAGAATTTATTATTCGCTAATGAAATAGCGCTACGCAAAGGTGGTGGCTGTAACGACCGAGGATCCATCTTGTTCTCCATTGGGAATTTGATAGTGCAGTCAACGTATACATCTACTTACCTACGTCAGTCCAACAATAACACTACGCTCTCTAAGGGTTTTTGGAAACAAAAAATTAACCTTATTGCACAGCGTACGCTGCACTCCCTATGAACCCTGCAGGCACCCTGAATTTTCGGCTTACTAGGGTTAGTGATGTCTGACGCCTGCAAAAACTGACCCTAATTAAGGAATTAGGCCCGTAAGATCTCGCAATAATAAAAATTTACAGTAATGGAAAACCATGTTCCGGCAGTAGAAGCTGACGCAGACTGTTTTTTCATCAGAGGGAATGACCGAGGGCCAACGCCTGTGCTCAAGGGATTTTCTGCTTTTATGAGGTGTTTTTTAACGTAGTCTTTGTGCCGGACCCACTAGCGTCAGTCACTGCGTTAGTCAGGAGGCAGCGAGCGCGAGTCAGGCATTTTTATTATAAAAACGCCCAATCAAGATACACTGGCAATATAGGAAAAATACGGTTTAAGATAAGCCACTGATGAATGGAATGTATCCATACTCAGGGCTAGAGGAAGGTCCCTTTTTGGTCGCGCGATTTCGATGATCAGAAAACTCTGCCCCCTCATCAATGAAACAGATATCGGGCTGTGATTCGGCAAGTCGGATAACAAGAGGTTGCTATGTCATCACCGCCCCTAGAGAAAAACCCGACGTTCTGGTTTTATGGTTCCGCTTCGATTGCCTATGGTATTAAGAACAATGCCTTCAGTTATCTACTACTGATTTACGCTAACCAGGTTCTAGGCCTGCCGGGATACCTTGCATCGCTCGCTCTGGCGCTCGCAATGATCTGGGATGCTGTGTCTGACCTTTTGCTTGGGCATTGGTCTGATAAAACCAGCAGTGTCCTTGGCAGGCGGCACCCGTTTATGTACGCCTCGTTCTTTGTTTTGCCTCTAACTTTTTATGCCTTGTTCAATCCGGTGATTGAACTCAATGACGACAATACTTTTTTCTATGTCTTAGCAATGGCGCTGTTGATTCGAACCGGTACCACGCTCTTTGAAGTGCCTTCTACAGCGCTCTTACCAGACCTTGAAACCGACTACGATCGAAGAAACAAGTGGCTCGCGTTACGTCATTTTTTTGGTTGGACAGGCGGTAATGGCATACATATGATCAACTTTATGTTCTGGGTAGGTGCTTATGGTGTCGCGTCTCAGGCGGGTTACAGTATTTATGGCATTGCGGGCGCGTTGGTGATTGCAGCCGCGATTTTGGTCTCATCATTAGGGACACAAAAAGTCGCTGCGGCACTACCCAGACCCAGTGAACCCTTTCGGGTTTTAGCCATTAAACGCGAAATAAAGCAGATTTTTCAGTCGGTTAAGAACAAAAACTTTGCTGCTCTGTTCTTTTTTGGGCTGACGGTTGGTATCGCGGGTGGCCTGGGGACAGCACTCTATCTTTACAACACTACTTATTTTTTTGGGTTTTCAGGCGCGCAAATCAGCGTAACGGCCATTGGCGTTTTAATCTCTCCGGTCATCGCTTATTGGGCCGCGCCCTATCTAGGCAGAGTATTTGGCAAGAAACGAGCCGCTATCTTCGCGATCCTTGTTAATGTTTCGCTCTACCCAATACCTTATGTTCTATTGCTAACCGGCTTCTGGCCAGACCTTGGAAGTTGGACTTCATTGTATATTTATAGTGGCTTTATCATTATGGAAGTCATCTGCGGCATTATCGGCGGGGTGCTGCTGGACTCGATGATGGCGGATGTAGTGGAGGACAGCGAATTGAAAACCCAGCGCCGTTCCGAGGGTTTATTTTATGCCGCCCGCGGATTTGCGGCCAAGGCGGTTTCAGCAGGTGGAATCATTGGCGCTGGGTCGATTGTTTCGCTGGTGGGATTGGACGGCATTACTTCTGTGGATGATGTCACCAATGAGATTCGCTTGGATTTAGCGACTTTATTTCTTCCGGTTTATTGTGGTTTGTACTTATTAGGCTTGGTGATTGTCTCAAAATACCGAATCACGCGTGCAGATCATAACGAACATGTTCAGCGGCTATCAGAGCGCAAGGCAAAGCTGGCGGATGAGTGAATCAAACCATGGCGCTATTACAGGTTTTAGATGCAATTGGCGCCGTAAGTAACAAGATTTTGGTGTTTTCCTTTTTGTGAGGCCAGCCCGTCAGCTTCATTGAAAACCCAGAGGTTTAGAACGATATTCGGCATCTAATGCCGAATATCATCATTGATGAGACCCTTAAAAACATGAATTGATTTCCGTACTGCCTGGACGCTGTCGCGAAACAAGGTAAGGCACGGCCCTACGCAAGTCTGCCCTGCGCAACATACGCCCCATATTCCTCGATGGTCAGGACTCCCATCCCCTGAGCCTGGGCCCGTTCTGATTCACTTATGACGTCTTGCATAAGATCTATGCGTTTCCACAGCGCCAAGGTAGCGGTACCATCTTCTTTAGGCAGATAGGGTGACGTTTCAATCGGTTTCATTCGATGCACGTAACGCGGGCAGTTAACCCAAGCATGTTCGATAGTAACCTCCACAACAAGATTAGCACCGGGATAACTATCTAGCATGGGTTCGTCACGCAAACAGCGGGCCGCGCCACGCAACCGCAGGCGTTGAGGACGCTCATAATCAACAAACAATAAACCCACCTTGGCTTGTGCTTCGATGTTGCCCATGGACATAAACATGCCATTGCCATTGTAGTCTGGAAAAATGATGGTGTTGGGGTTCAGCACCCGTACAAAGCCCACGCTACCGCCTTTATAAGAACACGATGGGAAACCTGTCTCATCAATGGTCGCAAGATAAAACATGTTGCGGGTTTGGATGAATTCCGCGTGTTGGTCGGACAACGTGTTGTCTACTGCGGCTTCGACGATTCTGTCGGCCAACGCTGTCGACGCGAACTCGTGCTGTAACTTGCGTTGTGTTGCAGTGAAAAAATCAGACATTTTAAACCTCAAAAGTGGGGTGGCCGAGCCATCCTACTTTAGTGGACACCTTGGGGCGTTACAATGAAGCTCAAAGGAGACACAGGTGGCTGACAGATAGCTGACAGATAGCTGACAGATAGCTGACAGATAGACACAAAAGCATTCTAGGTGGCGGCAGTAAAGTAGGTGTCCGAAGCTTGTTACCCTGCTGGCGACGTTGCTTTACCGCGAGGTGTGACGCCCATAATGTCTTTGGCTGGCAGGGTCAGTATAACTAGTCGATGCTTAGATTCACTTTTACCGCTGCCAACCTGAGATACAGCCAGTTAATAGGCCGCAGGATACCCCTGACAAAAAGTATCTGCTTTAAGGGCGTAAAGAGCTTTTTTTAGATGAATCCAAGCAACGAATCCTTTTAAGGCGAAAATTCGCATCACACGCTCGACCAGATCAGTTTTCGGTTGGCTTAGGAAGCGTTGATCGGTCTGGTAGTGGTAACGCAATGCGGGTTGCTAGGATAAAAGAGGTAGCACTAAAGACAGGCACGCGCGGAGGGAAAGGAAAGGAAGCTATTGGTCTTTAAGCACGTACCACCCGTTGTTACAAACCGTGTTTCCAATAGGGTGTCTAAATAGGGTGTCTAAATAGGGCGTCTAAATAGACAATAGTTGCAACGCTGTAAGTGAAAGTAATCCAAGAATAATCGGAACTGATTCGGTAGTTGTTGCGCTCAATTTTTTGAGCGCAACAACACCAAGCTCTTAGTGCGAGGTTTCGCTAGAGTCTTTAACTGCCAAATTCCAGATGATCAAACCAAACAGGATTTTGTTCACAAAGTCCGCCAGGTTGTAAACCACGTTTAAGCTCTCAGCGGCAACCGCGCCTTCCATAAGAACACCAGCAATATAGCCTATAGGGTAAATCGCCCAGCCCACCAAAACAATCCACCGCATTGCACTGAATGCAGATCGTACCGCTTCGTTTGCTTCTTTCGCGGCATTGCCTGCTGCGCCCGCAAATATCTCGTAGATAATGATTGCCCAACCTACCATTCCAAGGCCAAAAGCAAGTGCTTGATTTGTCATTATGTTCGCTTCGCCCAAGAAGCCAAACAGCAGCATCATCAAAGTACCAAAAAGCAACCTGACAAAAGATCCGTTGCCTACCTTGGAACCGGCTGCACGAAGAATGATAAAGAACTCTATCATTAATAATGGTACGGTGATCAGCCAGTCAATGTAACGGTAAACGACGGGTGTTTCTCCCGTGACTACCCAGAAATCTCTCATGTAATCATAGTGGACAGCTGCTACTAGGGTGACCAAGCCAGCAACCAAAAGTGAAAGGCGCCACTCTTTTTTTACGGTAAGGCCTTCGTAAAGAAAAAACACAGTCGAAGCTATCATCGCAATAGACACTAGCCAAAAAGTGACTCCGGTGAAGTCACCGCTTTGTAAGAACATTTTTTCCATTTTATTTTAACTCCGGATTGGTTTTTAGGAAACATTTAGAAACAAAACTGTACCATCAGGGATGCTTCAAAAACCACCTGACCGAGAAAGTCAATTTTTTGTACAGGAAAAATCCAGGTAAATTCGCAGAAAAAATGAAGAAAATGCCATCGTTAGGGAGCTTTTGGAAAGCTTGGTCGACAGGAACAGCCACTTCAGTCTCAAGTGCTGTTCGCTGAAGCAACAAAAAATATAGCTGAGTTTTTGATTAGTGAATAAAAAGGTTAGTGAATAGTAACCAGCGCTACCAGCGACCGGCTAAATTAGATCCCCCAGCGGATCACAACCATGATGAATGAGTAAACGCCTGTCGTTAAAAAAGTTGCAAAGGAACCCACAGAATAAAGCCGATATCTGGACGTCAACTCGTCTTCACCGAAACAGGAGACGATGTACGGGTTTTTCTTACTAAATGGTTCAACCAAGACATGATGCTGTGTTGGTACGTAGTCATCGTCAACTTCTTTTTCTGCCTGTACCCGTGCAGCGCTTCTTGCGGTGTTCCATTCGTCAAGGTCGATTTCGCCGTCACTGTTTGCGTCAAACCTTTGAAGTAACGCTTTACGGTTTTTTTTAAGCTGGTTGAGGGACGCCCTGGCGGTTTCTTTTATGACTTTCTGCCGTGACGGACCTTGATGCGTTTCAAACTGACCAAGGCAATAAATCATCTCTCCCTCTTCAATTCTGGACTCGATATAGCGGTAATTGCCCTGTTTCCACTTGTTGGTGAATTTAGCTTTTACAGTCGCCGCATCAGGGTCTATCGCGCAAACACCAGTGCCATCATCGATGTAAAAGCTAAAGGGGCTGCGATGCTCTGCGACGGTTATCCATTTTTCCCTATGATTTCCTGCGCTGAACCAACCTTTATTTTGTTGTTGCTCGGCCTTGTAGTCGTACCAAACACAATCCGTTTTGGTTCCCGGTGCCCTTAGCGGCTTATCATCAATTGACCTTGCTCGGCCTTTGAACTCTACAAACCCTTGGCTGGCACTGCGGATTTTCGAGGTTGGCGTATCCTGCATGATTCGACCATGTCGGATAAAGTAAAACCCCGCTGGTAGTGAGATTAGGCATAGAAGGAAGCTAACAACTAACAACGCCATGAACTTGTCTGGATCCAAGTTAATAGTAAAATTCAGCACAGCATCAATCATGAATAGAGCCTATCGCGACAGGGAGTAACCCTACCGCGCGAAACCTTAAGTATTCGAGCGCTATGAAGTTGAATGGCCGCGCAATCACTAGATCGGGAAACTGTTGTATACGGGTGTTGTTAAGGCGAACTGATTCATTAAATGTTTCACGCCTGTCTGCAATTAAATCCTCAAGAACTGATATCCGCTCCTGCAGAGCAAGGAAATTTTCGTTTGCCTCTAGCTCAGGATAAGCCTCTACGCTAACAAACAACTGGTGAAGAGACTCGCGCATTTTAGTCTCAGCCTGCCCAAGGCGAAGAATGTTATGCTCTTCTCTGGCATCCTGAACAAGTGACCTGGCTTTTGTAATAGCTAGCAATAGTTCTTTTTCGTGTGTCATATAGCCTTTGCAGACTTCAACGAGTTGCGGTAGCTCAGTATGTCGCTGTTTTAGGAGAACCTCGATGTTGGCGAACGCTTTGTCAACATTGTTCTTTAGTCTGATGAGACCGTTGTAGATAGTGATGGCGTAACAAAAGACGATGATAAGTACAGCACCGGTAATAAATTCTGTGATTCCCATAAAAATTTTCCTTCGCTTGCCAAACCCGGTATCAAACTGCCCGCTGCCACTCAGTTAGGTCATCCCTGCAAACCGAAAAGCAAGCACAAGAATCCATCAAACCCACACATCACGTTCCAATGGACGTTTATCGAACTCATTGAACTTAATTAACTCCCTGCACTTAATTAACTCACTGAACTTAATTAACTCACTGAACATGGACTGCTATTCCTGAAGATGTCCTCCCGATTGATTCAAACTCGCGGCTGCTCTAGAGATTCCGCGGATTGAAGGCGGCTTGATGCGAACAACATTATGGCCGTAATTAGTATTTCAACGAGAATAGTCTCCACAACAAGGTCTGCGCCGTAAGCGGCGGCTATAATTAGATAAATGGCGACCATAACTATCAAGAGGCCGGCAGCTTGTAACCAAATTTCGTTGAGGGTCACGACGCCGAAGACAACCATTAACGCGCCGCCCATAAAGAATCCACCAACGTCGCCCATCTGGGCGCTGAGGCCCATTCGGTCAAAAGGCCCATACCCAGCCCAGCCGCGGAGCCGCTTGGATCTACCATCCGGCGTATCGCGACCGCGAGGAATAACAGGCAGGTTAGAAGGGTGACACAACATAGTACTATGTTCACGTTTGTTTTCTTCCTGAGGTTATTTTTGACGAAAACATTAGCACACGGGTAGGAGGTGAACACCTGTAAACCTCTGCTGCGGCGTTCGCGGCTATGGTGCCTACCTCACGAGAGAATTTCACGTTTTTTCATGTTTTAAGCCCTTTTAAAAGAAGCTTCGTGAAACCATGCTAGAGCAGGAACAGGGCGATCAACTGCGCTATCGCTGTCACGACTTTGCGCAAGTAAGGGATTACAAAGCGTCCAAATAAGGTTTTAAAAAACTGCTAAATTTAGCCAATGTCAGCGGTTTGGTAATAACATCGTTAAATCCAATATTAATGTACTCTTTGATTTTGGTCGTTTCCGCATTCGCTGTAAATGCGATGATGTTGGGTGCATGGATGTCATCATCATCAGCCAGCCATTGACGAAGCTCAATGCCGGTGTGAAAGGGCATTTGAATGTCGGTAATAATCAAATCGAATCTGTTTTCTCGAGCCAGCTTCAGACCTTCCATGGCAGATTCCGCCATTGTTAGTTCCACTGCGAACTTAGCCATCATGGCCTTCATGACCAATCGATTCGTATCGGCGTCTTCTACATAGAGTACTTTCATCAATGGCCTACGACGATCAACCAACTGGGGGGGTGATAGCGAAGGCGGTAAAAGGATGGTTGGGTCTATTGCCTCTGTCTTTTCGAATTCTGCAGAACAGGCTTCTGGTAATCTTAGTTCAAAGCTAAGGCTGCTACCGACTCCCAATGTGCTTTCCACGACCAACTCTGAATTCATGGCGAACAGAATTTGTTTGACAATGCTGAGGCCCAGCCCCGTGCCGCCGAATTCTCGGCTGAAGCCCGTGGTGCCCTGAAAAAACGATTCGCCCAAGCGAGCCAGTGTATTTTCATCCATACCAATGCCACTATCCGCTATCTTGAACAGCAAGACGAAATCGCCTGACGAATGAGGCTGGCAGTCCACTGTCATTGAAACCTCACCTTGTTTGGTGAATTTCCTGGCATTGCCCACAATATTGGTGACAACCTGCGTTATACGGCGAGCGTCACCCACCAACATTAACTGCTCATTACCTTTAAATTCAGCCTTGAAAGCGATCTTGGTCCCTTCGAACAAAATATGACACATATCGCTGCTTTGCTGAAAAAGTGGAAAGAACGGAAAAGGGTCGCTCGCCAAATGTAGGTTTCGCTCTACCGTTTTTTGAAAATCAAGTAGTTCGTTAATTAACGACAGTAGAGCTTCAGATGAGGACTTTGCAACTGATACATATTGGCGTGCATCAATGTCATTGGGTCCCTGCATGGCGCTAATGAGATCAAGGCAAGCGACTATACTGTGCAGCGGAGTGCGCAGTTCATGGGTAATCGCCGACACGAAACTATCTTTGGACGCTAACGATTCGCGCAACTTATTTTCCTGTTCTTTCAACTCGGTGACATCAACCAAGTACCTGAGCAGGTACCTTTCCTGAGCGGGGATATCTGGCTCGATGATTCGCATCGCACCTATAAAAGTACGCGTTTCTTCGTCATTTGAAAGAACTAAATCCCAAGGGCCCGAAGTCCCCTCTTTCCAGGTAGATTCTCTCCGTTCAGTATCTCTATTCGCGTCAACCTCGGAAAAACCCTGGCCTTCCAGAGTTCGATAGGCTTTATTCTGAAGGACATGGTCTTGGATTCGGCTTTCCAAAGAGACACTTATAGGCAGCCCATCTAATACCGATGATCCGACGATTCGTTGATTATCGATGGCATCGGCAATACTCTTATTGATGGTGATATCACGCAAAAAAACCGCCCACTGCTCTGTATGATCTATCTTCAAGGCTGTGATGAACGCCTGCAAATCAATCTTGCCTTTAGTTTTAGAGTTTCCGGTTAATTCAATCAGTTCATCGCTGAGAGACGCTGCTTCGAACACTCCGTTTACATAAAAGCGCTTGGCATGTTGCTCAGTCAACAGAAGTCTAGCCATAGACACGTTAATAGCTTCGTTACGACTTAAGCCAAACATCTCGATCGCCCGCGAATTCCATTCCTGAATATGTCCTTGTTTATCCAGTAGCACAATGGCGTCAAACGAGCTGTCGATGACGGCATTCGTTGTTTTCTGTGCAGACTCAAGGGCTTGGAGTGCTCTCGAAAGTTCTTCGGTTCTTTCTAAAACCTTATGCTCTAGCGAGCGGGTTAATTCTTCGTTCGCGGATTTTTGATCTCTTAGGTTATTCTGTAACTGAATCAATGCTCCGAGTAACTGAGCGATTTCACCTTTGCCTGATGGTCTAGATATGATGGTTTCCAGATTTCCAGCGCCTAGCGCATCTGCCGATTTAATAGAGGCCAAAATAGGTTTAATGACACCTAGCTGTACAATACGATAGACAGTGATTTGTAGGATAAGAATAGCGATGAAAGCGATGTATAACGTTAAATTAATCGCCTGCAACCGACTGGCAAATTGCTCTCGGCTAAAACCAACTTCAATGTAGCCGCTCAGATCTTTGGTTTTAAAAGGAGCTCGCGCCACCAGAAACTTTGTCGGGTCTACTCCAGCACTTAATGCTGATTCAACCTCGCTTGGGAAAGCCGCCAATAACTCAACGGAACCTCCCTGATCGACGAAAATGCCAGCAACCGAAATATGGGCATCGTTTTTAAGAAAGGCGTTGAATTCGGCTAGTGCTTCCAGATTTTCTTCTTTCAGTGCGATATTCACACTTAGGGCAATGGTTTTAGCAATGCTAAACAGCTCGTTTTCTGTGTTCGCGGCTAGTATTTTTGCCTGTCTGTCTGGCACTACGCCGAGCAGGACAATCGCAAACATTAGAGTGGTAAGCGCGAAAGGGAAAAAAATTCGTGTGACTATGGAGTGTCTATTCATATTTCCCTGACGATCAATGTGGCAAGTTTACTGGCATATTGAGCCCTGATGACTGCGGCTGAGTCGGGCGTGTTCAGAACCAGGTCGATGATTTCTTGTTCAGAATCAGCATATCTAGGCGGGTTTCCCCGGCCGCTGAAGACTAATTTTAGCCATCGTCTTTGCATCATCATTCCAGATTCACCAAACATCTGGAGGCTCAAGCGTTCATAGGTCTCGGCTTTCCTGCCGGGTAACACCAATACGATAGGGTTGCCGTTTGACCAATTACTCTGATCTCCCCTTATTATTGCTTGAACATCCAACAAGTCTGGTTCGATGGCACTATTGTGATTGGCGATAAAAATTAAGTTAGTCACCTGTTCGCCCTCCTTGTTATCTGCCAGGGCCGCTCCCGATAGCCAAACCATCAGCCAGATACCATACTTAAGCACTGCTTTAAAACCCCACCGAAAACTGGAATCTAAGGGCTGTATAACTCGGTTTCGATTCATCGCCCGAGAGATCATGGGTTGATAAATCTACTTTTAAATCGGTGCGGTTACTAACAGCGGTTTTGATCCCTGCGCCGTAGCGTCGCTGGATACCCGGAGAGAAATGGGTTTCCTTCGGGTCGACCCTTTCAAAATCGACAAAAACAAACGGCATTAGCCTAGGCAACCACTTCCACCCAGCAAAAATATACGATGTATAGTTTAGGTTTCCACCTTTGTTTTTGCTGGCCGATAATTCAGTCAGCAACTGTATTTTATCGTTTTCAAAATACACTGAGCCCGACCAAAGTTGCCAGTCAAGATCTTCACTACCGTTAGTCTGATCCCCGAAGCCGTGTTTCGGGTCATTTTGGTGATTAATGATCTCGTCCTGGTACAGGGATGAACGAATCTCAAGATTCTCTGTAGGTCTTATTCCAATCGCCAATGTTGTTGATTTTAACCCATGGCTAAACGCGTGATCGCCTGCCGACTGCCCGGAGCCAATAACAACATCATAGAAAAAATTGTACTTGCCTAACCTGCTTCCGGAAAAGCGAAGTCCTATTTCATGTACCGGGACAAACTTCTGGAAAGCGAGGGGGCGATCGATGGTCGGAAAAAAATATCGACCGTGATGAAATGAGTCGTTCCAATAATTAACCGGAGTATGCATCTTACCCAGGGTCAACCGATGCTTTTCATTCAAGTCCCAACGTAAGGTAAGTCGCTCTACTTTTACGGTGTCTTCCCTGTACTTTTTTGGCAGTAAGCTCACTTCTGTTAAAACAGACAGTCGGTTGGAGAGTCGTCCGAAAACAAATATCGATGATTCTCCTAATTCAAGGTAATCGTCGGGTTCGTAATTACCGCTATGGGCGAGGTGGCCGTTCACATAACTAAAGATGTTTAGGTTCCAGTTATCCGTAGGTAATTCTATCGAGTAAGCCTTAGGTAGCCCTGCGAATGATATTACGATGACAAGTAATGTCAGCTTTGGAAGGAAAAGCCTCATGCAATTACAGTCCCTATTGAAGTGACAGCCCGAATAGCCCTGATTGTCAGGTAGATTGGGCTGGTCACAGAGGTTAACAGTGCCAGACCATGGCCACGAGCTTCCACGTGTTCACTTTTGTAACCTATTAATTCCCCATGTAACGGATTATTTCTTTTTGTAACTAACCTTAAAAAAGTTTCCTGTGGTAATGATTAGTGTTTCTGCGGCGATGGCATTACCCACCAATCAAGTATGGTGTCAGTGATTGCCGAGTTGCCAGATTATTTAGTGCAAACTGCCTTGTCGAACGAGGTGTCTTGGTTATTAATCCCACCATCAGATTCCTTGGGTAACGTGACATTTAAAGCCGGCGGACGAGAATACCTGGTGATTCTGTTAGTGCTCAATCCCAAATCCTTGTAGTAGGGTTAGCAGGGCGGATAGCGATCGCTCATAACCCACATAGGTGTTAAATTTGCGCGCGAGTATTTCACTGGAGTTTGGTCACCAAATTCAATGAGTAGTATTTCCTGCCGTCGCGATGTTTATACTTTGGAATCACCAATACTTCCTCCTAAGAACATATAAGATATTCCCTGCGAATCGCATTTGGTTCGTACAGGCAGCTTAAGTTATGTGATCTCATCGAACGATTGGTACTAAGATTGAGGAAGGTTAGTCTTATCGGGTTTAATAAAATAAACCCATCTCCATTTTTATGGCTGGAAAGTCGAGGGCTACCTAAATTGCTCATGCTGTGGAAATTATGCTTGTCTCACGAAAGGTTTTCTTATATTTTTTGATATTATGCTGTTGTCAATGATTCTATTTCTTGTTTGGTTAGCGTTAGGCGCCCGCTCAGGGGTTGCTGAGTATCAGTATTATCAATCGGTAAAGAAGCTTGAGCCTGAGGTATGGGAAAGGCTTGGCTCGCCAAAATTTTTGAAAATACCGATTGTCTTTGTCTCCGCTAAAGGTACGAAGCTTTTAAAAAATATTTCAAACGAAACCGTCGAGCACTTGGCGCTCCAGCATCGTAAAGCAGGCGTGCAGTTTCTGACTTACGTAGTCCTGATTCTGCTGTTTGCCATTTTATATTTCAAAACCGCCTAGGATAGAGTCCTCTAGGCACTAGATTTTTCCGAAAATGCACAGTTGTAACGCGGGTATAGGCAGGTCATGAAGACTAACGGGTACTTTTTCGGAGTGATAATCCGGTATTGGTTCGCCAGATATGCTGATACCAAAGCACTTCATCATTTAAAGATTTAGGAGAGAAAAAGGGTCAAGGGCATGGAGGTATGGATTTTTTTCATGATTTTGATCGTGATGTTTCTTGCTTACGCTGCAAGCAAGCTGCTCTCTTTAAGAAAAAAAAGAGCAACTCAAAAAGCGCTTGCCAGAGAAAAAAGAAAAGAGAGAAGAAAACGCGCGTATCAAAGAAAACTTATTAAAGAAAAGGACGGCTTCGAAAAAAAATCGGTCGAACAAACGCTCGCTCTCGAAAAAAAGTTTGCTGCAAAGCAACTCGTGCGGGCAAGAAAACTGGTTGCAGAAAAGATGGTTCATCGGGAAAAGTTGGCAGCAGAAGACCAGCAATTGGCAAACAAGATAGCGGGTATTCGAAGGGCTGAGAAGTTACTACTCGCTCAAAATGTCATCCAACAGGTTGACCTAATTCAATTGCGCCTTGCCGTGTCTTTTTATGGAGAAGATGAGCGTGATTCGCTGTTGCTAGAGGAGAATGAAAACCTAAATGACAGCTATAAAAAAGAAATCGAAAATGTACTGGGTTTTGGCAGTCGCTTGGATTCAGAAGTGTGGGTTGATTTTTTTCAAGAGATTAAAGAACTCGGCATCTCGCTGCTAACTAAATCACTTGAGTAAAATATCGTTAATGAAACATTAGAAGGCAGGGGTCCTAAAATAGTCGATCCTAAAATAGTCGATCCTAAAGAACCTCAGAAACCAGTAATAAACCGAGTGCGGGATGAATTAAAAAGAGGGCTTTAGGAAACCTAAAATGCTTTTTGTTAAGTGATGATAAAAATGAGATATTTTTGCTGATGGTTTTGAAAGTAATCTAAAGGTTTGTGAACCTGCCTGGTAATGATGAACAACCGGTTAAGCGAGTAGTGTTGACGTTAGAGGTAAATCCTGACGAGGAAAAAAGTACAAAACAGAACGCATGCGGCATCAAAGGTTAAAAAAAGAAGTCCTGTTGCCATCGGAATTAGTCCTTATACCTTAAGCAGCCGTGTGAAAAAATCAGAATTCCCACGGCTGGGAGCGGGACTGCGTATTTTAAACTCAGCAGTGGTTGGTTAATCGCTTCTGGTCCTTATGACGCAATGAAGAGGGGTCAACCCCGTGAATGGCAGAAAAGTCGACAGCGTCCAGCAGCTCAAATGCGGCGGTAAAAGAATCTATTAAATGGTTCGCCATATTGCGGGTCAAATTATTTTTAACAACCACCCGAAACATGGTTTTGTCTTTATCCTGATCATTGAAAAGAGCTCTGTACTCCTCAGTGATTGGATCGTTAATGCCCATCTTATAGCCACTCACGTACCAATGGTGCTGTGATAAAACGTGCTGCATGTCTATGTCATCATAAGTAAAATTGCATTCCGGATTTAGCATTGCGGTAACAACCGGGAGGCAGTCCTGTGCACCATCATCAAGAATAATAAACCTGGGGTGTCCATTGACGGTCATCTCGCTAAGTGCTTTGCGAATATGTTGAGCGTTAGACATCATGTTGTCACAAACCTGACGGTACCCACTGATGCCGTAGCGCAGTAATTTATAATATTGAACATATACACCGCTTGCAGGGCGAGAGAAATTAAGGGTGTAGGAGTCCGCCTTACCGCCTAAATACGTCACAGAAATAGCGACATGTTCGCTAAGGTCTTTACGTTCGCGCCATACTACCCAGCCTGTGCCACAGACAGACTCGCCGTATTTATGCCCGCTCGCAGAGATGGACAGGACATTCGGCAATCGAAAATCCCACGGGAAAACATTGTCTTGAAAAGGCGCAATAAATCCACCGGATGCGGCGTCAACATGGATACCAATCTGGAAGTCACGCTCTATGTTTATTGCTTCAACAATAGCGTCAACGTCATGCACCGGGTCATACTGCCCGCCGTAGTGATTGCCCATGATGCACACCACGCCAATGGTGTGGTCGTCGACTAAGCTGCTTACCTGGTCCGCTTGGATCTTAAAGCTAGCTGAGGACGGGTAAATTAACCGAGGCTCAATATCCATATATTTGAATAGTTTTTCCCAAGCGGCTTGGTAGCAAGATGAGATGACCAAATTGGGACGCTCGCGCATAACGGCGTCTTCGTTAAGTCCATTGCGCTTCGCATACCACTGGCGCCAACGAAATTTTAATGCAAGTCCCGCTAGCAAGCATGCCTCTGTTGAGCCTACGGTGCCTGCTCCGGCAAAGACGCCGTATTCGTCAAAATCATCGGGTACAGGGCAGTGCCAAAGGTTAGCAATCATATTGACGACTGAGTCATGCATTTTGTAGGACTGTGGATAAACTGTTTGATCTGCCAAGTTTACCCGCATCCCCATTAACGCGATCTCGTCTTCTTCTTCTTCGAAACTCACATTCACATAAGAGGAAGTATTAAGCTTGTTGTTAAAGTCCAGTTCATGATTGTTTTCAATCTGCGTCTTCACTGTTTTGGCGGGCATACCGGTTTCTGGTACCGTGAATACATATGGGTCGTTTACTGCGGCATCAGAAAAATAGTAGTTCTGCTCTAGTTTCTTTTCTGCCTTTTCAAGTTTATCTTGAAGCGCCGCAACCTGTGATTGCAATTCTTCGATATCTTTGTTCATAAAAATGCTCCGCTGATTTCGACTACGATTTCGTTATTCAATGCTTTTTTAAATGCTTTTTTAAATGCTTTGTTCAGTGCTTTTTTCAGTGCTTTGTTCAAGGGAAAATGTCCTTCTTAAAAAGGCCGTCAGTCTTATCCTAGGCGACAATGCGCGTGAAACTCGAGCTTAACGCTTGTGACATTTCAAGAATTTTCCTGTTCTTTAATTTTCCTGTTCATTAAATGTGGTGGAATAATTAATTTGGACGAGCCTTCGTTGAGAATATGGTGATGTCATAGATTAAGTGATTTATTTGAAGAGTAAAGACCATGTCTAACGCTTACGGGTACTATTCGCAAAACGCTTTAAAGAAAATAGCCCTTCTGGGTGAAGCGTTTGAGGTTAGATGGGTCGTTTAGTCATGCGTTTACTTTTCAGGGTCATGGTCAGTTGCCTATGACTAGGAGAAACGGATAGGCTAGGTCATTAATTGACTTCATAACCATAAGGAAACGATGAGATGCTGAATCACGTCATGATCGGTTCAAACGATATCGAGAAAACAAAAAATTTCTATAACGCTGTCCTTGGAGTGCTGGGCGCGGGCGATCCCATGGAGCATGTGAATGAAACTGGTCAGACTCGCCTTTTTTACATTCATGATGGCTCTACCTTCAGCATCAGTGAACCTGTTAATGGCGAACCAGTGAGTATTGCCAATGGTTCTACCATTGGTTTTGTCTGCGATTCACCAGAGCAGGTGAAAGATTTTCACGACACTGCTGTCGCCAATGGAGGTATCAGCGTAGAAGATCCACCAGGGCCTCGAGACGGCACGATGGGCCTGATGCACCTTTGCTATTTCCTGGACCCGGACGGCCACAAGATTTGCGGCATCCATCGACCAGGCTAAATCGGGCAATAGGCACCTCTGGCTTGGGTGGCGGTGCCTATT
>Ga0114998_10000854_pt1 | contig 23104 bp, 32 predicted proteins | sample ArcticOcean_MG_C_5_FD_87044 | JGI IMG/M metagenome (GOLD analysis project Ga0114998, IMG submission 87044) | Marine microbial communities from western Arctic Ocean - ArcticOcean_MG_CB4_138 | ecosystem: Environmental > Aquatic > Marine > Oceanic | place: Arctic Ocean: Canada Basin | collected... | reverse complement strand
AGGTGATGTTACTAAAGATGGTGAATTTAAGAAGTATATTCACTTTGACTTTGTATATTCATCTGCATGCCCTTGTAGTTTCGAATTAAGTGAGCATGCTGAAAAGTATCGTAACCGTGCTACAGTACCTCATAGTCAACGTAGTGTTGCAAGAGTTAGTGTTAAGTTTGATGATATGTTATGGGTGGAAGATATACAAGAGTTATGTTTAGCTGCTCTTCAAACTGAGACTCAAGTAATGGTTAAGAGAGAAGATGAGCAAGCATTTGCTGAACTTAATGGTTCAAATCTAAAGTTTGTTGAAGATGCGGTACGTTTAATGTATGAAAAGCTAAGTAGTGAATCTCGTATTAAAGACTTTAAGATTGTAGCCTCTCATAATGAGAGTCTTCATAGCCATAATGCAATATCAGTTATTGTAAAGGGTGTAGAAGGAGGCTTTTCTGCTGGGGTTGCTAGAGATGTATTTGAAACTACAGGTTTAAGATAACTAATCTGGGTAGCGTTGACTGAGAGATTTTACCATCTCTTTAACTATTTTACGATATTTATATTTTAATGATAAACGTTGGATCCAATTTCGGTGTATGGTTTTATTTAAAAATTCTATACCGTTAGTAGGTACTTTTTGATATAAAAAATATATTAATGATAATTCTTTAACAAATAAATTATCATCAATATTACATTCTTTAAGCGCCCGGTTAACAACTTTTTCTCCAAATATCCATAAAAATGAAAAGTATTTATGAATATATAAATGATAATAATCAATCATAATACCATCGCTCATATCAATTAATCTAATATTATTATTTTTGTCAACTATAATATTATGTGCGTTTAAATCTTTAACTAACAATAGCTTTTTTTTAGTTTTTTTCTGATTTTTAATACTAATATCATATATTTTTTTTAAATTATTATATAACGGGTTATTAAAAGCTTTTTCGTTATTGATTTGAACTATATGTATCGGTGTTTTTACTTGTGAGTCTATATTAGATATTTCATCAAATTTATCGATGTCAATATTAATATAAAATTTAATAAATTCAATAATATTTTCAATAACAACATTATTTTTATTATCCGGATAAGTGCATAGTAAACAACCATCTATATATTCATAATAAAACATATTTGGATTTAGATTAATATTATTTTTATAATTAAGAATATACTTATTATCTATTGAATATAGTTTTTGAATTTGTGGGTAATGATGACTTATAAAAAATTTTGATTCTGGTTTTATAATATAATTACCCGCTTTATAAACTAAACTATTATCTTCAGTTATATAATGACTGTTACATATAATCTTTATATCTTTAAACTTAATATTTCTATCAAGTTTCTTAAATAGACGGTAAACATCAATAGGTATTTGACTGGACATTTACCGTAAATTTAATCCAAATTACCTTCAGCACCTACATCGATGATACCACCAAGTTCTTCGATAAATTCTTTACCAACTAATATTTTATAATCATTACCTTCTCTGGAACCAATAGAGAATTTTGTATTAGGGTATGTTTTATCACCTATTTGAATATCAAACTCAACAACTGGCCTATTATCGATAGTAGGTTCACCGTCTGGTCCAGAACCAACATTAATATCAATAAACTCTACAACTGGTTTAGTAATTTGTTTATCATTAACCGTATCAAATGTAACCTGATCGCCTTCATGTTGTAGGTTTACACCATGCAAGACATTATAAGCCCCATTGCCGCTATCAATCTTAGCTTCAATGGGACCTAATTCTTCAAAAGTTATAGTTTCAATTAAACCTAGAGGTTTATTGGACTCAAAGAATGTTTTAAATGTGATCACATTATTATTTATGCTTTACCAGCATTCTTTACATCTTGAATATCTTTTCTAATAGCTTTTGTTAATTTAGCAATTTATAAAAGAGCTTTTCTAGCACGCGTTCCAGCTGCTGCTACACCCTTTTCGTTAAATTTTTCTACTTCTTCAGTAAAAATATTAAATTGCTCAGTTAATGTTTTTGTATTTTCTTCGTTCATATTAATCTATTTATATTTTTATTTTTTTTATACAACTAGTTTTATTGAAAATTTAATCATCAATCCCTTTACCCCAGAATTCTGGGTCTGGTTTATTTCTACAATACATACCGTAATAGTGTATTATCGCTGGTCTAATACTATTATCCACCGGTAAAAAATTCCATTTTTTATCTAATTTTTGTATTTTATTTTGTAAAACTGTACAAAAAACAGGTTCATCCATTTTGTAACTATAATGTTTAACTTTTAATAATTCTAAATATAACGGTAACATTTTTTCCGCTATATTATTTTTTAACCATTTATTACAATCAATAACTTGGACCCCGCAATTAAAAAATTTTTTTACTTTATTATAAGGTTTATAATCTAATTGATAAAAAACATAAAACGGTAATTCATCGGTCGGTTTAAGAAAATGACTTTCAACTGCCCCGACTATATTACCATTAAGATCAGTTTCCCATAATTTAGATATACATGATAAAGTTATTGTATCACTATCTAAAAATATGCATTTTTTAACATTCAGTAATTCAGGTATATACATTCTTTGCCATAATATTGGTATATCTTTATATGGTGAAATAATATTTTTTATAAAAGAAGGAAGCTTAATTTTTTCTTCACTAACAACAAAAAACTTTAGTTTATATTTTGAGCTTTTAAATGTTTTTTCAATGTACTTTATTGATTTGAGAGTTAAATCAATATAATTAACCTCACCGGTAATAACGTAACAAATATTTATATTTTCCATAATTTAATATCTATTAATTGTTTTTCGAGATCGTTATTTATAAGATTAAAATACTGTTTATTAGAATTTAAAGATCTATCAAGTACATTATTAATTTTAGTACCTTCAATAGTTTTAGCTGATAATTTATTTACCTTAATATTTAAATTATATACCTTATTAATCAATTTACAAAGTTCATATTTACTATAAATTTTATTACTAAAAATGTGTATAATTTTCTCATTAAAAAGTCTAAATTTAATTAACTTTTCGATAAACTTAGCTAATTCTAAAGCTGTAATACCATTCCAAAGACAGTTATCATATCCATTAATAACATTATTTTTATTAGATAATAACCATTTAAGTAAACCGCTATTTTCACCTACAAATGATGTTCTAATTATAATACCATTTTTAACTAAACTTTTAGATAATGCGTATATATCAGTTGCATCTGTTAGGCTATCTTCTGTATAATTACCTTTATCACCTTTAAAAACACAATCAGAACAAATATGTATAAAATGAGCATTATTATGTTTACATATTTCGTATAACTTATTAGGAAAAACAGAATTTATTAAAAATGTATTTTCAATACCAACACTTGATATTTTTGGTTTTAAAATACCAACACAATTAATAATAACATCATCAGAATCTATAGCATTTTTAATAAAACTAAAGTCAGTATTGATAGCATCAAAATCTTTTCTGGTAAATAACTTACACTTAAAAGATTTTGACAAATAGCTGTATACATAACTACCAGCGTTACCGTTACCTAATACAATTATCTTCATTAAAGCAATCTAGTTTAGATAAATCGATTTTATAATCATCGCTACAAGAACTATTACTATCTCTATTAGGATTTATAGTATAAAAATTTTGTATACCCATTACCGCTTGTTCAGGTGCCATATACATATGATAACCAATTTCATTAACAGGCATATGCATCATATCGTTATAATAAATAGAAGGTCTACCATCATATCTTACTCTTCTAAACCATTCATACGCATCTTTATTATCAGTTAAAATCATACCACCTTTTCCGGTAGATAATATTTTTTTAAAATTAAAAGATAGGCAATAAAATGTATCATTTTCATACATTTGTGAGCAAAATTTTTGTGCTGAATCTATAATAGGTAAACTACCTAATTTATAAGAGCCAGCCCATGATTTATCTACAAACTTAACTTTATAACCAGCATTAATTGCTTGCATAGGTACAGATACATATGTCTGTTTAGGTATATCTACAAACCAATCACCTAATTCTAATACATCTTTACAATACTTAAAAGATAAAAAAAGAGCATTAGTGCAACTATCAACTGCTACTGCATACTTACTACCTGCATAATCAGCAATAATCTCTTCAAACTTATCTACATTTTCCCAAACTGTTTTCATATTTTTTTATATATTAAATTAAACCCTTCTGCAAATTTTGCATTACATTCCATACCTCTAAATTTTGCATAAGTTAATATACCTTCCTCATTTCGCGGATTAGGGTAATCTCTTATTTCATTTATATATTTCATAAAGTTATTAACTTTAAACTTAATATCAGCATCATTCAACTCTATATAATAATTGCATTTAAAGTTATTTTTAAAAGATTGAGTTGTTGATGATGGTACTTCATACATTAAAATTTCTCTAGGTTGATGAGTTTGAAATCTTCTTAAAACTACTTGACAAGCTTCATAAACTTCTTGATGGTCTAAATTAAAGTCATCTTTATTAGGTATAAATATTGTATCAGGTTTTATATTGTTATAGATTGGTTCTATAGCTTTAAGTAAATTATATCTATGTAACTTTTCATCTTCAAATGGTAATTCGTAATAATCAGTAAATAACGAAAACACATCTTTATATTTTGCTAAATCATTATGCCGGGTAGAGCAAACTAATAAGTATACTTCTTCACCTGAACGTAATAATTTATTTACGGTACCACCGCAACCTAATAATTCATCATCTGCATGCGGAGCTATAATTAAGTATTTCATGAATACTATATTATAGTATATAACCTTAACTATTCAATAGCATATTTAAAAAATTCAGTTAAATATTTTTCATTAGAGTATTTTTCTTTCCACGCACCTGACCATATATGACTTGCATCTTTAAAGTCTCCTGGGTTATTATAAACATCTTTAAAGGTAGTATCTAATTGATTTAAATTTAAATTATGCTTTTCAATTTCATTATAAAATGCGATTTGATCTATATTCCAATTAAAAATATCTTTTTCTACAATACGTTTTAAACTATTATAAAAATTTATCGTTTTAGTATTGCTTTTAACGAAGAATACCCCTTGTTGGTATATTATATTATTCGGTTCTGATATTTTAAGTACTTTTCGAGTACCATATATTGTAGAATTAATATTTTTTTTAATAGTTATATCGAAATTTTTATATCTTAAAAATAACTCATTAAGATCTTTTCGTATAATTGCATCTACATCCAAAAACAAAACATAATCATTCTTTAGAAGAGTATTATAAACTAAATCAAATCTTTTATTACTGCAATAACATGCTTCTTCACTTACAAGACAACCGTAATCTTTATCACGGTTAAAAATAGAAGTTAAAGTAGAATTATCTGGAGTAGTTAAAGTTCTTTTTTTAGATAATAAAGTATTATCAATAATACAGTTAACATTACCTAAATTTTTAAGTTTTTTTACACTTTCTTTACTTACATTTACACATAGACATTCTACTTTATATTTTATTTTACAATTTTTTCTAATTGAATTAATTAGAGCTAATGTAAACTTAATATATTTTTCGTTTGTTGTACAACAAATAACCATTTATAAATTTACCTAAATTTTAAATTATTTTTAACGTGAGAATCACCAGACCATAATAAAGACTTATCAGTTAATTTTTTATCTTTATATTTTTTTATATCTAATTGTTTAATTTTAATAGTTTTATTATTGGTAAGTAACTTCTTTAAAGCAAATCCATCGATGTCCCAATTTAGAAAATCTTTTTGAACTATATCATTTATATTATTAAAAAATGAATTAATTTTATTATTGCATTTGAGTATAAAACAACCTTCTTCATTAAATTCACCATTAACGTTTTTATATACCATTAAATCTTTATCTACCATATCATTAACAATATTTTCATTAACCCTTCTTTTAAATATTGTATCAACATCTATACATAATATTATTGTATCTTTAGGTTTTTCATTTAAAAGTTTAACTATATTTAAAAATCTACTATGACATGTATATGCAGATTCTTCACTATATTTTGAAACATTAACATTTTTAGTTTTAGTTACAAACTTTCTTAATTCTTTATTGTATATAGGGGATAGATTTTCGTTTTTAGGTATTTCATTTTTTAAAAATTTTTTATCTTTATTAAGAGTTATATTATCCTCGTAAAAAACAAAACTAGGGTAAGTGCTTCTAAAATAATTAATATTATTATCCTCTATATTAACGCATCTCGCAAAAACATCTACATCTGAACCTGATTCTAAAATAGATTTACATAATAATTTACCATAAGAAACATAATCATTATTAAAACTAAAAGTTACAATTATTCCTGACATAATATTTTAATTTGTTTTTTAAGACCTTCTTCGAATAAAACTTCAGGCTTCCAATCTAACAGATTAAGACTTTTTTCATTAGATACATTTCTACCTTTATAGTCACCTGGCTTACTATCAATACATTTAATTTTAATTTTTTTATTTATATGCTTTTTAACTAAATCTGCAACAGTTTTGATTGTAATAGACTCCGGACCATCAAAATTAATCGTTTGATTAATAGCATTTTTATGTAAAACAGATAAATTAGCTCTTGCATGGTCTGTTATATACATAAAATTTCTATATGCTTTACCATCACCGTTTATATAAATTGATTCACCATTAAAAGCTTTATTAATAAAATTTGAAATAGCAGTATTACTGTTAGTTTTTGGACCATAAGCAATCCCATATCTCATTATAGTATAATTTAAATTATATAAGTTACAATATGATCTAATTAACATCTCTCCAGCTATTTTACTAGCAGTATAATTATGTTTAACATTATTGGAAGATATAATACTATCTTCATTAACATTTATTTCTCCACTTTCGCTATAAACCCAAACCGTACTTGAAAATATAACCCTTTTAACTTTATTATTACGCGAAGCTATTAAAACATTATTAATACCACCAATATTAATATCCATTGATTTAAGTGGTGAACTACTATTTTCATTAGCATCAGATATAGCTGCTAATATATAAACATATTCTGCACCATTTAAAGCTTTATTTAAATCTTTAAAGTTTCTTATATCACAATGAATATAATTTAAATTAGGATCTTCAGGTGGAACTATATCTATAACAGTAACTGCTATACCTAATGTTGTAAAATAATTACAAGTTGCAGTACCTATACATCCAGAACCACCTATAATTACAACATTTTTTATTTTATTAATTTCTTTTAATATTTTCATATCAAAAATAATTTTCAAGCTTACCGTTACGTCTAACATCTAAGGTTAAACAGTGATGAGCCCCTGAAAATAATTCACAATGCCTCATTCTGCAAGGTATTACATTAAATTTATATTTCCTAAGTTTTTCATGTAATATATCTCTATATTCAGGGTGACAAATAATAGTAGATTTATCAATTGATAATACATTTAATTCAATCCTAGGGCTAGCTAATTTTATACCTTGGTCATTTATATCTTCTGCAGATCTATCTCTTAAAGGTATATCAATTAGGTCCCAGGTTTGTATGCATTTAGGCAATAAATGTTTTTTATCAGGCTTAAGCATTAATGCTAAACCAGGACGGAGAGGTAAAAACGTTGAATCGATGTGTGTATCAGTAACATTAGTCTTTAATATTTTATATCTATCACCAAGTGTACGTTGCAACCATTGAAGACCTAGGTCTGAATTTTTGGTACTAGAATTAAAAAGAATATGCTCTCCTAATCTCATACAATTGGCCGCATCAAACATTATTTCATGACCACAACTCATTTTGCTTTCCTTTACTAATGATCTATATTCAGCTATAGCCCCGTTATCTTTTTCATAATAACTTAAATCAAATGATTCATCTACCATTAACGGTCTTGGAGCTGTTATCCATTCAGCCCCAGATTTAAAATATTCTAAAAATAAATGTTTTAAAAAATCATTTTCAAAATAACGAAATCTTAAACTTGGTGGAGTTTCAATAATTTTATTACCAACTATCATAGTTAAATCTCTTACATTTAATGCAGGGTGATTAGAACTTTCCCAGTCAGGTGTTTTAATCGTATTTATTTTATCTGGGGTTTTAGGTCTTCTGACTGTTATACCATGACTTTTTAATAAGTCTACATAATTTTCAATATCTTCATTATGTTCATGTATATGTCTTTTATTGATATGCAATTCTTGGGTATTTTTATCATTGACTAATTTTGAACCACATGTTGAGGTTACATTATATATATTATCATGAAAATGAAGTCTAAACGTAAAATCCAATGCCGGTATCTTCTCCGGTAAACCCTTACCGACGATTACTTCTTCTAATGTATCCCACTCGTTATGACTATTAACAATATCTTTACCAGGTTTCATTACACTTTGCACATATACCATTATATATGTTATTGTTATGATTTTCAACTATCTCTTGAAATTTATCTCCTTTATAAATATCAGTTAAAGATTCTTTAAATATATTACCAACAACACCTGTTCTATATATATCATTAAAAGGACAGAATAATACATCACCGTTAGGTAAAATACCTCCCCCTAGACCAGGACCATGCGGGCAAAGACCACTACGTTTAATATCTTTATTACCTTTTGCAAAATTAAGATCATCTCTATCAACACTACCAGCTCGGTTTATATTAAAAATTTCAGAACTGTCTAATCTAACATTTTTTATCCGAGTATATAAATCAATTAAATACAGTACATCACACTTTGGAAAATCATCATCTAACATAAATGAGGTTCTATTAGTTAATTGTACGAAAGATTTTATCTTTTCTTCTTCTTTTATTAAAGTATATAAAGTTTTAAAGTTCTTAAAAAACTTGTTAAATAAATTTCTACCTGTTTCATCCTCATAGGTTTTTTCATCAATTCCATATACACTAACATTTAAAAATACTTTATCATTTTTTAATAATCTTTTAAATAGTTCACTATCAAACTTTAATAGATTAGTAGTTAATATTATTAATTTAATCTCCGGTAAACTAGTTAAGTAATTTATTTTATTTTCTATATTTTTATCTAAAAATGGATCACCAATAGCCGGGGTTAGTTCTACATACTGTATACCTGATTGTATACATTTTTTAACAATAGTTTTAAAAATACTATCTTCAATAAAAGAATTTTTACCAACTTCTTTTAAAAATTTATCATCAAAGCTACCTCGACACCCTTTACATTTAAGCTGACATGAACTACTAGCTTGAATGTTTATCATCTTACCTAAAGATTCTGAACCATTAATAGAAACATCAAATTTAAACGCAGGTTTTCTATCAACAATTACATTTTCTTTAAGGTATTTGTGTTTTATTTTTATAAATTTTATTTCGTCTTCAATTTTCATATACTATATTTTTTGTACTCATTAATATATATTTCATTTTTTGTTTTTCTCTCTGACCGACCTGACCACATTAATGATTTATTGTTAAAATTATAACCTTCATCTTTCCATTTTAATGTTAAGCGGGAATAATTAATATTTTTTTCTTGTATTGTTTTAAATAGTAAGTCGCCATCCCCTAATTCAACTTTCACATTACCTGTTTCAATACATTTACTAAAATGGTCGTCCATATATTTCATTAAGTTTATCATTTTTTTACTTTTATTAGCAATAATTAAACCTGGGTGCGGGAAATTTATTTCTTTTTTATCAAAATATAATCCAATATCACACCCTTGGATTTCATTTATATGTTTTAATATATTTTTTCTAACAACTGTATCAACATCAACATATACAACAGTTTTATAATCATTTAATAAATTAGAAATAGTATTATATTTAACCATACATGTATAGAAAGCTTCTGTATCATATAACCCCCATACTTCATTTCTATACTTAGAAAGTAAATATAAAACACTTTTATTTAAATGTGGGCCTAATGTACTAACATGAATTTTATTTTTTTTGTTAAATTCATCTTTTTGTAAAATAATATTTTTATATTTTTTAATTTCTGTATGTGTTTTTTTATCGCAGTTTACCAATCTAACATGAACCTTTAAATCAGGTGTATTTACCTTTATAGATTGCAATAAGCATTTTAAATATTTTATATATTTACCTTTGCCGTTGCTAGTGCAGCATAATATAATATCATTCATACGATTAAATTACCTAAGATATTTTAATTTTTTTTCAGTTTCAGGAGTAATAGGTGAGAAAAAATCACACTTACTGCAAACTGAATTATAAAGATTTATTTTCATATTATTATGTAATATACTATATAATCCGTTAGGATTTTCATATATCTCTTCAAAACTTTGTGTTAAAATATTACCCATTACATGCTTTCTATATATATCGCAAAAAGAACAGAAACCTACGTCACCATTAGGAAATACAATACCAACAATTGATCTAGTACATATACCTCTTTTAACCTCTACTTCAGACATTAGTTGTTTATCTACTATAGTTCTATTTGATGTATAAACTTCATAACTGTCAATCCTTACATTAGGTAATAAATTTAACTTATTCAATAATATAGACATTTTACCTTTAGGGTAATCATTATCAAACTTTTGGTTTTTCATCATTACGGTAACTTTCATATTACAGTTACCGTTTTTCATTTTTTCATGTATATAGGAAAGATTATTATACATTTTTTCAAACATATTTTTCTTTTTAGTAAAGTTACTATAAGTTTCTTCATCATGGCCGTATACACTAACTTTTAATAAACACTTTTTTAACTTAGACATTTTATCAAAAGTATTTTTCTTTAAAGGTATAATATTTGATGGTATATTGAATGATTTAACCACAGGGTGGTCTTCCATATAATTTAACTTGGTGAGAATATCTTTATCTAAAAAAGGTTCACCAAATAAACACATTAAAGAATAATACCATATACCGTAATCAGTACTTTTATCTATTACCTTTTTAAATACCTCGGTAGACATTATCTTAGAGTTACCTTTTAAGTAATCATCATCTATTGAGTTTCTACAAAAATGGCAATCTAACGGGCATTTATCTGAAATGTTTATATATAACGCAGTATCACGATGATGCACGTTTCCGACGTCAAAATGTTGCCCAAAATCTTTATATTTAACTTCACCCCATAGAGTGTTTTTTAATCTAGATGTATTTAGAATATTCATTTATATATTTTTCGTTATCAACTTTTGCTACGTTTTGACCACTCCATACAGCATTTTTTACATTAAATTCAGGTCCATTATCTTTGTAGTATTTGGTTAAAGAGTTTATTTTAATTTTATTATTATATTTTTTTTGATAAAAAACATGATCAAACTCATCTTCATCAGCTTCTATATCATACATATTATTACTAACTCGTTTTTCAACATCCTTTAAAAAATCTACACTTAACATAGTATTATTACTTATAATTATACCTGCATGCCAGCCTATATATTTTTCTCCATATTGGGTACTCGTCTTTAGGTGTTCATTAGGGCAAATATACATAGCCAAATCATAGGTATTGATAGTATCTTGTATATTATATATATCCTTACGTACAATTGTATCTACGTCCATATATACTACACACTTTATACCATATTCTAACAGCTGATTTATAGTATTGTACTTAATATTTGAACAATATGCTGCTTCTTCTGAATATAACCAACCAACCCCTTTAAAATCAGCTGTACTTTTACGCATAAGCTGAATAGCTGATTTATCAAAAGTCTCTGTTTTATTTACAATGTTTCTTTTATCACAAAGAGGGGTATTATCTATATAAAAATATATATTATAATCATTATATGTAGCCTTTAAACCGGTAATAGTATCTTGTTTTACATTTACTAATCTCACTAATACATTTACTTTTGGGGAATTTTTAATTATACTATTTAAAAAAGCCCGGGTTGGTTTAATATACCGTTCATTACTAGTACATATTAAAACTAGATTTTTATCTATACCTGTTATACTCTTTAATATATCTATCATCACAAAATTTTGTTGTACCGGCTCCTGACCATACTATTGATTCTCTATTTAAATCTTCATCTTTAAACGTTTTATCTAAGTTAAACACGTTTAATTTATTTTCCTGCAATACATCGTAAAAATACTTTTCATCAGCATCCCAATCTGTATAATTTTTAATTACCATATCTGACCATTTTTCGACGAATTTTTTAACCTTTGTATTATTATTAAATGAGATAAATCCTCCTTGGTATAGTTTGGTATGACCTTGTAAACGCTTTGAACCTTTATGTTGTTCGGTATATGGTTCATCTTCTACTACGCAAATATCATTTTCGTTTATATTATTAATAAGGTCATTTAAATTACCTTTAACTATGGTATCAACATCACTATATAATACAGGTAAATTATATTTTTGTAGTGTATCATTGATAGTCAACACTTTACTATTAGAACAGTAAGCTATCTCTTCACTATAAAGCCATCTACCAGCTCTAATACCTATTTTACTTTTTTGTAAACCTTCAAGTAGAGTATCATTGACATATTCCCCTTCTTTAGATAACATATTTTTCTTTTTAGAAAGGTTTTTATTATCTATTATTTTTATAATATTTAAATTTAATTTTGAAAAGTCTGGATCAAAGCCAATACATCTAATAATAATTTTATCAAATGTGTTTGCACTGTTTATTTCTATCGATTTTAAAAAAACATTAATTAATGGTAAATATTTTTCATTCACACTACAAACGAGATTAACTTTACACATAGACTTATTTAATTTAAAAAGGAGAATTATCAATTTTTTATAAATATAAATATAATGGTACGTATTGAGTTAGCTGATATAAAAAAAACAAAATCTAATTTATTTTACTGTCAAAACGATAGTGGGCAAAAATGGTATATTCCGGATAGTAAGGTAAGACCGTGGGAAGTTAAAAGATATGGTATATTAAATAAAAGTTTAAAAATATATTGTTTTTGGATTAATGGGACAGATATATACTTACGTGATGGTAATCATGAAAAAGCTTCTATTTTAACCACCCATGGTAGGTTATTTAGAAACACAAATGATATACTTGATATTTTAAAAAATAATAATTTAAAGTCAATATATGAAAAAGGTTTTGTAAATGTTATGATAGCCAAAGATACAAATGATTTTAGTAATAGTGCATTATATGCAACAAGGGGTGATAGTAATAATGAAATATCAGATGTAAGTCTAACAACTATAAAAGGACTTGCAGATAAATTTAACTTTAAAGTTTATAAGTATGTTGACCCAAGTGGATCAAATATAATAAAATCTTTAAATGATAATGGAGGGTATACAAAAGATGGAGTATTTGTTACCTATAGTAAAAGTGGTGATTTAAATAAAGTAGCTATTTATAAACCATCATAAATTTTTTGTATTTAAATAATTTTCAGGATTGTTAGGGTTCCAAGTTAACTCTGCTTTTTCAGTATCTTCCTTACGAGATAGTTTTAAAGTTTTTATTTTTTTAAAGAAATCTCCAGTATTATCTAATTTTTTATCTTCTATAATTTCATTAACTTGTTTAATAGAAAGGCTGTTATAGTTAATACACCCTTGTTGTTTATTAAATCTATCAGTAAATGATTTTTCTTTTCTATGTTTTATTGCTCTATCATTATTCCAGTCAACCCTACTTGGTGATAATTCATTAGTCGTAAATAAATTTTTCTTAATTTCATTTAAATGTCTTAATTTATTAATAATTCCCCATTTATCATTGGTATTATATATATCTAAATATTGTTCTTCATTTTCATATATATTATACATTATTGAATAACGACACTTTTTTATTTTTTTAGTAAATGAATGATATGTACTTTCATTAGAAGAATCGGTAAATACATAACCGCAATTTAAACCATAAGGTGTGTCTTTAACAAAATTTTTATTTTCATCTAATAGTTCTGTACCTATATTACCTTCCCTATCAAAATCTAAAAATAACATCATGGTTAATAAATTATTTTTATCCATATGTACAGGATTATTATAACCGGGAAAATCTTTTACTAGTCTAATTAAATGGAGACCATCCTTTACACTTTTATTAGCTGTTTTATATATCCATTTATTGTACTCTTGTATAGATGATCTATTAGCTATTTTATCTACTATATTAGTTAGTATTTCATTGTTTTTATAATCTAAACGTTTTACGGTATATACCTGTCTTACCTCTTCCTTTTCTTCAGACTTGAAATCTAGAGTGTTAAAAAGTTCTTTTACCTCGTTTATTTCATTTTCACTAAAAACATTATCAAAAGTAAAATGTATAAACGGGGTTTTATCTTCTTTAAAATTTATTAATTTATCTTTGTAGTAACTATGATAACCATGTTTAGACTCAAAATTTAAATCCGAACTTATTCTACCTATATATTGTAATAATTGATCTTTAGATATTATAGTTTTAAGAGAACCAAACATTTCTATATAATCTATACGTTTTTCATCGTCTAACCATATATCTTTATTAACATTACATATATGTTTCCAATTTATCTCATCATCATATAAAGATAAATCTTTTGTAAAAAAAGGTCCTTGAGGCCCTCCTGTCGGGTCAACAGTTATACCGTTTAAATCGTCATGTGGAGCTGTTTGCATTTAATATGCTATAAGTAACTTGGAGCCGGTAGTAGTAAAGGTGGCCAGTATTTTAAAATACTGTCACGATCGGTCAATTCTGCCATTTCCTCATCAATTTCAGAGGTTAGGTCGCTTAGTAGGGTCAGTATAACTTCGATTTCTTCAACATCGTCAGTATTACCATCATTCTGACATTGGGTTTTTTCAGCAGTTAAAATTTCAACCGCTTTATTCTTATGTTCAGTTATTAAGGCTGTCCACTTCGTTTTTAAATCAGCAATATCAGCATTTAAAACTTCACTATAATTATTATAACCTAATTTTATTGAAAGGTAAATATGTCCCAATGGTACATTACAAGCGTCAGTAGATAAAAACTTTTTCTCATGAAAAGCAATATAATCATCTGAACCGCTTAAAATCATTTGATATGCTGGGTCATCAAGAAATTTATCTATATTTAAAACTCCATCAACTTGGCGCTGAGTCATTTCATCATTATAAATGGTTATATTAGATATATTAGACAAATCTTTAGTAATAGTTGTACTATCATATATCCTATTTACTTGTATTCTATAGTTTGAAGCTTCTTGAAGAATTTCAAACGGTTGCATATAGAAATTGTTATTTTCAAAATATTCAATGAATAATGTTTTTCCGATATTTTTATTTAAAATATCGGCATAGACTTGAATTGCAATATTATCTTCGGTATTTAATGACATTTTTTTATTAAGTTATGGAGTTGAAGCAGCAGGTATAACACTGAAGCTCTTTGATTTACAAAGTACTGTCATACCAGCACTAAAATCTCCTAGGTTCGTTCGTGCTGGAGGTGTTATGATTGTTTGGCCTCCAGTTGAACTATTAAATGAATTAGGGTCAACCGGGTCGGATCTAATTTGCCCATCTGTTTTAGAGTTATAAGCACATTTCCAATAAAACCCGAAAGAATTTGATGCTGGAGACGCCCCTGAACCGTGAACATTCGTAACTGTTACATAATACGTACTATCGGGAAAGCTTCCTGGAGAGCCGGCGCTGCCGGTGCCGCCGATGGTGAAGACCGATGAACTAGTGCTGGAAGCGACCTGCGAACCCCCTTTAGCGGTAAATACTGTAACAGTAAAACTACCACCCCCACTGCTATCCACACTACCAAATAAAGGGGTTATTCTAATACCACCATTATCATTCCTGCCATACCGTTCATAAGTTTCGTTTCTTATTGATATAGTACACCCAAAAATAGCTGAGCCTTTAAATTCAGACCATTTAACGTTTGTATACGCTCCTTTAACCATTGCCGGGGTTACTGCATAAGTTTCGAACCACCTTTTTAAACCAACCGGACCCGAATTTGCTTTATTTTGAGAATAAGTACCGCCACCGCTTTCATTAAATTTTATGTTGACCATAAGGTTTAAGCTAGTATTAGCACCACTAGCGCTTCCTATTCCAACTGTATTTCTTATATAACCGGGCATATTATTATTTATTACTATTTCTTCTTATTCCAGTCAACTCTCTTAGAACTTTTCTTTTTATACATTTTACCCTTTATTTTCTTACATGCAGCTTTAGTTGGTCTACATGCTGGATAACTACCTCCTGATTTTTTTGACTTTCTTCCGCAAGGTCCTCCAGTCTTACAATTTATCCAACCGCTAAATTTTTTACCCGTCTTAGGATCTTTACCACCGCGTTTAAACCATTGATGGAGACTATCACTAGCTTCAATCAAATAATGGTCAACTAGATCATCAAATTTCATTATTTACCAGCTTTACGCATTTTATTAGAATGCAATTTATCGCCTGATTTTTTTGCTGCTTTATAAGCTTTACTACCTTTTCTTGCAGATCTCTTACCAGACTTTCTCTTTTTATTAATGTTAGCCCATAAGCTTTCTAATATTGTATCGAATTTATTCATTTCTTTTTCCAAATTTTACCTTTACGGCATCTTACCATTGCTCCTGATTTATATGCTGAAGTTTTTTTACCATATACACTATCAGCTTTTCTTTTACATCTATCTTCACCATCTTCTGCAGGGGGTAAACTATCAATATAAAAGTCACCTTCATGGTAGAGATTACCATCTTCTCGATAATGTAAATGAGTATTAATTCTTACACCATTATCAAGGGTAATAACGTCGTACTTTTTATTGTGATCGACAACTTTACCTTTTGATGTGGAGTTTGTTGTACCACCACCGGATGTATCTTTTGTTGCATATACTATATTTTTACCAATATAGTTTGACGCCTCTTCATAATATGTTTTAAATGTCTTCATAATAAATTACCATTTTTTGCATGACCAGTAGCCTGCTGTTGTTCTATCCTTCTTTTGATCGCATTTATGACGTGCTCTGAAAGATCTACGAGCTGCTGGATTAGATTTGCGTATTCTCATTGTTTTCCTTTTAGCAGATGTACCGCCATGTCCAAAATTAACCTTCTTCACATTACCAGTCTTAGGATTTTTTACATACACCTTAAACTTCTTAACATCACCTCTTGTAGGTTTATTAAGAGTTACTTTTCTGCCTTTATATTCTGCGTCTTCGCTGGCGACTGCTTCCATAAGAGAAGAGTATAGTTTATCGAATGTCATTTAATTATTTATTAAATAATAATATGAATAACGAAGCTAATCTAATATTTGAACAATATAAATCAGTAAATGAAAATATGGGTATGGGACCCATGGTCGGTAAAATGGTAAATGTACCCGGACCAGGTTCACAAAATACAGCTTCTAAAGTAGTTGTATTAAAGCTTAATAATAAAAAAGATTCACCTTGTGAAGATGGAGAAGCAGTATTTATCCAAGCCGGTGATAAAATGAATGTGAAAGTGGTTGTGATGATTGTAGTGATGATGATTATGATGGTGAATTAGATATGGCAAGAGCTGAATTACTTAAAGCAGCAGAGTATGCAACTAAGTTATTTAACCATCTTGAAAATTTAGATAATTTAGAAGGTTGGACAGCTTCTAAAATAACAAAAGCTGCTGACTACCTATCATCAGTCTATCATGCATTAGAGTATGATAATTTAGATGCTGATGTAGAAGACGAGCAAGACCCTGATGTGGATAGAGTAGAAGTTGACGAGTTAGACGATACTGAAACCGCTAAAAATACTGGTTACGCTGGAGCTTAAATCAATTTATTGTCGAAGATTCTTTTAACTTCTTCATCTAATGAACCGTAAAGATCTATAATAAGATCTCTCCTACCTTGTTCGTCTGATTTTTTATATAATTCTCTAATTTGAGATGCACTTCTTATATCTTTACCAAGAATATTAAAATCCATAGTAGGTAGAGTTGCAATATAACCGTGTTTATCTCCACTAGTCATTTTTTTAGATTTATCATACGGTTGAAAGTAACTTGGTTCACCATTTTTCTTTAAACCGAATTTAAAACGTGGTTTATCCCCTTCCATATCTTTTTCTGAAACAGCAAATATAACTTTAGTTTTATCTAAATCATATCTTTCTGTTATCTCATTTGCCAAGTATGGGTTAGCAGTCATTTCAACAAATTTTGGATCAATACCAGCACTTTGTATCATTCTTTGCTTTTCATCAAATTCAAATGGTGAATTAGTATCATTTGTTTTACCGGACGTTGAAATAAATACATCTGCGGTCGGAAATTGTTGTTTCAATTTATCATAAACAGATGCATGTCCTTTATGAAAAGGGTGAAATCTACCTGGATATATAACTACTGTTTTTGTTAAATCTTCGGCTTCTTCAAATTCTTTTAACATCTTATACATTTCACCAAATGAAGCTCTTTTTTGTAATCTCATACCTTCACCTGTATTAAAAATGGGTGGATTACTAATATATGATTCTTGATTTTCTGGAGACGTTGGTTTACCGGTACCAAAATTAGCGCGGCTAAATTCTTCCCTGTCTACCATTTTAGTAATTTCAGCACCATCAGCAGTAACTTTTGATAGAGCAAATCCTTCCGGGGCAGTTGTTTGCCAGTTATTAGGACTTTCTTCAAGATATGTACCTAGCAGATCATTTTGTGTTATTTCATTAAAAATTTTAATTAAATTATTTTTTAAATTAGCAATAATTTTAGTAATTTCGAAAGCATTTTTAATAGAAGGTTTAAGTGCTTTGAGAGATTTTAATGTTGATTTCATTTTCTCTTGCTTTTTAGCCTTACCTTTTTCACTTTTAAGTTTTTCTATCTCTTTGGTAAATCTACCACCAATATAGTTAACATATTCTTCAGTAGATATCGATGTATCTTCTAAGAATCTACCTGATCTTATTTCTGAATTAATATAAGATTTAAGAGTACTTGTATAATCATCTAGAGAACTAAAATCTACCTTATCGGCTAATTTAAGAAGTTGTTTCTTTTTAACCTTTACATCTTTTAAAAGTAATTTACCGAAAGATGATTTACTATTTTTAGGTTTATTTGCTAATACATTAAAAACAAACACTGTATTAGATGGTGAAAATTCATCTGTTGAAGAAGTATATTTTTTAACTTTCAATATACCATTTTGTACCATATATTCGATATGAACTGCAACGCCTATCTTAGATCTTGCAATTTGATCTCCATATGGGCTATTTTCAGTAACCGCATACTTAATAGTATTGGGGGTAAAGGTTAAAAATTTATTTTCATTTTTAACACCATCAATTGTTTCTGGTGCTTCATACACTTTCATTTGAGGATCAAACATATAATCCATTTGATATATACCTTTAAGATTTAAAGATGGTAAATACCGTAAAGCTAATATTAATTTATCTCCTAAACCACCTGTACCATGATTTTCGATAATATCTTCTTCGGAGTAGTTAATTTTTGGGTTTTTAGCAAAAGCTGATTTACTAGCTACGAAAAATTTATTATTAGTATCAACACCTGCAACGATAGCAGGCGCGCCGTCAAACTTAGTAGATATTTTATAATCCGATTCGTCTACAAAATATGATATAGAAGATTCTATTTGGTTAATAGCTTCTATAACACCTTGCTTACCTTTATTAAGTATATTTTCTTCTAAATGGTCAATATGCTTAACTGCTCCATCGATTGCATCAAAGAATTCTAATAGTACTGTATGGTGTTGTTTAAATGTTTTCATTTTTTTATTTTATTTGACTGTTAAACCTACTGCCCCGTAGAAATCGTCAGATTCTACCTTTGAAACGATAAAATGATCTACAATAATATTATACATATCATTAAATGTCGTTGAATCATCTACTTTAAAAGCATATGAATCTAAATTATCATCACAAGCCCAGAGTGTATTAAATTTATGTCCGTCAGAATGCCAATAATATAATATTTGGAGAGCTCCAATAATATTTTTTATATTATATTCATCCTTCACGAGATTTAAAATATCTTTTTCTGATAACCATTCCTCAAAAGAAGATATTACCTCATCATTAACTTGTTTTTTGGGTGTACCATACACAAGTAAATCAAAAATTGCATTTTCTTTTATAGATTTATCTTTTTCACTATCTAAGACCACTTGTATAATATGTACTAATGTTTCATATGCTTTTCTACCCTTCTCACCGGAGGTTGAAAAAGGTAACTTAAATTTTTCCGAAGTCGATTTAATATTGTTTAAAGCAACATCTGGATCACCGTGACCCATTCTAGCCTGTGGCCCTTTTACTTCAATCAATTCCCCTTTTCTTTCTAGATCGCCCTTTTTTGCCTTTTTTGTATCTGATAAAAATATAATACCGCCTAATTCTGGCCAACCTACACTAACCGAGCCTTTACCGGGCTGCTTACTGATAGCATAAACAAGAGACCTTGAATGCTCACCTATATATTTTGATGGATGTTCTTTAATTACAAAATCTACCCAATTAAATTCTGTAACTAATGGTAAATCTGCTTGTACTTTATTAGTATTTAAATCATTTACAATATCTAGAACTTCTTGAAAGGCATCTTCTCCATCCATATCAACGAAATTCATAATATGATTTTTAATATTAGATACAGCATCTCTATCTCCTTGTCCAAGTTTTGAAGAATATTTACCTATGGTTAATAATCTAGCAATACCGTCATCTATTTTTTGCTGTAGTTTTGGTTCATTTGCAGGTAAATATGCCTTCCCAGCCCCTTCTTTTTCGCTACGACCCTTCGGTATACGAAATTCTGCACCTGCAGCTCTCTCTAAATCTCCATCATCGAAGGGTAACCCATACTGTACTTCATCAGTAGGCATCTTTGATCTTAGATCTTCACCAATTACCCGTTGTCTTGGTAATTTAGATACTTTCTTACCAGCAGCTTCCTGTAAGTATGTGTCTGTTAGCGATTTCCAACTCATGTTTCGATGTCAATATCTTGTGAATATTTTTTCATTATATTAATAAGAGAGGTTAATGATTCTTTTGCGTTAGTTTCATTAATATCTGCTAATATACTAATTTGATCAATATCACTAGCTTCTATTTCTGTAACTAAAGCTTTTTTAATTAATCTCACCAGTAAGACTTCACCTTCAGGTGATAATTGAGTTACTTCTGGTACCGGTGCTGGCTCTTCAACAGGAGGAGCAACTGGCTCTTCAACAGGTACTTCAGCTTCATCTTGTTCTAATATTGTGTTATATTGTTCTAGGAATTTTTTCATTATATTTTAATTGTTTTAATTTTGTTAGCTATCTTTTTCATAACATCCCCATATGCTTTATTAATTTCTTTTTGCGGATCTTTTTGAAATGATCTTCTCGTAGGATCATTAGCCAAGGTTTGAGCTACTTTAATAGCATCTCGTTGACCTTTATCTAAAAATGGTTGTTCTTGATCTTCTATACTAGTACCTCTCATAGAATTAATTTTATTATACATATCTTCGAGTTCTTTAAATTCATCACCACCATCGTTAACCAATTCACCTTGTTCGATAGGTCTATTATGGTAATCGTCTACTACTACATCTTCTTTATTATAAAGAGCTCTTCTTGCTTCAGCATATTCACTGTTATTTCTAAAAGCATTCATTTTTTGTCTTAATTCTGACTTTTTTTCAGGATCTTTTTCTGTCATTATTAGACGAAACAAATCTTTACGTTCTTTTTCTCTTTCAAGGTGACCTTGATAGTCATGCTTCTTTTAAACTCATCAGTCTCAGCTGCTCCTGAACGTAGGTTTGTAATATCATGATTAACATAATCACCAAACTTAGTTAAAAATCTACTTAATAGTACTTCAGGTGAATCTGGAGAGTTCTTATTACCACCTATACCGTGAACGTTCATTGAATATAATCTAGCAAAACTTCCAGAATCTAAAATATCTTTTCTAGACTTACCTACAAGACTTCTTAAAAAATCACCAAATGATTTGCCTGATTTCATTTGTACCATTATTTCGTTGTCTGATGAGCCGATTGGCTGACCATATTCACGTAAAAACTGATTGGCCGTTTGATTAAATTTGTCCATATTATTATTTATCTAATTAGAAGTAGTTTTGTAGATAGTCTATTAAAGTAATCTTTATTTAAAAACGTTAATTCGTAACGTTTTGTAAACTTTTTTACGCCTGAAAATGTATACTTACTAATATCCATATTATTAATTTTACTTACCATCGAATTTATTGTTGTTTGAGCTTTACCATCATTTATACCGATTAGATGATCAAGATATACTATAGAATATTTACTTATAAATATTTTTAAAGGTAGGAGTCTATCTACTCTACGAAGAAAATTGGTAAAAAAGGTTAAAATGTCTTTTTCTTTAAAATATTTTGTTAATTCACAGTCATCTAACTGAGTATTATTAAAGTATATAATAGACTTTGACTTGCAATTGAGTAACCTTTGACATATATTGTATATGGTATAGTGGTATATAAACTTTTTAACCTGTAGATTGTTTATACTCTTTTCTAATAAGTTAAATTCATGTAAAGAATTGATTATCTCTGGTTGTATATCGTTTATTAATAACTCATTAAAGTCAATTATAGTAAAATCATAATTTTCTATATGTAAATCAGCCATCATCACTATTATTATAGTACTGTTCCAAAAACAATTTAGGAGCTTTACCTATTCTACAGTTTATAATACCATTATAATAATTTTCACTCAATAGAACATCCTTTTCAAACTGCATTTTAGTTTCGAAATATGATAATTCAAATTTGCTATTGCAAAATTTTAAAATTTTAAAGTTAAATTTATCTATACCTAGTGAAGATATATCACTATTAAGAGCATCTGATGAACCTGTATATGTTTTCCAATCACTTTCAATGTAATCAATACGTTTACGTTTTTTACCTTTTAATGGTTTACGTTTTATTTTACGAACCATTTGCTTTTTACCGATATATTT
>Ga0114998_10000846_pt1 | contig 23171 bp, 25 predicted proteins | sample ArcticOcean_MG_C_5_FD_87044 | JGI IMG/M metagenome (GOLD analysis project Ga0114998, IMG submission 87044) | Marine microbial communities from western Arctic Ocean - ArcticOcean_MG_CB4_138 | ecosystem: Environmental > Aquatic > Marine > Oceanic | place: Arctic Ocean: Canada Basin | collected... | reverse complement strand
GTTTTAGGTTTGCTCGCCAAGAGCCCTTAAAAGGTTACCCAATCGTGAGCAATCACACCACATTCTGATTAATTAAAACCGATGCTATAGACTAGTTCAAAGAATAATTAGCCTAAGCAACATCTAAACAAACTTTTTAGTTAGTTATTTTGTAATGCTTTATCAATTAATAAATTAAAGTTTGTAATTTTATTTTGGTAGTCAAGAGTATGTAAATCCTTGCTATCACCTTTGTTTAGAAACTCATGAGTAATATCTAAAGCAGCTTTAATAATAGTTTTATCTACACCGATTGCTGAACCAGATTGTTGGATTTCATCTACTTTATGCTTCAAATAACTAATTGATTTTTGTAGGTTTTCTTCCTCATTTTCTGGGCAAGAGATAGTGAAGTCCCTTCCTAAAATATTTACTTCGATTTGTTTTGTCATATTTTAACCAGGTAACTGTGCTATTAAGTTTTCAATTTTTAACGTTGCTTCATTCATCTTAGCTTTTAAGGTTTGAATTTCTTCCTTTGCTAGAAGAAGATTGGGTTTTAGCCCCTCATTTTCTCTTTTTAATGCTTCCACTGTTTCAATAAGTTGAGTGAGTTTGTTCTCTAATAAATTTAGTTCATCTAACATCCATTAACTATAATTTAAATTCTCCCTAGCATCAATAACAATTTAAATTCTTTATTATTTTTTCTTTGCTCGCGGATGAGCTTTATCATATATCTTTGATAGATGTTGAAAATCGAGATGTGTGTAAATCTGAGTCGTGCTAATATTTGAATGACCTAGTAACTCCTGAACTGCTCTCAAATCCTGACTTGATTGGAGTAAATGTGATGCAAAGCTGTGTCTGAGTAAGTGAGGGTGAATATTTTCAGGCACACCTTGTTTGATTGCCCAAAATTTTAATCTGTATTGAATTGCTCTAGAAGTTAGCTTTTTCCCAGCCTTACTTAAAAAAAGTATTTGATTCTCCGACTTTAGGGCACTAATATTTTTTCTTATCTCTAGCCATTTTTTTGTTGCTTTTGAAGCAAATGAGCCAAATGGTATCACTCTCTCTTTTTGGCCTTTACCCATAACGGTAATTGTTCCACTATCAAAATCAAGATTACCTATGTTGAGGTTTACAAGTTCAGATAGTCGAAGTCCAGACGAATAAAATAATTCTAAAATGGCATGATCACGAATCCCTAAAAAGGAACTATCTCTAATATCAACGAGTTTTATTGTTTGATCTACTGATAGCGTCTGAGGAAGCAATTTTTTACTCTTAGGCGCTTTAATTCCGAGCGTAGGGTTTTTCTTAAATCCATATTTATGGATGAGAAAATTAAATAACCCCCTCCATGAAGAAATCATTCTTGATAATGATTTTCCACCCAGCCCCTTTGAATGAAGTGTGGCAATATTCTTTCTAATATTTTCGATTGAATATCCATCTAATGCTTCATTCTCATTGAGCTTTAATAGTGTATTAATATCACGAAGATAGTTTTTAACCGATGAAGGGCTCAATCTTTTTTCAAAGCTTATAAATTTTTTATATTCCTCAATTAATTCAGATTTATTCATATTTTTTGAATGAGTCTAAATCAAATTCACCTTCATATACAATTTCTGCTGGGCCCGACATGATTATCGAGTTTGATCCGTCCCAATCAATTATTAGACTGCCACCGTCCATGTGAACTGTTACAGGAGTCTTTACTAATTTTTCTTGGATAGCTGTTGCAGTAGCTGCACATGCCCCAGAACCACAAGCAAGAGTCAGTCCGCTTCCCCTCTCTAAAACTTTAAGCCTTAAATTATTTTCATCAATTATTTTCATCAAGCCTACATTGACTCCTTGGGGAAAAAGCACCTTATCGGCTTGTATTTCTTTTGCATAATTGATTGCATCATCCCATTTATCATCCATGCCGAGTGGGTGAAGAACTGCATGTGGGTTCCCAATAGAAATAAATGTAAATAATTTACTGATTACCTTTTCAAAAAAAGGCTTTCCCATATCTACAGAGATTAAATCTTTATTTTTTTTTGATAGTACAATTAAGCCTGATTTTGTTTCAACAGTAATTTGTGTATTTGTTGAAAGGTTTTTTTCTTTAATGTAATGATAGAAGCATCTTGCACCGTTTCCACATTGCTCTACTTCACCACCATCTGAATTAAAGATACGATATTTAAATTCTGCTTTTGGATTAGAGCTTGCTTCTATCATTAAGAGTTGATCAAACCCGATGCCAAATTGACGATGTGCTAGTAAACTTATTTCCCTAGTATTTAAATTACATTGGTTTTTTAGTTGGTTTATAACAATAAAGTCATTGCCTATACCATGCATTTTTGTAAATCGAATTTTCATTTAAATCTATTTTTTCTTTAGGTTATTTGCTATTCTATCGTGTTAATAATATTAATATACAAGGTTATGCATGAAAAATTATTTATTTACTTCTGAATCTGTCTCAGAAGGACATCCAGATAAGGTATCAGATTTAATTTCTGATACAGTCTTGGATGCAATTTTAGAGGAAGACCCAAACGCAAGAGTGGCTGCAGAAACATTAACCAATACGAACTTAGTGGTCCTTGCGGGGGAAATTACAACAACTGCAAAAATAGATTACGAGCAAATAGCAAGAGATACACTGAAGTCAATTGGGTATGATAATAGTGAATATGGAATTGATTATAAAACATGTGAAGTCCTTGTTAAATATGATACTCAATCGCCAGATATTGCGCAGGGTGTTGATGGAGCTATGGATGACCCATTAGATCAAGGAGCTGGTGATCAGGGATTAATGTTTGGTTATGCTTGTGATGAAACAAAGGAATTAATGCCTTTGCCAATTCATTTGTCACACAGGCTTGTAGAGCGTCAGGCAATGGTTAGAAAAAATAGGAAACTTCCATGGTTACGCCCAGATGCTAAATCTCAGGTAACAGTTGAATATAATGATAATGTTCCTACCAGAGTCGATACAGTTGTTTTGTCGACACAACATTCGCCTGATATTAGTCTTGAGGATATTCGTGAAGCAGTTATAGAGGAAATTATTAATCCCATTATCCCAAAGGAACTTAATAAAGGGGATATTAAGTTTTTAATTAACCCAACTGGTAGATTTGTAATTGGAGGCCCACAAGGAGATTGTGGGTTAACAGGCAGAAAGATTATTGTTGATACCTACGGAGGTGCCGCACCTCACGGTGGCGGAGCATTTTCAGGTAAAGATCCAAGCAAGGTAGATCGTTCCGCAGCATATGGTGCTCGGTATGTCGCAAAGAATATAGTTGGAGCAGGTTTAGCTAGTAAATGCCTCGTTCAGATATCATATGCAATAGGAGTAGCAAAACCAACCTCTGTGATGGTTGATAGTTTTGGAACTGGAACCGTTTCTGATGGAAGGTTATCTGAATTAGTAGCACAAGAATTTGACTTAAGGCCAAAGGCTATTGTAAAGACTTTAGATTTACTAAGGCCAATATATAAAAGAACCGCAGCTTACGGGCATTTTGGCCGTGATGAACCTGACTTTACCTGGGAAGCACTGGATAAAAAATCTGTTTTACAAAGTAAGTAAATTGCCATTATCTACTTGATTTTAGTTAGTTTTTAAATTACCATTGCTTTTATTCGAGGGACGCTGCAAGATTTTTCCCAGGCTCGAACTACAAATTTATTTGTAACTGCGTTCATCATTATTAAACCGTACCAGTTACGGGATGATTGGTGAATCACTCATCTCACTGGTCATATTTTATTTTAGGGAAAAAAAATGAATACAGTGACTGACTCAGATTTAAAAATTAAAGATTATTTTATAGCTGATATTAATTTATCAGATTTCGGTAGAAAAGAAATCGCAATAGCTGAAACAGAAATGCCCGGCTTAATGGCAATTCGTAAAGAATACGCAAGTAAAAAACCATTAAAAGGGGCTCGAATTTCAGGCTCTCTTCATATGACTATCCAGACAGCTGTTCTAATTGAAACACTTAATGAATTAGGTGCTGATGTAAGATGGGCTTCTTGTAATATTTATTCAACTCAAGACCATGCTGCTGCAGCAATTGCTGATGGGGGAACACCAGTTTTTGCTTTCAAGGACGAAAGTTTAGATGAGTACTGGGATTTCACGCATCGTATTTTTGAATGGCCAGATGAAAAATATACAAATATGATTCTTGATGACGGAGGGGATGCAACCCTGCTACTTCACCTCGGAGTTAAAGCTGAAAAAGATATCTCAGTTTTGGACAAACCGACTACTGAAGAAGAAGTCTGCTTGTTTAATGCTATTAAAAACAAGTTAAAAATAAATTCATCTTGGTATTCGGAAAGACTACCTCATGTTCAAGGGGTCACAGAAGAGACAACGACAGGAGTTATGCGCCTTTACCAAATGTTTAGAGACAATGAATTGGCATTTCCTGCAATCAATGTGAATGATTCTGTAACTAAATCAAAATTTGATAATCTATACGGATGTAGAGAGTCTTTAGTAGATGCCATTAAGAGAGCAACTGATGTAATGATTGCTGGTAAAGTTGCAGTAGTCTGTGGCTATGGTGATGTAGGAAAAGGATCTGCCCAGGCGTTAAGAGCTTTATCTGCTCAGGTATGGGTAACTGAAGTTGATCCAATATGCGCACTTCAAGCAGCTATGGAAGGTTATCGTGTGGTAACTATGGAGTATGCTTCGAAACATGCTGATATTTTTGTATCTGCAACAGGGAATTACAACGTGATTAATCACGATCATATGAGAGCAATGAAAAACCAAGCAATTGTATGTAATATTGGACACTTTGATAATGAAATTGATGTTGCCTCATTATCAGAATACAAATGGGAAGAAATTAAGCCACAAGTTGACCACGTGATTTTCCCAGATAATAAACGTATTATTCTTTTAGCAAAAGGTCGTTTGGTCAATCTTGGATGTGGAACAGGTCACCCAAGTTATGTTATGGGATCTTCTTTTGCCAATCAGGTAATTGCTCAAATAGAATTATTTTCTGAGAAAGATAAATATCCTCTTGGTGTTCACGTATTGCCGAAACATTTAGATGAAAAAGTAGCGAGATTGCAATTGACTACACTAAATGCTGACCTAACAACATTAACTCAAGAGCAAGCAAAATATATTGATGTGGATATTAATGGACCATTTAAGACTGAGACATATAGGTATTAAGTCATGCCCAATATGTCATCAGTAAGTTTTGAATTCTTCCCTCCTCGAACTGAGGAGGGAGTGTTTAAACTTAATAAAACAATAGAGACATTATCGGAATTTAATCCTGAGTTCTTTTCCGTTACTTTTGGTGCTGGCGGTTCAACTAAGACTAAAACATTAGAAACAGTTTTAAGCGTTGAAGCATCAAATAACAAAGGTGTACCTCATCTATCTTGCATTAGTGCTTCAAAAGAAGATATCAGAGACCTCTTAAGTGAGTATAAGAGCCATGATATTAAACATTTAATTGCCCTAAGGGGAGATAACCCATCAGGAGCAATAAGCCATGGAGATTTTAAATATGCTAATGAGCTAATCTCATTTATAAGGGAGGAAACAGGAGAATATTTTCATATTCAAGCTGGTGCATATCCTGAATATCACCCAGAAGCTGAGTCTACAAGTGATGATTTGAATAATTTTAAAAGAAAAATAGATGCTGGAGCAAATTCAGCAATTACACAGTTTTTTTTCAATGCGGATGCTTATTTTAGATTTATAGAGGAATGCCAGAAAAAATCCATATCAGTACCTATTATTCCTGGGATTATGCCCATCTATAACATCAAGCAACTTTCAAGGTTTTCATCAAATTGTGGTGCAGAAATACCAAGGTGGTTAAGACTAAAACTTGAAGATTATGACGATGATATTCAATCATTAAGAGATTATGGCGTAGACGTTATTTCTGAATTATGTGAGACATTAATTCAATATGGAGTTCCAGGTATTCATTTTTACACTTTAAATGAATCAAAAATTGTTTCAAAAATTATTAGTAATATTAATAATTAATGAAGTATTGATTGCTCAGTTTGATATAGAGCATCTTCAACAAAGAGATAGTCATTTTCTCGGCCATTATTCCACAAGGCCATCATTACAATCCAACGTACCTCATCAATGTTGATTATATTTTGGTTCAAAGCCATAGCACGATCAATAATAATTTCTCTTTCAACAGAATTTAAGACATTAGCTTGTTCGAGGAATAAAATAAAACCAAGACCGTCCAAAGAAAATTTTTCTTTTTCTTTTTGAGTGAAAACTCTTAATTTAGTATTTAACTTTAAGGAATGAGATTGAGGTATTTTAACCGACATCTCTTTCAACTCTGTAAACCAGTCTAAAGCATTTTCAATATCTTTATTATTAAAACCAGCAGCTTCGAGCTCTAAAGTCATATTATCAAAATTTAAATTATTTTTAGAGCTTAAGTAATTTTCAAACATGTAAATAAGTAAATCAAACATAATAAGTCCTTATATTCTTTGGTTATGGGTTAGAAAATTAAAATTTTTTGTAATGAAAAGAGAAAATATGACACTAAGCAGTATAATTAGTTTATAAATTTTTTATAATATTCACTTTAAATTAATGTAACAGTTAATAATTAAATAATCAATACATATGACAATTTTAGACATATTAAATTACCCAGATCCACGCTTACATAAAGTTGCTAGCAGTGTGGATAAAATTAATAGCGAGATTATATCTATTGTTAGAGATATGACGGAGACTATGTATGCAGCACCTGGTATTGGATTGTCTGCCACCCAAGTAAATTACCATAAAAAAATTATTATTATTGATATCTCAGAAAAAAAAGATGATTTACTCGTTTTAATAAATCCAGAGATTATTAGATCAGATGGGCAGCAAGAATCACAAGAGGGATGCTTGTCAGTGCCAGGTATCTATGAAACAGTAAAAAGGGCATCTGAAATAAGTATCAGAGCTTTGAATATAAAGGGAGATCTGATTGAATTCGAAGTAGATGGAAAGTTATCAATTTGTATTCAGCATGAGATGGACCACCTAATGGGAAAAGTTTTTGTAGAATACCTATCACCACTTAAAAAAAGTAGAATAAAAATAAAAATGATTAAAAAAAATAAGAAATTTGAAGCAGATTAATTAAAAGTATGACAAATAAAAAACTTAAACTTATCTTTGCAGGAACGCCAGAATTTTCTGTCCCAACACTAAGTAGGATTAATCAAGAAGGGTATGAAGTTTCGCTAGTGCTTACCCAGCCTGATAGAAAATCAGGCAGAGGAATGAATTTAAAAGCGAGCCCAGTAAAACAAAAAGCAACTGAACTGAGCATTCCTATTTATCAGCCAAATAACCTAAGGCATTATGATGCTCACCAAAGATTAAAAGCAGAAAAAGCAGATATATTAATAGTTGCCGCATATGGGTTAATTATTCCAAGTGATATTTTAAATATATTTACTAAGGGATCGTATAACGTTCATGCTTCGCTTCTTCCAGCATGGAGAGGGGCAGCACCAATACATAGAGCAATTGAATCTGGAGATAAAGAAATTGGAGTGACTATAATGTCTGTAATTCCAAAATTAGATGCAGGGGATATAGTAAGACGTGAAAAAATAGATTTGGACAAGAATGCAAATACTGGCGATATGACAAACTTAATATCAAAAATAGGTGCTGAGTTAATGGTAAAAGTTATTAATGATATAAATGAAAATACAGAGCTAAAGCTCATTCATCAAAATGAAAAAATGGTAACCTATGCAGACAAGGTCACCAAGATAGAGGCAAGAGTAGTATGGAAAGATGTACCATCAGAAATAATAGTACGGAAAATAAATGCTTTTAATCCGTTTCCAGGGGTATTTTGTAATTTTAATGGAAAAATATTGAAGATATGGAAGGCTAAAGCCTTAAATAAATTGAAGAAAAGTGAGCCAGGTCGAATATATGTTGATCCCGAAAAAAATAATCTTTATATTGGAACTAAAGATGGATCAATTGAACTCATAGAAATTCAACTAGAAGGGAAAAGAAAAATGAGTGCTAAGGAATTTATTATCGCGAATAAGATTAACGGCGGTGAATTATTTTCATGATGAATCACTCACAATGGCTATCAGCTCTAGTTTTAAAGCAGGTTCTTCTAGGAAAAAATCTAGATAAAAGCTTTGAATTAATTTTTAGAAAATATAATTCTAGTGAGTCTGAAAACCTACCACAAATTAAAGATATGGTTTATGGGGCAATAAGAGAATTAGGTAGGTCAAGTTTTTATATTAAAAAATTAGTTCCTAAGAAAATAGATAACCAATGTTTGGAAGCTCTCCTTCACATAGTTCTTTTTCAAATAAGTCATGAAAGATCAAATAATTTCACATTAGTAAATCAAGCAGTTGATGCAGCAAAAAAAATCGATCATAAGAAATGTGCTTTTATAAATGCGGTACTAAGAAATTTTTTAAGGAATAAAGATGCTCTTCAGGACGAAGCAAGAAAACATGAATCTGCTGTATTTAGCTACCCTAATTGGTGGATTAATAAAGTAAAGGATCAATATCCAAAAAAATGGAAAGATATTTTAGATATTGGAAACACACGCCCACCTCTAGCACTAAGAGTTAATGTTAAAAATATTGGAGTTGAGGAATATTCAGAAATGTTAGGGAGGCATGGTATTGAGCATAGCTTGATAGGCGTTGAAGGCGTGATTTTAAAGACGCCTATAGGGGTTGATAAGATACCTGGATTTTTAGAAGGTAAAGTTTCTGTTCAAGACTTTGGAGCACAATTAGCAGCACATATAATTGATTTAGAGAAAAACCAAAAAGTATTGGATGCTTGCTCTGCACCAGGGGGGAAAGCATGTCATATGCTAGAGCTGAAATCAATTCAACTATTGGCGATAGAAAGTAATAAAAAAAGAATAATTAAAATCCAAGAAAATATTAGCCGTCAAGGCTTAAAGGCAGTGATTCGAAATGAAAAAATAGGACTTGTAAATGAATGGTGGGATAAAATTCCTTTTGATCGAATATTATTGGATGTACCATGCTCTGCATCAGGAATAGTAAGAAGGCATGTCGATATAAAGTGGTTGAGAAGAATAAATGATTTTGAAAGCTTTGGTGAAAGTCAGTTAGACCTATTAAGGTCTACATGGACAATGCTTAAAAATAAAGGTAAATTACTATATGTAACATGTTCAATATTTGAAGAAGAAAATAGAGAAGTTATTGAAAAATTTAAGAAAGATTCAAAAAATATTACTGAGCTAGACATCATATTTCCTTCAAATGTGGAACATATAAAAAATCAAGTATTACCATCAAAAAATCATGACGGTTTATTTTATGCGCTACTTCAGAAGCATTAGTTTAATTGTATTAGTAGTATTACTTCCATTAATATTGATGAATGAATATTCCCTACCTGATGGAAAGATATTGATTAAAGATATAGAGATTAGTAAAAAAGATAATATAAATATATATAAGATGCCTGATTATTCATTAAACTTTCACCAAGAATTAAACTTTAACTACCTGATAGTAAATGCAATAAATAAAGGTATCCCAATAGTATTCAAAGTGGTATTAAGGGCGGCTGAAACAAATGAAATCTGGCCCACAAAGGTAATAAAGAAAGAAATAAGGTATTATCAGATTGAGTATAAAGCGCTAAGGAAAATTTATAAGATCGTAGATATTAATGGAAAAACATACGAATATCTAAATATATTAGATGCATTTGAAAAGTTATCTAAAGTAGAGGGGTTTCGATTTACCATTGCCAATAATAAAAAATATGAATTATGGCTTAATGTATCACTAGACAAAAAAAAATTACCAAAGCCCTTGCAAGTAAACTACTTTGATAGTACCTGGAACATGAGCTCTGAAAAGAAGATTCATAAACTTGGAAAATTAAATTGAAATATATAATAACAATTGTTTCATTTATTGGGATTGCATTGCTTATATTGTTAGCAAAAGCAATTTCAAATTCAGATTTAATTTCAAGTGACTCATTCAGGGTTCTACTGGGGCTAAATATTTTATTCATATGCTCATTAATTGTACTGATAGGATTCCAAATTTTTCGGTTACTTCAGAGTGTTAAAAAAGAAATTACAGGAAGTAGGCTAACATTAAGACTAGTTATTTCTTTTGCACTAATGGGTGTAGTCCCAGTATTAATTGTGTATTTAGTATCAGTAAATTTTCTAACGAAATCAATTGAATCCTGGTTCGACGTAAAAGTCGAATCAGCTTTAGAAGGCGGATTAACCTTAGGGCAAAAAACTATTGATATATTAATGAAAGATATAGAGTTAAAAGGTAAAAGTATCGCATATTCAATTAGTAATGTGGACCCAGAACAAAGAAATAGCTTATTAACTGATCTGAGGGAAAAATTTAGAATACAAGATGCTGTTATTTTTGATCAGAATTCAATAATTATTGAGGTTTCAAGTGAGAAAAGTAATTTAATACCACCAATTCCTAATATCAATGACTTAGAAAGAGGTGGTAGGGGTTTCTTTGGAAAGATTGAAGAAAAGGATGGAGAGCAGATATTTTTAAAAACATTTACACCAATTCTAACTAAGAACGTGAATTCTAAAACATTAATTCTTCAATTAACTCAACCAATACCTCCCGCCATAGCAAATTTAGCATTATCTGTTGAATCAGTTTACGGAGAGTATCAACAGCTCACGTATAGCCGAAATTCATTAAAAATTATTTATATATTAACGTTGACGCTAGTATTACTGTTAGCTTTATTATCATCTGTATCAGCATCTTTTGTAATTAGTAGGAGATTCTCATCTCCTCTAGCAATGCTTGCTGATGCAACAAGACAGATATCAAAAGGTAACTATAAAAAAATTATCTCAAAGCAAGGTAAGGATGAAATAGGAGTATTGATAAGCTCTTTTAACAGTATGACGTCCCAATTAGAAGATGCGACAAATAACTCAGAAAAAGATAGGGAAAGACTGGAGGTCGCTAGAACATTTCTTGAAACTATATTGGCACACCTAACAACCGGAGTCATAGTCTTAGATGGGGGAAAAATAATTCGCCTGAACAATATTGCAGCAGCGAAGATATTTAAGAGTAAATCAACCAATATGAGTAATATGCCAATGAGTGGGATAGTAGATAAATATTTATTATTTAAACCAATGTATGCATTTGTTGAGTCTTATATAGATAGTGGTAAGAAAAATAAAAAAGAAGAAAGCCACGAATTTAAATTAAATAAAGAAAACGAACAAGAAATTACCATTATGGTACAAATAACTCCAATAAAAGAAAATAAAGACAAGTCATATGTGCTGGTTATTGACGATATATCTGAAGTTACACAAGCACAAAGGCATAGAGCATGGGGAGAAATAGCAAGAAGACTCGCACATGAAATAAAAAATCCATTAACACCAATACAATTGTCAGCAGAACGAATTCAACATAAATTTAAGAATAAATTAAATGAAGAAGATTCTGAAATACTTGAAAGATCAACCAATACAATTGTAAATCAAGTAAATGCATTAAAAATAATGGTTAATGAATTTGCGGAATACGCAAGACCACCTAAAATACAAAAAGATACTGTACAAATTGACAAACTAATTGATGAAGTAGTAGCGTTATACGAGATTGAAAAAATTATTAAAGTAAAGAAAGATAAAAAAATACCAATTATATTCGCAGATGAGAATAAATTAAGACAAGTAATAATAAATTTATTAGAAAATTCTCAAGATGCTTTAAAAGAAATAAAAAATAAAAAAATAATGATATTTATAAAAAATAAAGGTGATGAGATTGAATTAATTCTTGAGGATAATGGCATTGGAATTCCAGATATAATTATTGGAAGGATATTCGAACCCTATATAACATCAAAAAAAACTGGGACTGGCTTAGGATTGGCGATAGTTCATAAAATTATTGAAGAACATGAAGGTAAAATTACAATTGACCGAATTAAAAACTCTGGAACCAGAGTTACTATAAATCTCAAGATCAGAGAGAAATAAAGTATGGCACAAATAAATATTTTAGTAGTTGATGACGAACAAGATATAAGAGAATCATTGAGAGATATCCTCGAAGATGAAGGGTACAAAATATTTTTAGCAAAAAATGCAATGGCTGCAAGAAAAATAAAAGATAAGGAAGATGTTGGATTAATTCTACTCGATATTTGGATGCCCGACTGTGATGGGATCACATTACTTAAGGAGTGGGCTAAAACTAATAAAATAAATTGCCCTGTAGTAATGATGTCAGGCCATGGAACAATCGACACGGCAGTCGAAGCGACTAGAATAGGAGCATACGACTTTCTTGAAAAACCAATTTCACTACAAAAATTATTAAATACAATAAACTTAGCACTTAAAAAAGAAATACATGTAGTAAAGATTGATCAAAATTTTTTAAATAGTTCACAACTTAATTGGGTGATAAAATTCAGACAAAAATTGATAACTCTTAAGAGCTCTAATTTGGTTTATATAAATGGATCAGAGGGTAATTTTATTAATATATGCATCAATAACCTTACAGGAACCAACTACTTACTGATTGATGATAGTTCAAAAATTAAAGATGATTTTATTAGTAAAGCAGCTGAAAAAGGCTGTAGTTCAATATTATTTAAGAATTTTTCAAAATTTGAAAGGTTAAAAAAAGATGCAATAGAAAAATATCTGAAGTCTAATACTCATAAAAAGATAAAAATTATATTTATTGATGAAGCTGTGGAGAAAATTACAATTGATAGTGAAATATCAAATGAAATCATTTTACACACACCAGATTTTTCACAGAATAGAGAATTAATTACAGATTTTTCAATAGCAATACTCAATTTTTATTTATCAATGAATAAGCATCTAGGATATAAAGAGTTTGAGATTGCAGCATTAAACTCATTAAGAATTTCAAACAATATTGATAGTATTGATACCTTGGATAGTATTGTATTTAATTTGATTAAATTTTCTGATGGTCAGAAAATATCATCTAATGACGTTGAAATCTATTTAAAAGAATTTAATAGGAAAGATAATCATATTAAAAATTCTCATGAAAACAGTATTTATGGCGATGAAAAAATATTTAATCAAACATTAAAGGAAAGTAGAGAATCATTTGAAAAACTGTATTTTAAATTTCATATGCAAAAAAAAATATCAGTTTCAGAACTAGCTAGTAAATCTGGGGTCGAAAGGACACATTTGTATAGAAAACTTAAATCACTCGGGATTAAAATAAAGTAATTGTCAAAACTCAGATATTACAGGCGTATGATCTGATGGTCTCTCTAATTCACGGGGCTTTTTGTCAATGTATGACTTCTGAAGATCTTTTAATAAAGAACTTGTTATAAGAATATGGTCAATTCTCATACCCAAATTACGCTTTAGGGGTATTCTGTAATCCCACCAAGAAAAGTCATTAGACGAGGGATTTAAATGCCGAAAGGAATCAATAAATCCACTACTTATGATTTTAGCAAAATATTCCCTTTCAATATCAGAAACTAAATTCTTACCTTGCCAAAAAGTTGGATCATGACAATCAATATCATCAGGAGCAATATTAAAATCACCGGTTAATACAATATGACTAAATTTCTTATGTAAATCATTTAACCATTCATGGAAGTTATCTAACCATAATTTTTTATAAACAAATTTTTCAGATTCTAACGATTGCCCATTCGGAATATATGCAGAAATTATTTTAATTTTACGATTTTGATCGTCATGGAATGTTCCAGTAATAACTCTTTTTTGAATATCATCATATTTAGGTATATTAGAGGAAATATCTGTTAAAGGTTTTCTACTAATTATTGCCACACCATTATAAGTTTTCTGACCATTATGATAAGAATACCAACCTAAGGATTTTAAATCTTCGTGAGGAAACATATCATTAGTTTGTTTGGTTTCCTGAAGACAAAGTACATCAGGATTATTTTTTTTTAGCCAATCAGCTACATGTGGGAAACGAACCTTTAATGAATTAACGTTCCATGTTGCAATTTTCATTATAAAAGTCCCTGATGTCGAAGCAGCGCTTTAATATTTGGTTTACGACCTCTAAACTTTTTAAATGATTCAATTGCTGGTCTTGAACCACCCTTGGCTAGAATTTCATTTCGAAATTTCATCCCAGCTTTTGAAGAGAGAATACCAAGTTCTTCAAACAGACTGAAGGCATCAGCAGATAGAACCTCAGCCCATTTATAGCTATAATATCCAGCAGCATAACCACCAGCAAAAATATGAGAAAAGCTATGTGGAAAACGATTCCAACTTGGTGGCTTTACAACAGCAACTTGTTCACGCACTTCTGAAAGTAAACTAAGAAAATTTTTCTTACTGGGGTCATAATCACTATGAAGTTTTATATCAAAAAGTGCAAATTCAACCTGCCGAGTTGTTTGCATACCAGATTGGAAATTTTTTGACTTTAGAAGTTTATTAAATAATATTTTTGGCATTTGTTTTTTTGTTTGAACGTGTTCGGTCATATTTTTTATAACTAACCATTCCCAACAAAAATTCTCCATAAATTGACTTGGTAGCTCGACTGCATCCCATTCAACACCTTGGATTCCGGATACTCCATAATCATTAATTTCTGTGAGGAGGTGATGAAGGCCATGACCAAACTCATGAAAAAGTGTGATGACTTCATCATGTGTCAATAATGATATATTTTTATTAATTGGTTGTGAAAAATTACATGTTAAATAAGCAACAGGGAAAGATTCGTCATCTGAAAATTTAAATTTAGAAATAGCCTCATCCATCCACGCACCCCCCCTTTTATTTTTACGCGCATAAAGGTCAAGATAAAAATAACCAATTAATTCATTTGAGCCATTCTCAATTTTGTAAAATTTAACATCTTGATGCCAAACTTCTGTAACTACTTCCTTGATATAAATTCCGTAAATATTTTCAACTACTTTGAATAAACCTTCGATGACCTTAGAAGCTGGAAAATAATTTTTTATTTCCTGATCAGAATAATTAAAACGATCCTCTTTTAATTTTTCAGACAAATAAGCTATATCCCATGCTTCAACATTCTTAATATTAAATTTATGTCCATATTCTTCAATATCAAACATATCTTTCTCTGCAAAACCTTTTGCCTTGGAAGCAAGATCTTCAAGAAATTTAATCACTTCATCACTAGAATTAGCCATTTTAGTTTCTAAGGCCATTGAAGCGTAGTTTGGAAAATTTAAAAGATTAGATAATTTTTGTTTATTTAATAAGATGTTATCAATATTCTTAGTGTTATCTGTAGTTTTATCTCCAAGATCAGATGCTTTAGTAGCGTAGGCATAATACATTTCCCTTCTTAACTCTCTATTATCTGCATATTGCATTAGTGGTAAATATGATGGAAAATCTAGACTAAAAGACCACCCGGTTTTTTTTTGGATTTTCGCATCATTTTTAGCTTTTTCAATGACATCTTTAGGTATACCTTTTAATTTTTTCTTATCTTTTATTATTAGAGAATAGTTATTAACGAAATCCAATAAGTTTTCCTCAAAACTTGAGCTTAGTTTTGAAAGTTTAGCTAAGATTTTTTTAAATTCATTTTTTTTAATACTATTAAGGCCTACTCCACCTAACTCAAATCCAGTTATTTCATCAGTGACAATTTTTTTTTGGGGTTTTGTAAGCTTTATAAAACCTTTACTAGATTGAATTTTTTTAAATTTTTTATAGATTATTTCATTTTGAGATAGCTCAGAATGATATTTTGTAATTTTATTAAGGTTTTTATTATAAACGACTCTTAATTCATCACTATTCATAACAGAATTTAGGTGGTTTATTTGAGACCAAACCCGACTTAATTTTTCATTAACCTGCTGAAGTGGGCTTATAAAATTTTCCCAGCTTGGTGCTAAGGTACTAGATTCAATTTTTTTAATCAAACTTTTGTTTTCGTTCAAAACTTTATTTAGCGCAGAAGATACATGCTCTACTTTAATTTGTTTGAATAAAGGTAAACCATTTCTATTTAATAGTGGATTTATAATAATGAATTCTCCAATGTATATAGTTATTGATTAATTTTGTGAATTAAAGTTTCTATAATTTCTGATTCTTTTGTTTTTAACACTTTGTTTGATAAAGTAGTTAATTTTTTTGTATTAGAGTTTAAAACTTGTTTTTTTACGCTTAATATTCTAGATGGGTGCATTGAAAAATGTTTTAGCCCCATACCAAGCAATAATTTAGTAAGTTTTGAATCACCAGCCATTTCACCACAAATCGAAACCTCTTTATTATATTTATTTCCTGCCTTGATAGTTAGGTTTATCAATTTTAAGATTGCCGGATGAAGTGAGTTATATAAATGTGAAACTCTATCATCAGTTCTATCAATTGCTAGCGTATATTGAATTAGATCATTTGTTCCAATTGACAGAAAATCTAATTCCTGAGCAAATGCCTCAGCGTTGATTGCTACTGCCGGGACCTCTATCATTCCTCCAATTTTAATATATTTATCATAAAGAATTTTTTCATTTCTTAAGGATTTTTTAGCTCTTTCAATTAGTAATTTAGTTTGTCTAAGCTCTGATAAGGATGAAAGCATTGGAATTAAAATTTTAATTTTGCCAAAATGAGATGCTTTTAATATCGCTCGTAGCTGGATATTAAATAACTGAGGTTCGGATAGACATAACCTAATAGCTCTGAGACCTAATGCAGGATTAGAGCTAATTGTTGTGTCAGCCGACGTTAGCTTGTCAGCACCAGAATCAAGAGTTCTTATTACAACAGTTTTACCACTCATAGATTTAACAACTGATTTGTATATTTCAAATTGTTCTTCTTCATTCGGTAATTCTTTTCTATTCATAAATAAAAACTCAGTTCTAAAGAGCCCAATTCCAGATGCTCCGTTTTCCTTAACTGAAGCAATGTCACCCGGAACCTCAATATTTGCTAATAATTCAATATTTTCATTATTTAGTGTTTTGCATTTAATATTTTTTATTTTAGAAAGTTTTTTTTGCTCAATTCCCCATAAATTTTTTCGAACTTGGTACTCCTCTAAAATATCTTTCGAAGGATTGACAATAACAATCCCTTGATTGCCATCAACAATTATTTGCTCATTGTTCTTAATTAGGCTTCTTGCATTTTGAAGAGCAACTATGGAAGGTATGTTGAGACTTCTTGCAAGAATAGCAGTGTGTGAAGTTGCCCCACCCATATCAGTTAAGAAGGCTGCATATTGATGTTTCTTGAACTGAAGTGCATCTGCTGGAGATATATCATGTGCAACTAAAATAGTTGAGCTCTCATTGTTGATTTGATTTACTTCTCTCGGATGGCCAAGTAATACCTTAAGGATTCTTTCAACAACCTGAATGACATCATTTTTTCTTTCCTTGATATATTCGTCCTTAATTTTTTCAAATTTTTTAACAAAAAAATTCATTTGTTTTTTTAAGGCCCATTCGGCATTGCAGCTATCTTCACGAATGATAATTTTAGACTTTTCTGAGAAATTTTTATCAGCTAGTATCATCAGATGAGTATCAATAAATGCTGAAAATTCTTCAGAGGAATCTTTTTTTAATTGTGTTTTAATTCTTAATAAATCTTTTCTTACGTCATTTATTGCTCTCGTCAATCTTTTAACTTCATTTGCGATTTCTTTATTATTAATTTCATAGCGAACTACCTCTAATAATGCATTAGAAATAAGGTTTGCTTTTCCAATAGCAATACCATTTGAAACAGAAACCCCATGAATATTAAAGGAAGACATTATTCACCTTCGCCAAAGTAGCTTGCAAAAAGACTCTCTATGGATGCTACGGCTATATTTTCGTCCAAGCCACTGGCTTCTATATAAATAATTGTATTTTTACTTGCAGCCAGCATTAGTACTTCCATAATACTTTTTGCATTAACTTTATTTTTATCTTTGATTAAAAAAATCTCCGAGTTAAATGTACAGGCTAATTGTGTAAGCTTGCTTGATGCTCTTGCATGAAGACCTAATTTATTTATAATTCTTATTTTTCGTTTAATCATTAGAAAATTATATCTTTTTTATATTTGTTTTAGCGCAATCCATAGAATCATTGACTAGGGTGTTTAAATTATCTTTTCGTTCTGATATTGCTTTTATTAGCATCGGAAGGTTGACTCCAGTGATAACTGCTACTTCATTTTCTTTAGTATATTTTTTTAAAAGATTACAGGGAGTTGCGCCATAAATATCTGTCATTATTAATACACCACTACCAGTGTTTAAATCTATAATTTTTTTTGAGATGATATTACTGTAATTATCTAGATCATTATTTGAGTTTACTGATAAACACTCAACAGAGGAAGGGTGTCTGTCAAGTATATGGGCGGCACAATTGACTAAAGACTTACCAATTTCGCCATGAGTAACTAATAAAATACCAATCATTATTTCTTACCTATTAATATATATTATTATATTCATCTAAAATGCTAATCAGAGGTTCTATGTTTAATAGAGCCATCTGATTGGTGATGGTCCTTATGCTTTTCTTTGTATTTGATGACTTGCCTATCAATCCTGCCAATTACTAAATCAATTGCTTTATACATATCTTCATCAATTGATTTAGCATTTATAATCAGATGCGGGAGATGGATAGTAGCATCTACAACACTGTTTTCTTTCTCAATGCTAAGAATAAATTTTGCATTTATAACGTCATTAAAATGACTTTTTATTTTAATAAATTTATTTTCAATATAATCTTGTAGTGCAGGTGTAATTTCCAAATGCCTACCAGTAATATTTAAATTCATAACTTACCTCTCGATTAAAAATTTTTTCTTTGGTTAGAAGGAAGAATATTTAAAGTATTTCTATATTTAGCAATAGTTCTTCTTGCCACTTTAATCCCTTCTTCTTCTTTTAGAAGGGTTGATAATTTTTCATCAGAAAAGGGGTTGGTTGAGTCTTCATTATTAATAAGTTCGTTTATCTTAAAAATGATTGCTTTAGATGACAATTCACCCCCATCTTTACTTTTAATTGTAGAGCTAAAAAAATACTTAAGTTCAAATATACCATGAGGAGTGAGTATAAATTTATTTGTTGTTACTCTTGATATAGTTGACTCATGTAATTCAAGTTCTTCTGCAATACTTTTAAGAATTAATGGCTTTAAAAATTCTTTACCCTTCTCAAGAAAATCTTGTTGTTTCTTCATAACGGCTCTCGAAACTCTAATAATAGTTATTGACCTATCTCGAAGACTTTTAATTAACCATTTCGCTTCTTGGTATTTATTTTTTGCATCCGCACTAAATTTTACTGAATCTTTTTTTAACATTTTCTCATAATCTTCGTTTATAGTTAGTTTTAAAAAATTATCTTCATTTAAGATTACTTCCCAAATATTATTTGTCTTTTCAACTTTTGTGTCAGGCTTTATGAAGTCTTGAGGCTGAATTTTTTGAAAAATTAATCCAGGTTTTGGGTTAAGACTTTTTATTAATTTTATTGCATCTGCTAGCTCATCTTTGTCACAGTTAAGTTTACTTTTAAGCAAGATATAGTTCTTGTTTCCAAGTAGGTTTAAGAATTCAGTAGAAATTCTTGTTGCAAGCTTAATATATTCATCATCTCCCTTAACTATTTTTAGTTGTAATAATAAGCACTCTGATAAATTTCTTGCACCAATTCCAGGAGATGAAGAGTTTTGTATATGTTCTAAAATATTTTCTAATTCTTCTATTTTAACTTTGGGCTCAAAAGGGATGTCAGTTATAATTTTTTCTAATGATTCAATCAAATAACCGTCATCATTAATTGAGTCAATCAAAAAAAGAAAGATGATTTGATCTCTATCTGAAAATGAAAAAATACTTAAATTTTCAATCAAGTATTCTTTTAACGTTTGATTTTTAATTTTAGTATTAAACAATTCATAAGAATAGTCATTCCTAAATGATGTTTCTTTTAAGGCATTAAAATTTGTTTGGTTTAGATTAGCCTTCACCATTGGCTCTTCTAAATTTAGAAATATATTGTCGCTTATATAATCTTCTATTAGTTGGTCTAATTCTGATTGAGATGCCTGAAGTAGTCTAATTGACTGTTGTAAAAGAGGCGTTAGTCTAAGAGACTGAGAAAGTTTAAGATTGAAGCTTAACTTCATATTTTATAGAATAAAGTCCTTACCAAGATATATGTCTTTGACATTTTGATCCGTTACGATTTCTGCTGGCTTTCCTGACGCAAAAATTTTACCTTGGTTAACAATATATGCCCTGTCACAAATCCCTAAGGTTTCTCTAACGTTATGGTCGGTTATTAGAACACCAATATCCATCGATGCTAACTGCTGAATAATTTTTTGTATATCAATAACCGCAATAGGGTCAATCCCTGCAAAAGGCTCGTCTAGTAATATAAATTTTGGACTAGTTGCAAGACACCTTGCAATTTCAACTCGCCTTCTTTCACCACCTGATAGACTAATGGCAGTATTATTTTTTATATGATTTATGCTCAACTCACTTAAGAGTGCTTCTAGCTTCTCAATATTTTTCTTCTTTGGTTTTTTATTTAATTCTAATATTGATAATATATTTTCTGAGACTGTCATTTTCCGAAAAATAGAGGGCTCTTGAGGAAGGTAAGAAATACCAAGTTTTGCCCTATTATGTATAGGCATTTTTGTTAAATCATGGCTATCAATTTTAATTGTCCCATGGTCTGAAGGTATTAAGCCAACAATCATATAGAAAGATGTAGTTTTCCCAGCACCATTTGGACCTAATAAACCAACAACTTCTCCACTTGATATCCTAAGTGAAATATCTTTAACTACAGAATTTTTTCTGTAAGTTTTTTTAATATTTTGAATAATTAATTCTGACATACTGTTTAATTTTCTTTTTTTGGTTTAATGATTACCCTTGTCCTACCTTTTTTTACATTATTACCATTTTCATCTTTAGTACTTCCAGATAATGCCTGGGCAAATTCAGCATTTGTATCGTACATTATATAGTCACCAAAAACAGTATCGTTTCCCCTTTGAACTGATGCTTTACTATACAAATGGACCTTGTCCATATGCCCATCATATTCTATTCTTTCTGCGCGCCCTTCAATATATTCATCAATACCATCCCTTTTTTGTTTAAAAGTTGTTGGTTTTCCAATCGCAGTGCTATGTTGAAAGCCCTGATTATCTTCTCTTACAGTCAACTCGCTTGCTTTGATAGTTAGTGTGCCCTGGGTCATTATTACATCACCTTTGTAGATACTAATAGACTTCGCATCGTCTACTGTCATTGTATCTGATTCAATCTCAATCGGTTTATCTCTATCAGCCTCCTCAGAGACTCCGAAAGAAGACGCTAATAATAGAATTATAAAAATAAAGATTACAATTGAATTATATTTAGTTAGTTTTTTTATTTGGTCTAGGATTATCATAATGAACTTTAACATTGCTTAGTAGCTTTACAATTCCTTCTTTATTGTCATATTTCATACCAACACCATAAATTTCTATATTAGGCTCTTGTATTATTTTCACAGGCTTCTTTGTTATAACGATATCCATATCTGGCAAAATATTTAATTCATCAGTAAAAAGCTTCATTTCTCTTTTTTTCTTCGTTTTAACTCTAGTTAAAATAACATTATCTGAAAAAAAATATTTATCACCACCGCTTATTACTTTTCCTTTATTACTACTTATGATGGAGTAGGGTTTGCTATTCTTGTATCTAGTAAAGTGTGGCTCATTTAAGGAAGCATATTCAGCATAATTAAACTCTTTCATATTTTTAGCCTTAATACTAAATTTAATGGTCCCATTTTTTTTAGTTTGTACATTTTCAAAATTCTTTAGGTAAAATTCAGGGCCACTGGCATGATTATTACTTTTAACTAAAAGTTCTTTCTCGACTTCTAATTTCAACCAGTAAGTAATTAACGCGATTAGGATAATAATTAATAATACAAAAATTGTTGAGAGTTTATTTGTCATCTAAATTACTTTTGAATCAAAAAGATCATTTAAATTTAGTGTTCCAATAACTTTTTCATCTTTATCGATAATAAGAAAACAATTCACCTTAAATTTTTCCATTATATTTACTGCTTCAATAGCCATTTCGGAACCTTTGAGCGTGATGGGGTTTTTAGTCATACAGTCTTCAATTAAAGAATTAATATTTTTTTTATTTAGTATTGCTCTTCTGAGGTCACCATCAGTTAGTATGCCAACGAGCTTATCTTTATTATTTACTATACTTGTAAACCCTAATTCTTTTTTTGTTATCTCTTTTATAGCATCTTCAAGTGAAGATTTGACGTTGATAGAAGGAATCTTCTGACCTATGCGCATTATATCTTTTACTTTAATAAATTTATTTTTACCTAAACTTCCACCAGGATGAGAATTGGCAAAATCTTTAGCAGTAAATTCTCTTAGATCTAAGACACAAATTGCAAGTGCATCACCTAAAGCCAATGAAACAGATGTACTTGCAGTGGGAGCAAGCCCCAAGGGGCAAGCCTCTTTAGAAACCTCTGCACTTATATGAATGTCGCTTTCATTTGCTAATTCGGAAGAAGAGTTACCAGATATACCAATAATTTTAGCCCCAATTCTTTTGATGGTGGGAAAGATTGATATTAGTTCGTCACTTTTTCCCGAATTAGAAAAAAATATTACAATATCGTCTTTTGTTATCATTCCTAGATCGCCATGACTCGCTTCCCCAGGGTGCATAAAAAAAGCTGGAGTTCCAGTACTTGCAAAGGTCGAAGCAATTTTTCTTGCGATATGACCAGATTTTCCCATACCACTTAGAACAATTCTTCCTTTGCAGTTTAAAATTTCATTCACTGCATCACTAAAGTCACTAGAAATATTTTTACTTGCCATTAAAATTTCTTGAGATTCAATATCAAGAACCTTCTGCGCAAGCTTTATAATTTGATCAGAATTTTTATCCATTAGCCTTCTTCAAATGTATTTATATTATAAGTATAAAAGGGTTTGATAGTAGAATAAAGTTATATATGAAAATGCCTATAAT
>Ga0114998_10000841_pt1 | contig 23223 bp, 18 predicted proteins | sample ArcticOcean_MG_C_5_FD_87044 | JGI IMG/M metagenome (GOLD analysis project Ga0114998, IMG submission 87044) | Marine microbial communities from western Arctic Ocean - ArcticOcean_MG_CB4_138 | ecosystem: Environmental > Aquatic > Marine > Oceanic | place: Arctic Ocean: Canada Basin | collected... | reverse complement strand
TGGGTAAAGCCAGCTTTTGCAGCGGCTTCAAAGCGCTGCATAAACGGCACTTCAGTAAACAGCATGGTTAAGTTAGCAGCCATTTTTGGCATATGTAATCCTTTAAATAGTTGTATTTTTAACGTACTTTTTAATCCAACAAGCCGACAGTTTCTAAACCATTAACGGCTAGGCAATCAATAGCCTCAAACTCATTGACTGCATTGATCTCTGTACCCATGGCGATGTTAGTCACTCGCTCCAAAATACATTCGACCACAACAGGGACGCGCAACGCCTTGGACATTGCATGGGCAGAGCGCAACGCATCCTGTAATTGTTCAGGATCAGTCACCCGAATGGCTTTACAACCCAAGCCTTCTACAACGGCCACGTGGTCCACGCCGTAGCCGCGCAAAGGATCACCTTCTTCCATGTTGTGGTTGTCAAAGGCCAACTGCACGCAGTAATCCATATTGAAGCCGCGCTGGCTTTGGCGTATCAAACCAAGGTAGGCGTTGTTGACCAACACGTGGACATAAGGCAAGTTAAATTGCGCACCTACAGCCAACTCCTCTAGCATAAATTGAAAGTCGTAGTCGCCTGACAAGGCCACCACATTGGCGGCTGGGTCCGCTGCCACAACACCCAAGGCTGCGGGCATGGTCCAACCCAAAGGTCCGGCTTGACCGCAATTAATCCACTGGCGCGGTTTGTAAATATTCAGAAACTGAGCCGCTGCAATTTGGCTCAATCCAATGGTTGACACATAGGTGGTGTCTTTGCCAAATACAGCGCTCATTTCTTCATACACGCGCATTGGCTTCATTGGAATTTCTGTGTAGTGCGTTTTACGCAACATGGTTCGCTTACGCTCAGCACAGCGGGCAGCCCATGCAGAAAAATCTGGCCAAGTGCCGGCTGCACGTCGCTTGGCAATACCGGCCACCAGCAGTTTCAATGCATGACCAGCATCTGACACGACACCGTAATCAGGCTCAAATACCCGGCCAATTTGGGTTGGTTCAATGTCAATGTGCACAAACTGCCTGTCACCTTTATAGACATCGATAGAGCCCGTGAAGCGGTTGGCCCAACGGTTGCCGATACCTAATACAAAATCACTGGCCATCATGGACGCGTTGCCGTAACGGTGGCTGGTTTGTAAACCGACCATGCCTGCCATTAACGGGTGGTCATCGGGAATAGTTCCCCAGCCCATCAGCGTCGGAATCACGGGTACGCCTGCCGCTTCAGCAAAGGCTTGCAAATCAGCCGATGCATCAGCGTTGATGACACCGCCACCAGATACCAACAACGGCTTGTCACTGGCAGCCAGCATGTCGAGAACCTTGCTGATTTGCTTCTCAGTCGCCATAGGCTTGTAGACAGCCAGGGGCTCATAGGTGTCAATGTCAAACTCAATTTCAGTCATTTGCACGTCGAACGGCAAGTCAATCAAAACGGGACCAGGTCGACCTGAGCGCATGATGTGGCAGGCCTGTTGAAAAACGCGCGGCACCAGCGCACCCTCGCGAACTGTAACCGCCCATTTGGTAACAGGCTTGGCAATAGACTCAATGTCAACGGCTTGGAAGTCCTCTTTGTGCAAACGCGCGCGTGGCGCTTGGCCAGTGATGCACAAAATTGGAATGGAGTCTGCTTGGGCAGAGTACAAGCCGGTAATCATATCTGTTCCAGCTGGGCCAGACGTCCCAACACACACACCAATGTTGCCAGCCTTGGCCCTGGTGTAACCCTCGGCCATGTGCGAGGCACCTTCAACGTGCCTAGCCAAAATATGCTTGACCGTGTCACGTTTTTTCATGGCCGCATAAAACGGATTAATGGCTGCACCCGGCACACCAAAGGTTTGCAACAAACCCTCTTTTTCCAACACACAAATTGCCGCTTCGGCTGCTGTCATTTTTGTCATATCTCCAACTCCTCTTGGTTATAAATCTGGCGCGGCTGGTTTGATTGCCGACAACAGCACTTTATTAGTATGAAAAAAATTTGTAAATAGCATCATTTGTACTTTTATTGCATACTTAAAATATGTAATAGAGGTATTAGATGGATAAATTTAAAGAAATCGATGCGTTTGTCCGCATCATGGCGCACGGCTCCATCACGGCTGCAGCTGTGCATGCAGGCGTGTCGCCTGTCATGATGGGCCGGCGCTTGGACGCACTTGAGCGCAGACTCAGCACGCAACTGGTTTTACGCTCGACCCGCAGTCTGACGTTGACAGAACATGGCACTGGCTTTTTGGATGAGTGCAAGCGCTTGCTCAACGAATGGTCGCAGGCCGAAGCAAGCGTCAACGCCAAACGCTATGAGGCCAGTGGCCACCTGATTGTGTCGGCACCAGCAGCATTTGGCAGATTGCACGTGGCACCGCACGCGCCTACATTTATCAAGTCTCACCCCAACGTTAAAGTGTCCTTCAACCTCACTGACCGCGTCGTCGATGTGGTGCGCGAAGGTTACGATTTGGGTATTCGCATTGGTGGACAAATTGATCCCAATTTTGTTGCTATCAATCTGGCGACCAACCAGCGTGTGGTATGCGGCACACCAGCCTACTTCAAAAAACACAGCAAACCAACCGCACTGAAAGACTTAAGCCTGCACAACTGCTTGGCTTTTAACTTGCAAGGTGGCCAGCAGCGCGGCTGGTATTTTCAGCAAGACGGCAAGCCCATCACCATCAAAGTTGACGGCAGCATGGACTGCAACGATGGCGAGTTGTTGCACCGCTGGGTGAGCGAAGGTCTGGGCCTTGGCTGGCGTTCAACATGGGAAATACAAGGCCAGCTTGAACGGGGTGAGTTGGTCACCGTGTTGTCAGAATACGCCTTGCCTGCCTATGACATACTGGCCGTCTACCCACAGCAACGCCACCTGACAGCCAAAGTGCGCTACTTTATCGACCACCTAAAAAAAGTGTTTGCCACGCCTAGGTACTGGCACCAGTTCAACTGACGCATGTCCAGTCACACCTCTTAACCTCCCTGATCTGAAAAGTTGACACTGTGACAAATCTTTTAATACGCAACGCACAAGCCATCGCTTGCATGGATGACAGCCGCACAGAACTGCGCAACTGCAGCTTGCTGATTCAAAACGGCTTGATTAAAGCCATAGGCGAAACAGCCGAGTTAGGCCCACCCGCCGATACGGTTGTCGATGCCTCACAACATGTGGTGGTGCCCGGTCTCATCAACACCCATCACCACATGTACCAAAGCTTGACCAAGGCTATACCCAGTGTGCAAAATGCAGAATTGTTTTCCTGGCTTCAAGGTCTGTATCCGATTTGGTCAGGCCTGACTCCCGAGATGGTACAGGTCTCCACGCAAGTCGCCATGGCAGAGCTGATGCTCAGCGGCTGTACCACCAGCTCTGACCATTTGTACCTGTACCCCAATGGCGTTCGCTTAGACGACAGCATTGAAGCTGCTCACAACATGGGCATGCGTTTCGTCGCCACGCGCGGCAGCATGAGCGTTGGTCAAAGCGCTGGCGGCTTGCCACCAGACCAAGTGGTGGAGCGTGAAGATGTCATTTTGAAAGACACACAACGCCTCATTGAGACCTACCATGACCAGTCGTTTGGCGCCATGATGAATGTGGCAGTTGCGCCATGCTCACCGTTCTCTGTGAGTCGCGATCTCATGAAAACCTCTGCGGAATTGGCGCGCAGCTTGGGCGTGCGTTTGCACACCCATTTGGCAGAAAACGACCATGACATTGCCTACAGCCTAGAAAAGTTCAACTGCACACCCACTCAATATGTACAGGACTTAGGCTGGCTAGGCCACGACGTATGGCACGCACACTGCGTCAAACTTGATGATGAAGGCATCTCACTGTTTGCCGCTACCAAAACCGGGGTGGCACATTGCCCTTGCAGCAACATGCGCCTAGCCTCTGGCATTGCACCCATTCGACGCATGATGGATGCTGGCGTGCCGGTTGGTCTCGGGGTTGATGGCAGCGCCAGCAACGACGCCGCGCATCTGCTGAATGAGGCACGACAAGCCATGCTGTTGGCTAGAGTTGGTCGCGCCGTAGCGCCACCAGAGCGTCGCGGCGAGAGAACACTTTTTGGATGTGATCTCGGTCCATCAGATATGTCGGCCAGGGACGCCTTGCACTTGGCAACGCGGGGCAGCGCACAAGTACTAGGTCGGGCACACGACATTGGTCAGATTAAAGTGGGCATGTGCGCCGACCTTGCACTTTACAAACTGGATACGTTAGGCTTCGCAGGCGGGGCTGTTCACGACCCAATTGGCGCCCTGATGATGTGCGCCAGCGCCCAAGTCGACGTGCTGGTTATTAACGGTGTGGTCAAGGTTACAGAAGGGCAACTGGTGGGCATAGACCTGCCCCACCTCATCGCCCGCCACAACCAACTCGCACGCCAATTGGCGCTAGGCTGACAGTTACTTGGCGTTTACTCCGTCGACGCACCAGCTGTAAACCAACGTCCTACCAGCGCTCGTTCTTCGTCTGTGATACCAGTGGCGTTGTTCATGGGCATGGCCTTGGTCACCACCACTTGCTGGTAAATACCTTGCGCATGCACAGCGATTTGATCCGCACTGTCAACGCGCACCCCCTTCATTTGCATGGCTGCGCCGTGACACATCACGCACCGTTGGTCCATCACGGCTTTCACTTGGGCGAATGACGCGGGCTGCTGTGCAGCCGCTTGCTGAACGGGTGTTTGGGGTGCAGGTGCCATCGCCACAATCAAGCCAACGATCAGCACCGAGCCGACCACAGCATAGGGTATGGGGTTGGCATTGCGACCCAGCTTGAAACCATGGCGCATCACGAAGTATTGGCGAATCAACGCGCCTGCAGTCATCATGACAACCAACACCACCCAGTTGTACTCGCCCGTATAGGTAAAGCTGTAGTGGTTGCTCAGCATGGCAAACAGCACGGGCAACGTGAAGTAGGTGTTGTGCACACTGCGTTGCTTGCCGCGCTTGCCGTGAATAGGGTCAACGGGTTCGCCTGCGTCCATAGATGTCACCATCTTGCGCTGGCCGGGAATAATCCAGAAGAACACGTTGGCACTCATGGCTGTGCCTATCATGGCGCCAACCAGCAAGAATGCAGCGCGCCCAGCAAACAGCTGGGTAGACAGCCAGGCTGCAAACACAATGGTGATGAATACGAACAAACCAACCCATTTGTCACCGCCATCTTTGGCGCCCACTGTTCTACACAAGGCATCGTAAACAAACCAAAAACCAACCAGAAAGGCCAGTGCCACAACAACCGCTTCCCCCCGCGTCCACGCGATGAGGTTGGGATCGACCATGTAGGTCTGAGCCTGCCACAAATACGACACGCTGAACAATGCAAAGCCTGTCAGCCACGTGGTGTAACTCTCCCAATAAAACCAATGCAGATGGGTGTGGATTTTTTTAGGCGCTACCAGGTATTTTTGCGGGTTGTAAAAGCCGCCACCGTGTACCGCCCACATGGCACCGCCCACGCCTTTTTCCAACAAGTCGGGAGACTCGGGCTTTTGCAAATTGTTGTCTAAAAAAACAAAATAAAACGACGAGCCCACCCACGCAATGGCGGTGATAACGTGCAGCCAACGCAACAGCAAGTTAGCCCAGTCTAAGAAATATGCGTCCATGTGTCTTACCTCGAATACGGCGCAGTGGCCGTGATGGTGTATCAGACTCACCACTGCGGGCGCTGTAAGCCTATTCGAGATCGCGAACCTGAGTGGGGTATGCCTTACCTCACGTGTGCACCGCTGCGACCAGTCCAAATTGTATACAAAATTGATTGACGCTACAAACTAAGTTTCAACATGTATCGCACCCGCCGGACAACATACAGCAAGTGGGCAGAGCTCAGGGCTCAGCTTGCAGCCCAAGCTCTTGAATTTTGCGGGTAATGGTGTTGCGACCAATGCCCAATCGGCTAGCCGCTTCTACACGCTTGCCACCCGTGTGCATCAGTGCCGCATCAATCAACGCGCTTTCAAGTTTGCGCGTCATGTGATCCCACACCTGGCTGCTACCCCCCCCTAGCAATGTCAAGGCCTCTTGGCGAACTTGGTCTGGCCAATCTAGGCCAGACGATGCAACCATTTGTGCAGGCTGCGCACTGGTCATCAGTTCGGCGTGTTGCGTTGCAGGCCCTGCCTCAGGCTGTGTGGTCAGCGCCGTCGCAGGCACCGACCGCCCAGCCAAGACTTCAGGCGGCAAGTCCTTGACTTCGACGACTTGAGCCGGGGCCATGACGGTCAGCCAATGACACAGGTTTTCTAATTGACGCACATTGCCAGGGAATGAGAACTGCGACAACTGCGCCATGGCCAAGGCAGACACGCGCTTGGCCTCAACGCCCAATTGCTTGGCGCTGTGCACCATAAAGTGCTGCACCAAAACAGGGACATCGTCTAAGCGCTCACGCAATGCGGGCAGACGCAGGCGAATCACATTCAAACGGTGAAACAAATCTTCGCGAAAGGCACCAGCAGCCACGCGCAGCTCAAGATCTTGATGCGTGGCAGCAATCACGCGCACTTGCGTTTTGATGGCCGTATGCCCACCCACCCGGTAAAAATGCCCATCGCTCAGCACCCGCAACAATCGGGTTTGCAAGTCAAAGGGCATGTCACCGATCTCGTCTAAAAACAGCGTGCCCCCCTCGGCTTGCTCAAACCGGCCGCGGCGCAGCGCTTGCGCACCTGTAAATGCACCGCGCTCATGGCCAAATAGCTCGGACTCAAGCAAGTCCTTGGGAATAGCCGCGGTATTGATGGCAACAAAAGGGCCTTGTGCTTTGGGCGAGTGCTTGTGTAAAGCTTTTGCCACCAACTCTTTACCACTGCCTGACTCACCCGTAATCAACACGGTGACATTGCTCTGGCTCAGACGCCCAATAGCGCGAAACAACTCTTGCATGGCAGGGGCTTGACCCAGCATTTCGGTCGCTGGCACAACAGGTTGGGTGGTGGCATCGTCTTTTTCAGACTCCTGCAACGCACGCCTGGCCAACTCGACAGCTTTGGTGATATCAAAAGGCTTTGCCAAATACTCAAACGCACCACCCTGAAACGCAGAGACAGCGCTATCAAGGTCTGAGTAAGCCGTCATGATAATGATAGGCAACTCAGGGGCACGCGCCTTGATTTTGGCCAGCAACTCCAAGCCATCACCACCTGGCATACGAATGTCGCTGATCATAGCGCTGGGCAACTCGCTGGGATCAACATTGCTCAAAGCAGCCAACACGTCTGGTGCGTTGGTAAAGCTGCGCGTTACCAAGCCGTCGCGCTGCAGCGCGCGCTCTAAAACAAAGCGAATCGACTGGTCGTCGTCAACAATCCAGATGGGTTTCATAGACGGTATTCCTCAGACAAAATGCAAAAAATTAAGTGGTCGCCTACACCAACGGTATAGACAACTTGAAGTTGGTTCCACTGGGTGTGCTATCACATTCAATCAGCCCGTTGTGCTGCTGTACAAACGTTTGTGCAAGCGTGAGGCCCAAACCTGTGCCTCCATCGCGCCCTGAGACCAGCGGATAAAACAACCGGTCTTTAATGGCTTGCGGCACACCTGGACCGTTGTCTATGAAATGCAACTCTAATGCCAGCTTGTACCGTACTTTGGCCAAAGTGACCTGCCGGGCGATGCGGGTCCTAAATGTGATGGATGCGTCGCCTTGCACGCGCCTGTCAACGAGCGCTTGCGCCGCATTTTGGGCAATGTTCAGCACCGCCTGGATCAGTTTTTCACGGTCGCCTCGAAATTCCGGCAAAGAAATGTCGTAATCGCGCACCACAGTGAGGCCTTGTGGATACTCAGCCAACACCACTGCACGCACACGCTCGCACACCTCGTGAATATTCACGTCGCCCTCTATGTGGGGGCTGCGGTGTGGTGCCAACAACCTGTCAACCAACACTTGCAACCGGTCGGCTTCATGAATGATGACTTGTGTGTATTCGCGCAGGTCTTTGCGCTCTAAATCCATTTGCAGCAACTGGGCCGCGCCACGTATGCCACCCAGTGGGTTCTTGATCTCGTGAGCCAAACCACGTATGAGTTCTTTATTGGCCAGCGCTTGGTCAACCAATCTTTCTTCACGCTCTAAACGAAGTTGCTGCTCTAACGGCAGCAGCTCAACAGTTGCTTCTCCGGACACGCCGCCCGGTGATACCACCACATGCACAGGTGATGGTTGACCAATCGCCGAACTCGAACTGCCCAACATAACGTGAGCCTCAAAACGAATGGCTGCGCAGTCGTCTCCTTTGGCATTGGCCAGCGCTCCTGCAAGGGCTTGTGGCAGTTCAAAGTAGCTTGCGATGTTGCTGCCCAGAATTGTTTTGCGGGAGACACCCAGCAAGTCTTCTAATGCAGCATTGGCGTGCAGCACACAGCCGTCAAGCTGCACAACAGCCACTGACGTAGCAAGCACATCTAAACCAGAGAAACGCAGCTGGACTTCGCGTGATGTGGTGCCTTGGGATGTGTACATGTCTAGAGTGCAGTTTGAATTGGAGTAGCTGGAATAGACCGTGGGTTAAAGCTTTGACGTCAACAGCAACCATGTGTCACAAGGGAACAAAAAAGGGCAGCCTAAGCCGCCCTTTTTAAAGTCACACCGCAGTGCTGTTCGTCATATTTACAGGCTGTAGTACATGTCGAACTCAACCGGGTGAGTCGCCGTACGGAAGCGTGTCACTTCAGTCATTTTGAGCTCAATGTAGGCATCTAACATGCTGTCAGAGAAAACACCACCCTTGGTCAAGAAAGCGCGATCTTTGTCCAATGCCTCCAAGGCTTGGTCCAAGCTGTGGCACACGGTTGGCACCAACTTGTCTTCCTCGGGAGGCAAATGGTACAAGTCTTTTGATGCGGCCTCGCCTGGATGGATTTTGTTTTCAACACCGTCTAAACCTGCCATCAACAACGCTGCAAAACCCAAGTAGGGATTCATCAATGGATCTGGGAACCGCGCTTCCACACGACGACCTTTGGGGTTCGCCACATAAGGAATGCGAATAGAAGCCGAACGGTTTTTAGCCGAGTAAGCCAATTTCACCGGCGCCTCAAATCCCGGTACCAAACGCTTGTAGCTGTTGGTGCCTGGGTTGGTAATGGCATTGAGGGCACGGGCATGCTTGATGATGCCGCCAATGTAATACAGGGCGAAATCAGACAAACCGGCATAACCATCACCAGCAAATAAGTTTTTGCCGTCTTTCCAGACCGATTGGTGCACGTGCATACCAGAGCCGTTGTCCCCCACGATGGGCTTGGGCATAAAGGTAGCAGTTTTGCCGTAAGCATTGGCCACGTTCCACACCACGTATTTCATGGTTTGCGTCCAATCTGCGCGCTCCACCAACGTGCTGTAGCGCGTGCCAATTTCATTTTGGCCTGCACCAGCCACTTCGTGGTGGAACACTTCGACTGGAATACCCAGGGACTCCAAAATAAGTGACATTTCTGCGCGCAAGTCGTGCATGCTGTCGACCGGAGGAACTGGAAAGTAACCACCTTTCACAGTTGGACGGTGACCGCGGTTGCCGCCTTCTAGCTTGCTGCCGCTGTTCCATGAAGCTTCGTATTCGTCAATTTGATAGCCACAGCCACCCATGTCGTTGTTCCAGCGAACGCCGTCAAACACGAAAAACTCTGGCTCTGGACCGAAGAAAGCCGTATCGCCTAAGCCAGAGGCTTTCAAGTAAGCCTCAGCACGCTTTGCGATTGAGCGAGGGTCGCGGTCGTAGGACTTGCCATCACTTGGCTCGATCACGTCGCAGCTCATGAACAAGGTAGTCTCTTCAAAGAAGGGGTCGATTTGTGCAGTTGCCGCATCAGGAATCAACAACATGTCAGAAGCTTCAATGCCCTTCCAACCAGCCACAGACGAACCGTCAAAAGCATGGCCAGAGGCAAACTTGTCTTCGTCAAAGTGAGACACAGGCACAGTTACGTGCTGCTCTTTGCCGCGGGTATCTGTGAAGCGAAAGTCCACAAATTTGACCTCGTTGTCGCTCACCATTTGCATAACGTCTGCAATACTCTTGGCCATCAAAATCTCCTGAAAGTTAGATAAAAGGGCTCGCTGAGATTGCCTGTGCAATCACCTCACCCGAGATACATATTGTGCAATGTATTTAGCAGGTTTTATGCCACTGCAGCTGATGACTTACAAAACAGGCGCAAGCTCTGTCTTGGCGCTTGCAAGCAGCCTTGTCACTGGGTACTGGCACACACCACCGCCTTACCCGATCGCGTGGCGCAACAGGTGTGACGGGTGCGGGCTCGCACTTTTGTGGTGCATTTTAAATAAATTCACTCAAAATGCACTTTAAAAGTGCAAAATCCGGATCAGCGCACCAATTCAGGGCCAATCTTGACCGCCATCGCACCCAAAGCGCTCTTCATGCCGTCAAAGGCCAATTGAACAGCTGCAGTTGGGCCTTTGACACCAAGCTCAACATGACGTCCATGCTGCGGATGGTCCACGCTGGGCAAGCTGAACACCTTAATGGCAGGGTGCTCGCGCTCCAGCTGCAACATCAACGGCGTCAGCGACGCCTCCATGGCGCCGTACACCACCAATGAGCGCTCTTGCAAGCTACCCAGTGCAAAATGCTGGCTGTAATGGGTATCTAAGACCCACTCGACCATAGGCCACGCCATTATCGGAAAACCTGGCACAAAATACATGGCCCCACAGCCACCGCTGGTGTGCACGCTAAAGCCTGGAATACGGTTGTAGCTGTTGGGCACAATGTCGGCACCTGCAGGAAACACACCCATGTTGAGGCGATGAATGTTGTCAGGGTTATCGCCATCGAACACCTCGCCTTTTTCTGCAGCGGTTTCCACCATGCGCAGCGTGATGAGTTCTTTAGCCTGGGGGTGCAACACCAACTCGCGCCCCAAGGCGGCAGCGGCACACTGGCGTGTGCGGTCATCGGGTGTGGCACCGATACCACCAAACGAAAAGACAACATCCCCGCTTGCGGCCATAGATGCAATGGTGGCTGTGATGCGATCGGCATCATCACTGACATAGTTGGCATAAGCCAAACTCAAGCCACGCGCAGCTAGCAACGCAATGAGTTGGCTCAAATGCTTGTCAGCACGTTTACCAGACAGTATTTCATCGCCCACGATGAGGGCCGCAAAGGTTGGAGTCATAACTGAAGTGAGCGATGAAAATATGCCTTGCTCGAGGCAGGGCGCGGTTGTATGTGGGCTGCGCCTATTGCCTGCGCTTGTGGTCAATATACCAAAGCTTTTAGAACGGTTTTTTATACTGGTCTTGTTTACGGCGCTAGGGCCAATGCAACAGCATCCATGCATTACATGCATGGACCTGCTCGATTTATTAATTAGACCGTTTGCGCCTGCAGCTCTGCATAGGCTTTACGCAATCCGATCAACAAACTAACGCACATAGCCAGCAGGACCATTGTAAAGGGCAGCCCCGTTGATACGGCCATTGCTTGCAAGGCGTTTAAGGCCTCGGAGCCTCCAACCAACAACAACACAATAGCTATTAAACCTTCAAAGCTGCACCAGAAAATGCGTTGCGCAACAGGGGCGTTTTCCTTGCCACCAGCAGTAATGGTGTCGATCACTAAAGAGCCCGAGTCTGACGAAGTAACAAAGAATGCCAAAACCAACACAATGCCGATCAGTGACAGCAACGAGGCAAAGGGGAATCCACTGACCATTTGAAACAACTTTAGCTCTTGTGCCGCGCTGGTGATGGGTGCGCTGGCATCGGCAATAACTTGGCTAATGGCGGTACCGCCAAATGCTGCCATCCATAAAACACTCAGAACAGTGGGTACTAAAATGACGCATATTACAAACTCTCGGATAGTACGACCCTTTGATACACGGGCAATAAACATACCTACAAAAGGTGACCAGGATATCCACCAGGCCCAATAAAATGCGGTCCAGCCCTGAGAAAAGTTGATATCTTCACGTCCAAAAGGCATGGACAGGGGAACAATATGTTGTGCGTATGCCGCTGCTCCGGAAAACGCCGTTGCAAAAATCTCACCAGTTGGCCCCACCACCAATATAAACAGCAAGAGCAACAGCGCCAGAACCATGTTGATTTCTGACAAAATCTTCACACCGCCATCTAAACCTCTGATGACAGACGCCAACGCAATGGCGGTAATGACCGTAATTAGCATCACGATGGCAACCGAGCCGGTGCCCCAGCCATACAGAAAGTTGAGCCCCGCAAGCGCTTGAGTAGCACCAAACCCAAGGGATGTGGTCAGCCCGAACAAAGTGGAAAAAACCGCCACAACATCGATAACATGACCAGGCCAACCCCATATACGCTCACCTAATAAAGGGTAAAAGGCCGAGCGTAATGTAAGTGGTAGGTTGTTGTTGTAAGCAAAAAAAGCGAGTGCCAAGGCAACAATCGCGTAAATGGCCCACGGGTGTAAGCCCCAATGGAAGATCGTGGCCGCCATGGCAAGGTCTCTGGCTGCGGAAATATTGCCTTCTGCAGCACCCAAAGGGGCCCAGTCAGTACGCACACCATTCTCCATGGCCACCCCGCCCATGGACGAGGCAAAATGGGACATAGGTTCCGACACACCAAAAAACATAAGGCCTATGCCCATGCCCGCTGCAAATAACATAGCAAACCAACCCAGATAGCCGAAATCGGTTTTGGCGTCTTGCCCCCCCAAACGAATTTGGCCATAGGGCGACACACAGAGTGCCAAGGCAAATACTAAAAATACATTGCCAGCAGAAAGAAAAAACCAATCAAAATTGCTCGTAATGGCCGGGCGCAACCAAGCAAAAAATACTGCAGCTTCGGTTTGGAATAATAAAGTGAGCAGCACAAAGGCCACTATAGATAACCCAGAAATCAAAAACACTGGGTTGTGGATATCTAGCCCAAAGGGCGTGATATTGTCTTGACCGACTTGGTAGTCGGTACTGGATTGGTCACTCATGGTACGCACCCTTCATCTTTAATACAATAGTACTCAGTGTAGTGGCTATTGTTTTGAGGCAGGGCTTAGTTACCAATAAATACGATATGCATTGAGTGACCGGTTAGATGGACTTTTGGTTGCTATCTGCGTTTGAACCGCCTCTGTAGCGCCCGCCCAACTCTAAAACATCTTGAGAATCGACAGCCTCATCAAAGCCCTGCCAACCAGAGTCCCTTGAAGTGTATGGGCTGGCGCTGCCTTGACCACTGTCGCGGCGCAACTCTTCTAGAGCGCTCAACGCGTAATGCGCAAACCACAACGACGACAGCGCAAACACCAGCGTGTAGACCCAAATCGCCAGTGGCACCAGCAAAGGCGCCAGTGCAATAAACATAGCCCCGGACGCCCATAGCAAGCTAGGCGCAGCGCCCATGTAACCACTTACCACACCGATGGCGAGCAACGGCAATCGGTGGCGTTCAAAAATAATCTCACGCTCAGCTTTGGTTGCGTGTTCTGCCAAGGCATCAAAGGTAAACACACGGTAGGTCAACCAGCCCCAAATCAGTGGCGGCACAATAAGGACCAGCGGTGGAATAAACCACAGCGGTACCGAAACAACCAGGGCAATGATAGCCAGCAGCGTGGAGCCCACAGACCACAACACGCTGGCGAGCATTGAGCCGCCATGGAACCGCTGCAGGTGAGGAAAGCGTCGCTTTGTGACCATGGAGACCATGGCAGGCGTCATGAAAACGGCAACCAGCAGCAGCGACACAACCACAATAAAGGGGGTCGCAACAAACAGCACCACCATAGGTGCAACCACTGACCTCAAACTGGCCCAACCCACGCTGTCCAGCCAATTGAACATGGTTTGTGTGAGCTCAGTCGCTTGTAGCCAAGCGGCAACACCCGCTACGGATGTTTCCCAGTATGCATAACCCAAACCGAAAGCAGCTGCGACCATGATGGCCAACGGTAAAAAGGACAGGCCAATAACGCGCGGAAACAAACAGTAAGACAACGCACGCCAGAAAGAGTTGAACATCAATTGCATGTCATAAGAATACAACGAATGCATACTGTTTTTACATAAAAAAACCCACAACCCGTGAAGGTTGTGGGTTCTTTTTTACAAAGGACTAGCTGTACCAGCAAGTACCCAAGTAACGGGGCTTAACGGCGAGCGCGTGCTGGCGCTGAAGGGCGACGCTCACCACCCGCGTGGGCTCGGCCCTCTGGGCGGGGGCTGCGTTCGAAACGACCCTCACCGCGGCTGTCGCTCCGACCTTCCGGACGTCGATCGTCGCTTTGACGCGGCGCACCACGTTGCTCGTTGCGGGGCTCAAAACGAGATTCAGGACGTGACTCTGAACGCGCATCAAAACGTGGGTCAAAGCGGTTGTCACCCCGGGTATCTGGACGCTCGGCGCGGCCACGGTCATCGCCACGAGGGGCAAAGTCACCACGAGGAGCGAAGCTGTCACCACGTGGTGCACCGCGGAACTCACCGCCTGCTGGCTTAAAACCATCACGGCTACCGCGTTGGCCTCCAAAGCCGCCACCACCACTTGGACGACGGTCATCGCTGCGGCCACCACCGAAGCTGGGACGGCCAGCACCAAAACTTGGTGCGCCGCCTTCGCGTGGGCGACCACGGCCAGCAAAACTGCCACCACCGCCGCCACCACCACCGTGGGCGCGGCGCTCACCGCTGCCAAAACTTGGACGGCGGCTTGGCTCCATGCCTTCTACAGTGTGCTCTTTAAAACGTGAGCGCGTGAACGACTCAATGGCGTAAATGCGACGTTGGTCGCGGAACTCAGCCAATGTAATGGCCAGGCCTTCACGACCGGCACGGCCTGTACGCCCAATACGGTGGGTGTAGTCTTCGGCTTTCATAGGAAGGCCATAGTTAAACACGTGCGTAATGGTGGGTACGTCAATACCGCGGGCGGCAACATCGGTCGCCACCAAAATTTGCACAGAACCGCTGCGCAATGCGTCTAAGCGGCGGTTACGCACCGACTGACTCAGGGCACCGTGCAAAGCCACAGCTGAGAAGCTGTCTTGTTGCAAGTCTTCAGCAAGTGAATCGCACTCCACTTGGGTGCTGGCAAACACAATGGCTTGCTTGATAGATGTATCGCGCAAGAAGTGGTCTAACAGCTGGCGCTTGTGGTGGGCATGATCTGCCCAGTACAAGCGTTGCTCGATGTTCACGTGTTGTTGTTCAGGCGAAGCCAACTCAATGCGTTCTGTCTTGCGCATCACACGCATAGCCAACTGTTGCACACGTGGTGCGAAAGTGGCGCTGAACATCATGGTTTGGTCGCGCTTTGAAGTCAGGTCATGCACTTCAGCCAGGTCTTCAGCGAAGCCCAGATCCAACATACGGTCGGCTTCATCAACCACCAAGTATTGCACTTTGTCTAAGCGAATTTGACCTGTGCGCTGTAAGTCCAACAAGCGACCTGGCGTGGCCACCACGATGTTGGCGTTGCGCAAGCCAGCTAATTGATGAATGTAAGAAGTACCACCCACAACGCTGGCAACGCGCAAACCGCGGCAATGTGCCACAAGGTCAATTGCGTCGGTTGCAACTTGCTGTGCCAATTCACGTGTAGGGCACAAAATAAGTGCGCCTGGCGTGGCTGGGTCAAAGCTACGGGGTTTTTTACTGTCTTTAGGTTGCTTGGGCTTGTCGCCTTCACCACCATTAACGAGTAAATCAGCGCTGGCTTCGCCGCCTGCAGCCAAGGATGCTTCACGGGCAGCTTTTTCGCCATCTGCACGTGCCGTTTCAATGGCTCGTTCGGCATGTTGCTGACCTAAAATTGTATGCAAAACGGGCAGCAAGAATGCCGCTGTTTTACCGCTGCCTGTTTGGCTAGACACCAACAGGTCAGTGAACTCACCAGCTTCACGGTTAAGCGAGCGTGGAATTGTGGCCAGTTGAACGGCTGTTGGAACTGTGTAGCCGAGGTCGGCAACAGCCTGCACCAACTCGGTGGCTAAACCTAATTCGATGAAGGCTTGAGCGTTGGCAATATCAACCAAGTCGCGCTTTGGCGCTTTTGGTGTGAAATCACGCGGTGCGCGTGAAAAGCGTGAATTGCCGCCCGAGCGTGGGGGGCGGTTTGAAAAATCTTTCATGACTGACTTCCTGCGCGTTTAAAGTGCGCATAACGAACGTATCCGTCACACACAAACGCAGGCGTCTCACAGCCAAAGTGTGTAACCAATGTGGTTCTAGTTGGTAAGCACCAACACCCAAACCAAAAAGGTCGACACAGCTGGAATCTGATGGTCGTCAATGGCTAGTGGTTACAAGCAATTGACGTTACACAACAAATCAGTCGTACTGAACAAATGGCCGAACTATATAAAGACGTTTACATTGAGTGGGAAACCGCTGGTGTGCGGCTTGCCTGCAAACATCAGTCGGCCGAGGCGTGAGGCTGATGAACAATCCCGCCGCTAGGCGTGTACAAATGCAATCTAATGCCATTGACCTCTGCGGGAAAACCCTATTATTACATAGCTATGACCATATGTGCAAACAGTTTTGAGGGATGTTGTTAGAAAACACCTAACTTAGGCCGTGCCGTCAGCGGGCTTCTCGACAGCAGCCGCGACAGCATCTGGCTCCATGCGCAGGAAGTGCGTGCGGTAGTGCACCAACTCATCTATTGATTCGTGTACATCTGCCAGCGCTGTATGCGCTTGTTGCTTTTTAAAACCCTTGTACACGTCGGGACGCCAACGACGTGACAGCTCTTTGAGTGTGCTCACATCGAGACATCGGTAGTGGAAGTACGCCTCAAATGTAGGCATGTACTTGACCAAAAAACGCCTGTCTTGGCTGATGGTGTTGCCGCACATGGGCGAGCCCTGTCTGGGCACATACAGTTTTAGAAAGCTGAGCAAGGCTTCACTCGCTTGGTTTTCAGTCACCGTGCTGGCTTTGACTTTATCGATGAGACCACTTTTGCCGTGTGTACCCTTGTTCCACGCATCCATGGCGTTGAGCACCGCGTCGTCTTGGTGAATCACAAATACGGGGCTCTCAACACGTACCGACAAATCGGGATTGGTCACAATGACCGCAATTTCTAGCAAAAACTCTTTGTTTGGGTCAAGACCGCTCATTTCACAATCTAGCCAGATCAAATTCTGGTCACTTTTAGCCAGCTTTGGTAAGGTTGAGGACGCAGGGATGGTTGGGGCATTGAAAGATGTTGTCATGTGCTTATTGTCTCCTAGGTAAAACTGACACAATTAGGCTGTTTTAAAATTTATCACCCTATGGGTAAGGCGCTTCAACTTTGACTGATTACTCTTTCTTTTTGTCGATTGGATTTGCGGGCGCCTTGCTGCTCAGCACAGGGTTGCAGCTGTGGCTGAACGGTCGTCAAGCGCGCCATGTCCACACCAACAGTGGCACTGTTCCTCAAGCATTTGCTGATACGGTCTCGCTGACCGAACACCAAAAAGCCGCTACATACACCTTGGCCAAACTGCGCTTGGGCAATTGGCAAATCGTTATCAGCGCCACAGCACTGCTGGCTTGGACGTTGTTAGGCGGCTTGAACCTCCTCAACTTGTGGCTGCTAGACGTCATGGGCATTGGCATGGCACAGCAGCTGGCCTTGTTGGTGGGCGTGATGTTGATCAGCGGCCTGGTCGATTTGCCCATGGGCTGGTGGGTGACCTTTCGCTTAGAAGCGCGCTTTGGCTTTAACAAAACATCTCTCAAACTGTGGCTGACCGATTTGGCTCAAGGCGCAGCGCTGGGTCTGGTGCTGATACTGCCATTGGCGTGGGCAGCATTGAGCTTGATGCAAGCAACCGGTGCCATGTGGTGGCTATGGGTGTGGCTGCTGTGGGTTGGATTCAACACTGCGGTCATGGTTGTTTACCCAAAGTGGATTGCGCCACGCTTCAACAAATTTGAGCTACTCACACGCGAAGACGTGCGCGCAGAGGCGACCGAGCTCATTGAACGGTGCGGCTTTCAGGCTGAAGGCTTGTTTGTGATGGATGGCAGCAAGCGCAGCGCTCACGCCAACGCCTACTTCACAGGCCTTGGCAAGGCCAAACGCGTTGTATTTTTTGACACGCTGTTGGACAAACTAAATGTGGCTGAGGTGAAAGCAGTGCTGGCTCATGAGCTGGGACACTTCCACCACAAACACATTCGCCAGCGTTTGTTGGTGGTGTTTGGCTTAAGCGCCGTGGCGCTGGCCTTGTTGTCGTGGCTTGGTACACAAGTGTGGTTTTTCACCGGTTTGGGGGTGTTGCCCAGTTTAAGCGGCAACAACCACGCACTTGCGCTGCTGCTGTTCATGTTTGCAGCACCTGTGATTGGGTTTTTTACAGGCCCCATCATGGCCAGAAGCTCTAGAGCCAACGAGTTCGAGGCAGACCGCTACGCCACCACGCATGCCAGTGCCAATGCCTTGGCCAGTGCACTGACCAAACTGTACACAGACAACGCCAGCACCCTGACGCCAGACCCCATTTACTCGCGTTTTTACGCATCTCACCCGCCTGCGATTGAACGCTTGGCACACATACAACGAGCGCAAACACCCACATGAACCGCCCTGACCTACTCACCCCCAGCGCCGTTGTGGCGCAACTGACTCGTCTCAATGGGGACGCAGCGCTCGGCTGGCGCATCGAGGACAACGCATTGTTCAAGCGATTTCATTTTGCCAACCACTTAGAGACAATGGTGTTTGCCAATGCCGTGGCTTTTGCCGCCCACAAGCTCAACCACCACCCAAGCATGCACATCACTTTTAACGTGTGCTCGGTCGCATGGTCTACCCATGAACCCAGCGGTATCACGCAACTGGACTTTGAAGCCGCCACCCGCACAGAGGCGCTGCAATCAGCGCAAGCTCTTTAAATCATGGCTACCCACACGGCCAGTAAACGCCAACGTGCAGCCATCGCCAACCAACGGTTTGAACAAGGTCTAGTCACAGCAACATTTGGCAGACATGTCAGCGTGTTGTGCGACGACGGTGTATCTCGTTTGTGCCACCCCCGGGGCAAAAAGAACCCAGCGGTGGTTGGCGACAGAGTGAACTGGTCACTTTCGACAGATCAAGGCACGATTGAATCGGTACTGACCAGACGCAATTTGTTTTTTCGCCAAGACGACATGCGCACCAAGTCGTTTGCGGCCAACATTGACCAAATTGTGATGTTTCTAGGCGCCGAGCCTGAGTTTTCTGACATGCAACTCACCCGCGCCCTCATTGCCGCGCAGGCTGAACGCATCAAGGTCATCATTGTTCTCAACAAGTACGACTTGACCGATTTATTCAACAAGTCGTGGGAGCGTTTAGCGCCCTATCGCGACATGGGTGTCACCGTATTGCCCCTGTCACTTAAAAGCGAGCTGGGATTCGGGATGGATGCGTTACTGCCGTTACTCAACAACCAAGTTAGCTTAGTCCTAGGGCCCAGCGGCGCTGGCAAAAGCACGCTCATCAACACGTTGATACCACTGGCTACAATTTATACGCAAGAAATATCGCGGGCACTTAACAGCGGTAAACACACCACCACCAGCACCACGTGGTACTGGCTAGACGATATGCACAGTGGTGCGATTATTGATTCGCCAGGCTTTCAAGAGTTTGGCCTGCATCACATCAAAGCGCCAGATCTGGGCAAATGGATGCCAGACATTGCCAAGCATATGGGCCACTGCAAATTTAACAATTGCACGCATGTTCATGAGCCCGGGTGTCCTGTACAAGATGCAGTGCACTCAGGTGACATCAACGCCAACCGCTACCGTATTTATCAAGAACTGTTTGACTTTCTGGACAACATTCCAACTTACCGATAAAACCACCCAGCTACGAAGCAGGTGTTTAATTGAGGGGTTGGTGTGTGTCTAGCTGCTTCAATTCAGCCACGACACCACGGTGAGACCGGCCAAAATACCCATAGCCAATACCACCACACGCCACACCAAACTGGCCAAAGCAGCGACATGTCTGGGCTTGGGTAAGCTGGCGGGATTGTCTGACTCTGGCTCTGAACTTAGAACAGGGTCGGCAACCTGCTCATCAGCAGCACCTACAGGCGCAACAACCGAGACAGCCCCATGGACTTGTGCCGCATGCTCGTCTAGCAGTGCGGCGCTCATCACAACCAAGTCATCGTCACCGGCTTCATCGTTGGCGCTTGGCGTTGACTCCTCTTGCAGCGAAACGTGCAAAGCACCCGCACCAGCTGCCAACAACACACTGTCGTTACTCAACTGCGCGTTGTCTGCTGCATCTCGCCATGCAGCCACAACGCCTTCGAAGTGACCAGCTGCGGCGAAGCCCAATGCACTGGCGCGAACAGGCAACCAATCAACACAATGCCAAGCCTGTAAAGCGACCAACGCCCGCAACGTTGCCGGCTCTTGCCCGTCATCGTTTTGATCAGGGTTGTCGGCTTGTTGATCGGTGCCAGCAGGCCCAGCGGTATCGCCTGCTTGCTCGTCAATGACACCTGCAGTACTGGGCAGCTGCACGCGCCACAGCCTAGCCACATACTCGCTCATGCGGTACAGCACCGCACCAGCTGGGCCTAGGCCAAACACGCCAAGCACCACAAACGCCAGCCACACGCCAAGAACGTGGCGTTGAGCCGCCAACAATGCCAAAGACAGCACACGGGCTACCCAGTCAGAGCGCTGCGCCTCGGCGCCATCCACTTGACGCCACTGCGCCAAAGCCGCCAAGGCTTCGTCTTCGCGACCAGCTTGTAAGGCGTCTCTGATGCGAGAAAAGTAATGGCTAAATTGGCGAAAGCCCATGGTGAGGTACAACACGCTGACCAACCACAACCAAGCCAAAGGCCACCAGATAGCCGACAGGAGCTGGTACAACAGCGCACTCAGCAAGGTCGGAACCACAACGGCCACCGACCACCACAACCACACATGCCAAGTCTTAGTGACAAAGACTTTCGAACGAGCGTATAGAGCCCAATGCCTTGACCACTTGTGAAAAACGTTGTCTTCCACCAGCGGCACAAATTGTTCTAAAAGAAAAGCGGTGAGTAATGCAAAAAATAACATTTGACCATCATAGCGTCAGGTGGGTGAGAGCAATAACCAGCTCTTGTTGCGCTATTTTATGTTGGACAGTTTTCTGTAACCTCTTGCCACTTTGCGCGTGATCGCCGACTGTTGCCAGCTTCTATCGGCTGCAGGTAACTTGTAACGCTAGCGCACAGGCGCTAACAAATACTGGTACAGGTTGCGCAGCATGCCGGCAGTCGCGCCCCAAATGTAGTGCTCGTAGCCTTGCGCATCTGTGTAGGGCATGGACCACCAACACCGCTCAACGCCATCACGCACGACCATGTGGTAACGGTGGTTGGTTGGATCTGTAATGAAAGCCAACGGCACCTCGAACACTTGCTCAACCTCGCTTGGGTCAGGCTGATAGACCACATCAGAACTTATAAAACCCACCACAGGAACAATATGGAAGCCAGTTCCAGTGCTGTACTCGCTCAACCGCCCCAGCACCTGAACGGCATGTGCAGGCACACCAATTTCTTCCTGTGCCTCTCGCAACGCGGCGTCTTCAGCGCTGCCATCAGTTGCGTCAATTTTCCCCCCTGCAAAGGCCACTTGTGCGGCGTGTTGTTTCAAATGTGCAGCGCGGCGGGTCAGTACTAGGTACACCTGTTCTCGCTCAACCAGGCCTACCAAGACGGCTGCCGGGCGCATGCGACTTATGTCTGGCCATACTGGCTCCTGAACAACATCAGGCGTCCAAGCCACATGAGAGGCGAAACGTTCGCGAATGGCTTGTGCCGTTAGGCATGCGCCAGCCACAGCTGACTCGACGCGCAAGCTGGGCATAGCCGCCACATCACGGGGATTAAAACTGAGGGGTGGTTGAGTGCTCATAAACTGGTTGGTAGTAGCCTTAGCTTACCCAGCTAGGCGCATCAACGCCGTCATGTAGGCAACAGCGGTCAAACAAGCCGCCAAGTAAACCCGTCATATAGAAGCGCGTAGGCAACAAAAAACCGCTTGAAGCACACAGCCTGAAGCGGTTGATTGCTTGGGCTGCAATGAACAGCCCAGCTAGAAAAAAGTTTAAGCCTTTTTCTTGAACACCAATTTTTCTTTGATGCGGGCTGATTTGCCGCTTCGGTCACGCAAGTAGTACAACTTGGCGCGACGCACATCGCCGCGGCGTTTGACTTCAATACCAGCGATACGTGGGCTGTACAGTGGGAATGTGCGTTCAACGCCTTCACCATTGGAGATTTTGCGAACGATGAAGTTGCTGTTTAGGCCGCGGTTACGGCGGGCAATCACCACACCTTCGTAAGCCTGTACACGTTTGCGCGTGCCTTCAACCACGTTCACACTCACAATCACCGTGTCGCCTGGGGCGAATACGGGGATTACTTTGTTTAGTCTAGCAATTTCTTCTTGCTCTAGTATTGCAATTAAGTTCATAAAGTCCTCTTAGTCGATCGTATTTGCGCTACACAAGGCCTTGTGACGCTGAATCTTGCCTATCAAGTCAGTCGTTCATCAAAGCGGCCAAATAGAGGATCGGTCAGCCCTAGATTATAGCCCGTTTAAAAACCGCTGATCCCCAGCACCCAGTAAGCCTGCTTGCTCGGCTTTGGCCAGCACATCGGGGCGTTGGGTGGCCGTGGCGCGCAAGCTTTCTTGCCTGCGGTATTGGGCAATGGCGTTGTGGTTGCCTTGCAAAAGCACATCTGGAACACGTTGGCCCAGCCACGCTTCGGGACGGGTGTAGTGCGGACAATCAAGCAAACCATCAATGCTTGGGTTGAAGCTGTCTTGAATATGGCTTTGTTCGTCAGACAGCACACCAGGCTGTAGTCTGGCGATGGCATCTAGCAACGGAATAGCTGCCAACTCGCCACCAGACAGCACAAAGTCGCCCAAGCTCAATTGGTATGTCACGCAGCTGTCAATAAACCGCTGATCCACGCCTTCATAACGGCCACACACCCAAATGGCGTCTTGCTCAGGCTGCGCCCAATGGGTTACCACCGTGTGGTTAATCGTTTGCCCTTGCGGTGAAAAGAGCACAACTGGCACAGGGCAGGCGACCCCAACATCAGTCACGTCCAAGCCTCTGTCTGCCAATATGGCATTGCGTGCTTCCAGCAGGGGCTGTGCTTGCATGACCATGCCCGGCCCGCCACCGAATGGCCTGTCG
>Ga0114998_10000839_pt1 | contig 23249 bp, 17 predicted proteins | sample ArcticOcean_MG_C_5_FD_87044 | JGI IMG/M metagenome (GOLD analysis project Ga0114998, IMG submission 87044) | Marine microbial communities from western Arctic Ocean - ArcticOcean_MG_CB4_138 | ecosystem: Environmental > Aquatic > Marine > Oceanic | place: Arctic Ocean: Canada Basin | collected... | reverse complement strand
TTTTGTTCGTATCCACGAAAAAGCGCGAGCGAGCGATGCGATCGAATTCGATAGAGCTCGCATTGATGCGCGCGAGTATTCGATCCTAGCTAGTTCGTTCGTTCGAGCTTGGGAGTAAATCTCGAGTTTCCGCGCGCGCGCGTGTTTCTTTATTTTTTCTTTTTTGTTCCCAGAAAGCCGATTCGATGGTCTCGTTCAAGTTTCTGTCTCCAAGGGCAATATGGATAGAGTAGGGTGTTTTTTTTCGAAGGCGCTCGGACAGCTTCGACTTCGGTTCGACTCTGCTTTCTTCGACTTGGAAGCGATGACGATGACTAAAAGTAAACGATCTGTATGAATTACGACCGCGATCTGCTGCTGAGCTCGTGCGTTGAAGAGAGAGAGAGAGAGAGAAGGCGGTCCTGTTTCGCGACCGCGTTGACGCGACTGCTTTCCCGTTATTTTACTTCTTTTCTGTTCTTATTATATGAAAAACGTCACAGGTGCTGGTACGTAATAGAACACACGAAGAACGAAAATGTCTTCATCCTCTGCTGAAAAAGAAATCAACGTTCTCGTTCCGCTTGGACCGCGCATACAATCTGAAATCAACGTCGCGCTCGTTGAATATTTCTCAAAGACGATAACAACGCCTTCGACGAACGTTTTTTTCTTCTCGTTCAACGGAACTTCAGAAAATACGAAAGAGGTTGATAAAATCTCGAAACGCCTAGGCTTTCGAATCGCTCCAGTGAGCGTTAGTGATGATCCAAGATTGAAGAAAAAAGTTGTCGGCGTCGCTGGAGGAAGTTTGGACGAAACGTTCGTGCCAGATTTCATGCCGCTCGATTCAAAGTTACGTCAAAGATTACACGCGTTAAAATCAGGGAGTAACGTGAAATCAGTGCACGTGTTTGAGCTCGATCCAGAGTGCGGGTATTCTTCCGCACCAGCGTGCGTTTTAGCGCTATGCGATGGCGTTTTTTCGAGTAAGGAGAGTTTGTTACCCGGTGAGCACTCGCAATTGAACCACGACGCGACCTTCGTTCCACGACCTGACTTTGTTCTCATGGGAACGCACGGAAAAAAGTTACTCGAACGTTTCGTCATCGGAAGCGTTGCGACGAACGTTCTACATAACGTAGACGTCCCTTGTATTTTTTACCGCCACGAAAATGACGGGGAGGGAAAAATAGGAGTGAAAACTGAAAGCGACGCGTACAAAAAATATGCGAGCGAAGAACCACCTCAACCTCAACCGTTACGCAACGTCGTCCTTTTAGGTCTCGCTGGAACTCAATCGTCGATCGATGTCGTGAAATTTTACGTCTCGAAACTCGCTCGCGCAAACGATGATTGCATACTGGCACACGTTCCAATGAAGAGTCAGACGTTGCGCGCGAAGAACATCGAAGAAAGCGACGTTATCTTAAACTTGGAAACGTGCAAGTCAATAGTCGAAAAATATTGCGAAGAGACGAAGTGCGGAGACAGGTTCCGTTTACGCGATTGCGATATCGGAAAAGACATAAATAAAGGGACATCTGAAACGTCTCCGAATAAGCTCGACCCGCGCGAACAACTCGTCGAAGCCGCGAAAGGATTTGGCGCAACCATGATAATCGTCGGTCGCTCGGCGTTTGGAGATTCCGGCAACGTCCTCGCTAAAATGTTCTACGTCGGCACTCTCCCTCTTTATCTCACGCAATACGCTTCGCAGCCCGTTTGCGTGTATAACCCGCCGCGAGGCAAACACGCTCCGAAGAGCTACGAATCCGCGTAAACAAAAGCGCTCATTTAAGTTCGCGCATACCAGTGCGCGAGCGAGAGCGAGAGAAATAAACAAAGATATACGACAGTAAGAGCGCGAGAGCGAGAGACGAACAAAAAAAAACGGCGCTTAGCGAGCTGGCGAGCCACATACACACATAAACTGTAAATAAAATCAAAACGATCGAATTGAATGAACACCGAGTCCACTACGCGTTCTCCCTCTCTCTTTTACTTTTCTTTCCTTTGTCATGAAATAAAACCGAATCTCGCGCGTACGTACGTTCTAGCTTTCGCGAGAACAGAAAAGGCTACGCAACAAAAAATACTGCAACAGAAATAACAAAAAATCAAACTAACATTAAACTATTAATTATATGCTGAAAAGGATCGTGATCACTCACCAGCTTGGCTACGAGCACTGTTTCACTCGTCTGCGCGTGCGCTCTTGTACTCGCTCTGTGTCCTATGAGCACGCAGGGAATGAGCGATTAAGCTTTCTGGGTAGGAAACGAATCATAGTTGTTCGAGGATTCGTGATTCGTTCTTCGTTGGCGGCTACGGGCGAAGAAGAGGGATTTCATGAAAATGCGAACTTATTGAAGCCCAGAGAGGCGAAGAAGAAGAAGTCGAAGAACGAATTGAAAAGAGAGGGAAACTGGGAGAAAGGGAAAGGGGCAACGGTCAGTAATCGCGCGAGTGCGAGCAGCAGTGCGAGTGCGAAGGCGACGATTGAGATACAGTCACAGTTAACGAAGTCGTTCAGTTTGGAGGAAATATTCGAGATCGTTCGAGAGCGATCTGCAGAGTTCGATTCAATAAACGCGAGCACGGCTTTGCATAGGATTGCGAGTAAAGGGACGAAAGACGTGGTTGAGAACGATGCGAGAGTGAGAGCTTCGACGTCTTCGACGTCTGTTTCGAGAGTCGGGAGACGATCGACGACTTCTTCCGCGGCGACGACCGGGTTCGAGAGAAGAAGGAGCGAGAACGAGCATCCGTACGAGAGGATCATTAGAAATAAGGATTTTGAGAACTTAATGCAATCTGTTGAGGATAATGTGAATGATATGGACCAGTTCGGTTTGGCGAACGTCGCCTGGTCGCTCGCGCGATTGCGCGTTCTCGGGAACGAAGACGGAGTGAAAGACGACGGAGAAAAGAAAATGCTCGATTTAATAGCGAGGAATTTTGCTGAGTGCGTGCAGAGACAAGGCGGTGCGAGCGTGCGACCACAGGCATTTAGTAATTTCATGTGGGCCTATGGAAGTTTCAAATATAAAATTCACGACGAGAACGTTTTGAAGAAAATATACGATCAGTTGGAAATATCGTGGGCCGAAAACGCGGACGCTTGGAAGCCGCAGGAAATGGCAAACTTACTCGTCGGCGTCGCGCATGCAAATAACGCGACTGATAAATGGTCGTTTTATGAAAAAGTGCAAGACTGTGCGATTGGTAATTTAAAAACAAATCCACTAATAGTGAACGATCGAAACGCTGACCAAAGGTTTTCATTCACGGCGAGAGATATTTCAAACTTTCTTTGGGGGTTGAGCAAATCTCTCAAGTCACAAAAATTCAACGCGCAATCGATTGATTCAGAGCTGATCTCTTTAATGCTACAACGATTAGTGGCGGAAAATTTCGGTGGTAAACAAAGTGCTTTGAACGTGTCCATGACTGTATGGGCGCTCGCAAACTGTAAATGTCCAGTGCCTCCAAGGTTTATGGAAGTTTTGAATCAAGAAATTCCTCGCATGGCAAAGCGTCTTTCGGCGTCACAACTCGATGCAATTGCATGGTCAATTGGTGAAGCGAAACAAACTTTGCAATACGATAACGATGCGATAGATGCCGTCGCCGAAGCAATTGCAGAAAATCGTGAGAGTGTATATAATGAATCCGATCCAGAACTTGTGGCTAAAATCTTCTGGGCGTTGTCTCGCAGAGGACGCGTCCCGGCCGATAAGTCGATTATTGATAAATTAGTGAAAAAAGTTGAATTATGCTCGGATGATTTAGAAAGAAGCGATAAGTTATTGATTTTACACGCCTGGGGAGTTTTAAGGATATCTCCCGGCGAGAAAGTAGTCAATAAACTCGTTCGAACGTTCGTCGAAGACGGAGAAGACTCAGACGATGATCATGGTGATGAGTTAGAACCTGACGAATGCGCGAAGCTTCTTTGCGCATACGGTCGAATCGATTACAAACCATCATCAAACACTGAATATGGCATGAAATTCGAGAAACATTTACAAAAACTCGCGAAAACGCTCGCGGACAGCGCTGAAGCGTCTCGCTTAAATCCCGGCACTCTCGCGCTCGGTTTATGGGGATGCGCGCTCTTAAAACTCAAACTCGACGAAGACGTTTTAGATTTATTAGCTCGAGATGCTTTACGACAAACGGATTCTTTGAAACCGAATTCGTTCGCGAAATGTGTTTTCGCGCTCGCGACGTTGGCTTACGACCCGACGCAAGACGATTTAGCGAAATTGGTCAAGAAAGCGCAGCAAACAATTTTCACGACGAACTATAGTAGCTCTTCTGACGCAACTATCAATAACGGCGATGACGGTCCCTCTTTCGTTGCTAATGAAAGTACGAAAGAAGAAGTGAGAATTGCTCTCATAAAGCTCGGCGCCGATTCTTTAGCTTAAATTGTCATATTACTTTTAGACCTTGTTTTTGACCTACTCGTTTGTTGTTCGTAAAATATCTCGCGCTTTAAAAAGTCGTTACAAAAAGTGCATTCATTGAAAAGTGGTCGATGAAGACATCATCAATCGATCGAATGGACACTGTTCTACCGAGAGAACTTCGAAACCGTCGTAAACGTAACGATAGAAACAAGAGTACTAATACTATTGATAATTTCTTGAGAACTAAGGATCGGTGCAGGAGAACAATGACGAGAACGAGAACGGAAACATCTTCTGATGAGATCAATCAATCTAGGGATGTCGACGAGTCTATGAAACAGATTATCGTAACGCGTGGCAATAACGGATTACAGACTATACCGGGTTTAGTTAAGAACGCCTCATCATCTCCTTATTATCGCGAGATAGATGGTGATATCGACGATATCGATGCGACGTTGATAAACAAAGCGCCTTCGGATTTCTTCGAGCTATTGAGCTTAGATCTCGACGATGGTTTAATATGGACAACTGACGACGAAGGTTTGATTCTAAAAGTCGTCAAGAAAGCGTTTAAGGATAAGTTAAAGATTTGCCACCCCGACGTGTTGATGAGATATGATGAAGAATACGACGAAGAGCGAGTTAACGCGTTTGCCGTGATACTGAATGCTGCGTACAAAACGCTGTCTGATCCGCAAACGAGGGAGCCGTATATGAAAGCGGTCATCAATTTCCGGAAAATGTTCTTTCAGAGCGAAGAAAATAGATTCGATGGTCTAGCGATTTCGAAATGGAGTGGAAGCGATCAGGAAACGAGAGCGGTTTTCGTTGATGAATCCGAATGTATCGGTTGTGGAAATTGTGCGCAATATGCTCAGAAGACGTTTTCGATGGACATCGATGAAGATTACGGACGGGCGCGCGTGATTAATCAGTGGGCCGATGACAACGAAACGATTGAAATCGCAATCGATATGTGTCCAGTCGATTGTATATATTTCGTTAAGCGAAAACAGCTCGCAGTACTCGAACATGTTATGAAATCTTGCCCTCGCGAAGATCCAGGAATTATGGGCCGCAGAAGATCAGGTAATTTTGGCAGTAGTAGAGCTCGAACTTCTCCTTTCGCAGCAGCGCAATCTTTTCTTAAAAGGTTCGATGAAAACGGCGAGTTATTCAGAGGCGTGAATTCAGCCGGATTATCATTCAAATGGCACGACGAAAGATTAGCATCGACAATCGCGAAAGCTTGGATTGAACTACCTAAAGAAGTACGCGAAACTGGCTGGAAGGACTTTAACGAGAACAAACGCGCTTCTTTCGGCGAACGAGAGTATTTAAAGACGCGGTAGTAATGTATGTATATATTGATATTGATATATTGATATTGATATATTGATATTAGTATTTATTTTATTCTTTCTTTCGTTCTCCTTGTCCTTCATTGAAAGCGTCGAACGAGCGAGAATATTCATTCTGACCGTGCATGGTCGGATCTATTTAGATTTTAATAGGGTGCTGTTTTGATTGTTTATTAAAATTTTCCGATACGAGCAATTTCTCACTTTTCGCGATATTTTACATATCACGCAATGAATACCGATACGATTATTAATGTGAGAAAGACGAACGGAAGAGGGACGAGGATAGTCGTGTTTGGCATATTTTGTTACGCGTGCGCTATTCTTATTCGCTCGTTCACGTGCGAGTCAACAAACCTTAATTATCTAATCAATAAAAACAAGAAAAGTAACAAGAAAAGTAACAAGAAAAGTAGTATAATAGCAATAACGCCTACATATCATCGATTGGATGATCGGAACATGCAAGCGCATTTGCTATTGACGTTGAGAAACACGCTATGCGCATCAAATATCCCAATTTTATGGATATTAATTGAATCGAGCAAAGATTTCCGAAGATCTGCTTTGATTGAGAAATATGCTAACGAGAGCAGGGATTTGTTGTGCGAGCTTTTGTACGTGAAGGCGTTGCACGTTTCAATGGCTGAATCATCTTATCACAGAGGTGTTGAACAGAGGAATGCGGCGTTAGACTGGATACAAAACAGTAAATTAAATGATGGGGTAATTTTATTCATCGATGATGATAACGCGTACGACGTTTTACATTTTCAAAACGCTGCTAAAGTTAAACGAATAAAAGTTTGGCCAATCGGTTTTCCAAGTTCTCTCTCAAAGTTCGAGGCACCGGTTATGTCAGATAAAGTCATCGGGTTTCGGTCTTTCTGGTGCGGTCAACCGAATCACCCACCACGTTTGTTCGCAATCGACATGTGCGGCTTTGGCATTCGTTTAAGTTCTCTCGGTGACGCAAGATTCGATTCGAGAGCGTTACCGGGCTATTTAGAAGATTTATTTCTTCAAAACGTCACGAAGAACATAATTAACGGTTCAAACCCTGCTCTCACTGCGACCTCGGAGGATCTACTAAACGTACTCGAATTCGACGCCTCTTCTGACGAAATAAACGTTTGGCACTTATATCATAAGAAACAAATAGGCGGTCAAAGTTCAGCCGAAATCATCCATCGCGTTCCAACCGGTGAATCGTTCATCTGTCCAAAACCGAAACAATCGAATTCAAATTCGAAATAGATGTAACTCATACAGTAAGAACTCTCTCTCTCTCTCTCTCTCATACATTTTTTTGTAAAAAAATAGTTCTGTCGCAGACAAATAACACATAGGCTCTCCACATTTTGCACCGCACTTACTACAATTTCTGACGTCTATACAAAGTAGGTAATAATTCGCAAAAGTTCGTTATAAGAGCTCTGTCGATCAATTAACTTTGATTAATTTAGATATTAAATTAATTCATACTATAATCGATGCATAATATATATATATATATATATATGTATATGTATAGTACATCTCTTACGATTATTTTCGATTGATTCGTGTTACAGATGCGCATCATCATCATCAACATCAACACGTTCTTCCTTCTATTCATCTTCATCAACGACGTCTTCGTGAGGACAAAACGAACTACTGCATATGCTGCTTCAAATTTACCGAACATTGTCATAATCCAACCCGATGACATTCCTTTCTTTTGGCCAGAAAAGCCTAAATTAGGTACTTCATGGAACGCGCAGAGATATTACGAAACACCTGCGATTGATAAACTGAGAACCGAGGGAGTTACTTTTTTAAGGGCGTACGGGGCTTCTTCGACATGCGCGCCAGGGCGATATTCCGTGTGGACCGGGCGATATCCGAGTCGATCGAAGTACTCTCATGAAAAAATGAACGCGTGCGGATGGTCTTCGAGCGCGAACGTTGACGTTAAAGTGAGAGCGACAAAGATTGATTCAGAGGTCGAGGCTGGGATCGGGAAGATTTTGCAAAACGTCGGGTATAAGACTGGCGCGTTTGGGAAGTGGCATTTGCACGAAGAGAGTGGTTCGAGCTCGTGGTTTACTGACGAATTGACGAAGACAATTGGTACGAAGTACGCAGATGCGCAGAGTGCGGTGAGAAGTGCCGGGGTTGATACCGCCGAGGGTATTTATATTACTAATATGGACAACGATTGCGATAGTAACGGTTTATGCGCGGCAAGTCTGGGATTTTCCCATAACGCAGAATGGGTTACTGCTTCGGCGAATGCGTTTATAGAAGAAACCGTGAACGCGAACGCGAGTCAGCCTTTTTTCGTAATGTTTACGCCAACCTCACCGCATTCGCCAGATCTTTCGGAAGCGATCGATACAATTTCTGTGAGACAAACGCCCGCAGGTACTTTAAGTTCAGATCCCGTCTCCGGTATGCCATCAAGAACGGATCAAAAAGCAAGATTTAATGGAGAAAACACGAACAGAGCATTAGGCGCCGCAACTGTCGATATGATGGTGGAATCCTTATATAAGAAATTAGAATCGTTGAATGTTTTGGACGATACGTTGATAATTTTTCTTATGGATAATGGACAGCCTGGAAAACAGCTATCGTACGAGCCAGGCGCAAGAATTGCAATGTTCGCGCGGTATCCTAAACATTCGTTCTTCGTAGCAAATTCCACTAGAGAGGGCTATGTGCAAAATATCGATATCCTTCCAACGATTATTGAAATTACGGGCGCTCAAATACCTTCTGGTTTTGACGTCGATGGATCTTCTTGGCTATCAAACGCTGGCATTGACTCAGTCGCAACTTCCCGAGCTATTTATTTTCAAAACAATCAAGACAGAGCAGTTGTTTATAAAGGTTATAAGCTTTTGCGACGATACGGAGATGCTTCATATCCATCTCAGACCGGATGCGGATACGATGGAACAAGCAGTGATTCGCGTGCGGCGAACTTATATCCAAGTTCTACGAGCGCATATCAATTATACGATCTCACGAACGACGAAGAAGAGCAAACGAATTTATACGCAAACTCGGTTTACGCAGAAATCCAAAGCGAACTTCAAACGCTTCTCGCATGCCACGAAAACGCGACGAAATACGGTGGAACTGCTTCATATCGAACATGTAGTGATTCTACTACTAACTCGAGTATTGTTCCATCTCCATCTGCAGCGCCGAATTTGTCACCATCTGCATCACCCGCGTCTCGAGCGAGCTTATTTAGAATTCCTCTATTATTATTAATCGTTGTATGTTTATAATTACCATCATATTTATCATAAAGTTTTTGAGACGAAAATATTCCACACAAAAAAGAGGAGCGCGAAATGACTCGATTATTAATCATCGCCTTCGTTCTACTATCACTGTTATCATCACGTTCACAGTGTACTCAAGCTATTGAAATGAATCGAAACCCTGATTCATCATCATCATCATCACTCGCGCGCAGGTTTTCAAAACAAAATCATTATTTGGATTCAAACGACGATAACGGTATTCAAAACCTGATTTCTTCTTCTTCTTCTTCTTCTTCGTGTGAGAACGTTGGACAGGCGACGAGGAATGGATGCGACGACCCAATGCCGTTCAATGAGAATTCCATCAACGATGATGAAGAAAAGAAAGATTTAGCCATGTTTGATATGTGGGAACTCGCAAGGTCTTGGACGCCTGGATTCTGTGCCCAGCAGGTACGACAGGCAGTGCACCAAGGACAGACAGCTGAAAACTCAGAAAATAACGAGTTCGTACGACGGAAGCAGTCGAAGACGGAGTGCACGAAACAGTATTTAAAGAACGATTTAAGCATCCATGGATTATGGCCGAGCTACTCGAAACCGCATGCGACGAGCTCAAGGGCAGGAAACGATGACGATGACGATGACGATCAGAAGAAGAGGAAGTGTTTTTGGCCGCAGAACTGTCGCGAACCGCCCGGGTATCCAAAAAACGAGAGTTTTTCGTTCGACTCTAGAGAGTTACCGGACGACGACGATGCGAAGATGTTAGCACCGGCGTGGTATTATGATGATTTAGCGAAACATGAATGGGAGAAGCATGGAACTTGCGCGGTTTGGCCAGAAACAATGCTCGGAGGCGGGAATACCATAAATGAAAAAGCGACGACGACGTTGACGCAAAGAAGTTTTTATCGCGGAATGTTCGCATTGGCGAAAGAACTCGGGACTCCGAAAGCGCTCGCGAAATCTGCTGGATCAAAGATCTCGATCGAAGAATTGAAAAAAGCATTCATCATTGATTCTTCTTCTTTTTCTGTAGCCGCGTTCGGTTGCGATTCAAAGTGTAACTTCGTACAAGTCGTTCAATGTTTCGAGCGTTCTTCGAACGTGGAAGATTTCGTCGGCTCTCAAATGGATTGTCCATGCGTCGGCGTCATGGATTCAAGATACGACAATAGCTGTGAAAGCCGTTGCAAAGACGGCGTGTTCATCGTCGACGCTTTGAAATAGTTTTCTAGGTTTATATATTCGGTATGCAATATATACTAGTAAACATGCCATTTTTTTAAGTTCTTACAATTGTAATACCAAATATCTTTTTATGACGCGATATAAAAAGTGTGCGCGCTTCAAAAATGGACCAACGGCGCTTCTCGATATCCGCGAGAGTAAACGTTTATTGTAAACCGTAAATAAGTACACAGAATGGAATCATGGTGGTCGCAAACGATCGTTCAACCGTTCGAACAGTTCGTGAACGGTTATCAAACAAGTTCGAATAGGCGTTCGACTGCTGCTTGTAAGAGTCGAGAATCACTCGCGACGAGGACAGGATTATGCAACCTCGAAAGACATTTAAATCACAGAACGTTTCCTCGGTATATCATCGATTTAAGAGAGCGCTGTAAAGTCATCGATGTGAGCGATAACGAGATTGAGACGGTACCGAACGAAGTGAACGAATTAGCGAAATGTACGAAGTTTGTGATGATGAGGAATTCGTTGCAAACGATGCCGAGAACGTTGAACATGGTCACGTTGAAGGTATTGAACGTGTCGCATAATAAATTAAAAGTTTTAAGCGCACTCGAATTACCGAATTTGATCGAATTAGTGTGCGATGGGAACGAAATTCAGGAATTGCCGAGTATGAATAAATTAAAGAAGTTGGAGATTTTTAGCGCGAGCGATAATATGTTAACTGACGTTACCGCGTTAAGCGTTTGTTTCAGCTTAGCCGAAGTAGATTTGAGAAGGAATCGACTAGGAGCGATACCGAGCGAGTTCGCTTTTCTTAGGAATATAAGGAGATTAAGGTTAGACGGGAATAAGAAGATCAAGACGATAGAGAAAGACGTGTTCTTGAATTGCGTACATTTAGAGGAATTAACGATGAAAGATACGGCTGTGATGGCGGAAGATTTGAGATCAGTAGAAGGCTTCGCGGAGTACGATAATCGAAGGCAAAGAAAGGTAGATAAGAAGATCAAAGGCCGAGTGATGTTAGAAAATTGCATGGACGATGGATTAGAGCGAAAAGTGTAGATATAATAATAGACGACATAGTTGTAAATGATAGTAACGGTACAGTAAGCGATAGAATTCATAAAAAATAAAATAATAAAATCATTCAATCAAGCCAGTTTCGCTTAGGACTTGTTGTGAACTAGGAAGCGAATCAAAAACCGTCTCCATAGTGGGCATTGTTGTATTTTCTCGAAACACCCCATGCGGGGGAAGAAATCCTCCGTTTGGATTTGGCACGCTATTGTAGCTATTGTAGCTATTATCAATGTTATGCCTATGGTCAACAAAATATGGCGGCGGAATCATCATCCCATTAGGGGGGTAGTACATTGGATTTCCCATGGCATCGAAAGGTGGCACCATTTGCTGCATCATCATCATGTGCTGATGATGTTGTCGCGGTGCATAATTTTGCGAACCGCCGCCGATATTTCGAGACGCATAATTAACATCGATCATCCTGTTTTGAAACTGTAAGTTTTTCAAACCTTGCACGGCGGCGGCAGCTTCCGGGGTCACGAACTCTACAAATCCATAACGTTTTGACGCTCCAGTTTCTTTGTCATAAATCAGTCTCACTCTAGAGACTGGTCCGTATTGAGAGAAGAACCACGCGACTTCATCCTCAGTCGCCGTCTTCGGCAATCCACCGACAAAGACTTGCGAGGACGGTTCACCATTTGTTCGTCTCGAAGACGAAGTATCGCCATCACCCTCACCCTCTTCGTCGTCATTATCGTCATTGTCAGATGGCAACGGGAACCCGTTCTCGTCGAGTGAAGGAATTTTGTTTTTGTTTTTTCTGTTCTCAACTTCATCGTCATCAACGATACCATCGTTACCTTCCTGCGAATTCGTTTCTCCGTTGTTGCTGTTGTTGCTGTTGTTATTGTTATTGTTGGCATAAATATTAGATTGATTGAATTGTGCCGGGTACCGACCTGTACCATGCATGTTGCTATTAGTATAATGTCGTCTTGGAAGTTGTACGCCTCCGTTGTTGTACTGCAAATACGAAGCGTCTGGTTGTACAAACATCATGCTCCCATCCGGTCCAATCATTACGTTATGCTGTCCATATTGCCTATAATAAGTAGAATTATACCCTCCTCTACCACCTCTGCCTCCTCCTCTACCGCCGCCGCCGCCTGCAAAATATGCTGCGCCGCCGTATGCCCCTCCTCCGCCTCGTCCGTCGCCATATGAATTATGATGATTATGATGATTATGATGATTAAAATCATACCTCGGTGAATCCATATTCGCCTCTTTACAATCGATGATTTTCCCTCCAATCTCAATCTTCCCCAACTCCAAAAACTTCTGCGTACCTTCCACGGTCTCGAATTTCACAAAACCGTACCCTTTATGGAATCCTTTTCGACCGACGCCGGATCCGATCAACTTAACCGATACTTTTTCGTTATGTTCATCTAAGAAATACTTTTGTATAAGATCTTCATCGATTTCATACGGTTGCACGCTTCCAATGAATATCGTGCGCGTTTTATCCGACTCCGTGCGATTTAGCGTTTCGCCCTTTTCTTCGGCAGGAACCGAGGAGGCTTGTTCCCTGTCCTCCTGCATTGAATGGGCTCCAAGGATCACATCATCATCACTTCTCATTTTTTGATCATACTTACGATTACTCTCAACACTATTCAAACGATTATGAACGAGAGCATCATCATCGTTCTCTAAATCGATCGATACCTCTAAAACTTTGTTCGTTATGTTCTCAACCATTTCGTTCATGGTCTCCTGATCTTGATTTATTTGTTCCATCGTGTTCGTTTTTATGAATCCTGAATTGCTGATGATTATATAAAATTTAACAAAAAAGTTCTTTTTGTTCACACAAAACACACAGAGAGTACTATGAAATGTATTAAATACGACGAAAAGAGTAAATGAATAGCTTGTTACGCGTCAGGGTTCAATTTGTGTATGCTCGCGGTATGCAATTTGAGAGCGCGCGCGCGCGTGCTTTTTTGTTCTGTTTTTATTGAGGATTGGAAATATGGTAGACCAGATTATTTCTCCCTTGATTTACGACCAGAAATTTGTATTGAAATAGTAATAGCTTCGAGCAAAAAAAGTTCTTTCGTCTTTGACCAATGATTACGATCAAAAGCTGGCGCGCGAGCATAAAACATGCTTTTCATTGAGATAAACAGGAACAATTACTGATCAATCATCGTGCGATCGTTTTATTTTTATATGTTTCGCTCGTCATCATCGAGCCATATTCATCGAGAGAGTTTAATTGTTCCCTTTTTTTCCCATAAATTGTTAGTTACAAAAGAGAGAGGTTTTGGAATAAAGTTATTCTTCATTCGTTTCGTTGCTTTTACTCTCTACGACGAATCAATCAACCTTTTAGTAAAACGTACTATATATATATATATATATATAGCAAGATAGTATAGGTCTCTTATTAATCATCGTAATCATCATCGTCGTCTTTGTCCTTGCTTTGATATATGCGCACGAGATTAAGACTACTCGTCATACCGCGACGGCGCATAAATGATGTGTTAGTATCATCGCCGGCTTCATCGTCTGCGTCTAATAATAATAATAATAATAATAGTAATAGTAATAATAATGATAGTTTGATGTTTTTTGTACACGCAGAAGCTATAAGGGAACCGAACGATCAAAGGAGAGCGGAAGCTTCGAGAAAAATTGAAGAAATGAACGAAGGAGATGTCATGAAAAGATTAGTGCCTGCGTTCGCGCAGAACTTGATCGGCAGAGGAACGAATTATGCACAAAAAACGTGGACGAAATGGGGTGAGAGTGAACCTGGGAGTAGTTTTGGTAGGCGCGTGTTCGATGCTGCGCAGAATTTACTCGCAAGAGTCGATCCAGACGAGGACGTCTTGAAGGCCATTCCATCAACTGCTATAGGGTCGACTTTATCGTCGTGCGAGATCGTATATCCGAAATCGGTACCAATAGAAGACGTGCGCGTGGCAATACATTCAATTTTGACGCGAGGGAAGACGAAGGCGAGGAGGGCGAAATATTTTAACATGTTTTTAGTACCGATTACGTTGCCTTTGTTCTTATCGCCGATATCAAACTTTCCAATATATTGGTTTCTCTATCGATCGAGAGAGGCTTGGATTGGATGTAAGGGCTCTGAATCTGCAAAGAAATTATTGTTGAATCGGTTTCAACAACCAGAGTTAGTAGGCGAAGATGATCGCGAGACTCAAAAAGCTTTAGGGTTTAAATGTTTATACACTGAAGAGAATAATAATATCAATATTAATATAAACGAGCAGGCGGCATGTTGTAGAATATCGGCGCACGACGAATCGCATTGCGCGGTAACTTTTGCACCATGCGAAAAGCTCGACGACGTCCTTTTCCCAGAACTAGCTTTAGCTCGCGCTCGCATTAGTAGTCAAAAAAGCAACTTCTGGCAAAGACTAACTAGTGAACAAATATCAATATTTAAATCAGACGAACAACAAATCGACTTTGCTAAAGTTTTAATGGATGTAGAGAAAATAACAGGTGCCACGGATTTGAGCTCCTTGAACGAAAGATACGAAAGATATGATGCGATTAATAATAAGAAAAAGTCATCATCATCCTGGTTTTGACATATTTGTTTTGTAAAATAGAAAGAGAGAGAGAGAGTGCGAGCAGCCCTACCTAGCAAAAACACACACGTAATTATTTAATAAACACATTAATACTGGTATGTAAAACATTCTCTAAGTAATCTAAAAGTGGCAAACATTGAAAAGACTCTTTCGGTCCTCAAATAGAGACATTCATATCATATTAGAATAAGAACAAACGCTTCTTCAACTTCTCGCGATATCACTCATCAAAACCGACCACTTTTTACCCATCTATCTTTTTTATTGAAGCACACGCGCGAAGAGAAACGAGACAATATTACTTATTCTCGTACACGTACGTCAAACCGCACTTACCGCAGTAGTGACGATCAAAGTGGTTCGCCATGAACACACCAGCCCCGCACTCTGGCGCCGGGCATTCCTTCCTTAATCTAGTCACCTTACCGGCGTCGTCCACTTTATAGAGCTTCAAGAACCCGAGCTTGTTCTTCTTATGAACGTGCTTGATCTTCTTCGGTTTCGTATATTGCTTCTTCTTACGCTTCTTACCGCCACCACGTAAACGCAAGACCAAGTGTAACGTAGACTCTTTTTGGATGTTATAATCAGCGAGAGTTCTACCGTCTTCTAATTGCTTCCCTGCAAAGATCAAACGTTGTTGATCTGGCGGAATGCCTTCTTTGTCTTGGATTTTCGCCTTGACGTTATCGATCGTGTCCGAAGACTCAACCTCTAACGTGATGGTCTTACCAGTTAACGTTTTACTGTTAATCGTTAATACAAGAAAAAGAGATGTCAGTACAATATCATAAATAAATCATCACCATCATCATCATCATCATCCAAATCGAAAGACCTGATTTGTTATGCGTAAAACTCGCATTTCAAAACGCGCTCATAAAAAAACACTCCCCGCGAACATCGACATCGATTAAAAACACGATAATAATATAACTCACACAAAAATCTGCATCTTTTTTGAGATTAATCAAACGTTTCTCGTCTTCCTTTTATTGGATGAGTCGTCGTCGCGTTTATTGATAAATGTGAGGTACCGGAAGAGCTAGAATTCTTCTTCTTCCTCTTCTTCTTCTTTGCAAAAAAAAAAGTGCCACGCACGCAAAGGCAAAAAAGAGAAAACCCACAACTTTCGGAAAACAACACACATTTAACGCGCGCCTTGGCTTACATAAGACGCGCTATAGGCGCGCACATAAACCAATAGTAATAATTAAATAAGTGTGCGTGCGTGCGTGCGTGCGTGTGTGTGTGAGAGAGCGTGATGCAAATAATAAGCTCCGATTCTTTGTGCGGACGTCGTTTGAACAGTTTTCCAATCCGCAAAGGACGAATTTTAAACATTAAGAACAACGAAAGCAAAAACAAACGAAGCAAACGAAGTGAACGATTAGTCGTTGAAGCTGGTGTAGAGGCTTCGTTCGTGTTTGAAATAGCACGAGATATTAGTGTCGGCGCTGCTTGTTATTGGGTATCGGATGAAATCGCACAACGACTACAGCGGCAGCAGGTTTCTGACTCTGATTTGTTTCCGTATGAACGAGACGAGGAACGCAGAAAGAGATACGTATGTTTTGGGATGTTCGATGGGGCGACATCGTATTTATGGTATTCACTCGTCGATAAGATTTTTCCGAGTCCTTCTGGGGGTCAAAACGGAGCCGACGCAGTTTCGTTATCTGCTTTAACTGCTTCGACGACGTTTGATGACTCGCCGCCTCCGATCGATACTATTGGCACAAAAATGACCGGTCTCGATAACCCAGAGCTCGTCGTTTTGGTTAAAAAAGTAGTCATCGACGCTCTATTATATAACTCTCTATGGGCCGTTGGTTTCATTGTCATCATGGCACTATTAAGAAACGAAACGAAGCAGGAAATAGAATCAGAGTTAAAGAGAGATTGGAGAGATTTATACGCAAATAATCTCATATTCTGGGTCCCGTTGAACTTCATTGTTTACGGCGCAATCCCACTCGATTTCCGCGTATTAAGTGTTTATGCTTTTACGATAACGTATATCATCACACTCTCCGTTTGGGAAGAAACGCGAAAAGAGCAACTGCTTAAAGAACAAAGAGAAGAAGAATATAGCCTAATCGTCGCTGTGAAGGAGGAACAACAGCAGACGCTGCGAATCAAAAACGAACAACGCGAGCGAGAACGAGAGCGTAAGCGCGCTCAAAATTAGCAAACATGTAAAAGTCAAACATACTATCATATCCAGTTTGAGAGAAATGAGGGAGATGGAGAGATAGCAAAGCTGTAATTAATAATGTACCAGTATTATATACTCGTGCGTGCGCACATTATTCTTCATTATAAATATTTCGTCAAACAACGACGACGAAAACAAGAAAACGAGAAAAAAGCTTTCCTTATACATGCGCTTAACTCGAACGATTTCACAAATTAAACAATCGGTACATCAAAAGCATAAACTTAGGAAGCAGAAGATCTCGCCTATATCGCTCAAAGAGACTATCGGTACAGTCGAGCGAGTGTTCAAGAGCGAAAGGACGAGAAAGTTGTTCGCAAGAGAACTCTTTGCGAACGACGTTTTGAACTTCCACGACGACGACGACGACGACGAGGAGAACGACGACGACGATGATGATGATGATGATGATGACGCAGAGTGTGATGATGATAATCGTTCGCAGTTGTTCGAGGAATGGGTGAACGCAGAAGACGACGAAGAAGCAGCTTTGAGACAAGCAGTCGTTCGTGTTCTCGTTGTTACTTTTGAGAAAAAGAAGAACAAGAAGAAGCAGAAAAACGAGTTATTCGTTATTAACGAGAGAGAGTTTTTTGATACGTTCGCGAAAGAAATGTGCGAGGAGTTATCGGGGTTGAAATTCCGAGTGAGTAAATGGGAAGCCTTTGGTATGCGTTTGAAACAAGTTGGTGTGATCGGAACGGTCTTGAGCTCGATCTTGAAAATATTTACATGGACGAGTTGAAGCGCGTGCGCGATTGATTGTGCTACTAGTAGGTACAAAAACTAATACTATAAACTATATCTACATTTCTATACACTCTCTATTTCGTTTTTTGCCAATTGACGTCTATTCTTAACCCTGCGTAGCTTTCGCACGTCTTTGTAGCTTTTTCGGATATTCGATTCGAGGATAAACTTAAGCGCGCGATTGAGACGTTTGAATTTGCGAGAAATTGCGCGAGTATCAAACCTCCTTCGTCTGAGATTTCGTTCCTCGCCAAATCCAATATTTGCAAGCGAGTTGTTGGATTGAGCGCCAGGTTCTCGGCAAGATCGATCGCGCCTCGATTGTCAATTCTATTCGAATCTAACGAAATCTCTTGCAACGTCGTGTTTTCGCTTAAACAATCGGAAATATAATATGCACCATCGCTCGTGATATCGTTACCTCGCACGTCGAAATGTGTTAACGTGAAATTTGATTTTAAACTCTTCGATAATATCTTCAAACCCGCGTCTTTTATGGAATTATTTGATAGATTTAAAATTCGAACACCATCGAGGCATCGAGCGAGCGCGGCGGCACCCTCGAAATCAACCGTGTTGCAGCGAAAATCTAATTCTCTCCGAAAATTTCTCGAAGAAGGAGATGAACTCAACGCGTCCGCGATTGCAACTGCGCCTTGAGCTAAAATACCATTAAAAGATACATCTAATTTCTCCCAACATTCGTCTGGATACATTTTTAACATTTTCGCGATTGAAAACGCACCGGCGTTACCGATGCTATCGTGCGCGATGTTTAAAATTTTTAACGCCTCAGGTTTTAAACCATATTTATCGATCGATCTTCGCCTTCTCTTAATCATCGCATTTATAACAGCAACGATGCCATTCTCGCCGAGATAATTTTGCGACAAGTCCAACACCTTCAAGCTTTGCAAATTTTCAATAGCGTTTGAAAGCGATTCGCACGTTTCGATATCACACGCTAGCTTGTTCGAGGAAAGTTTTAAAATCTCGAGCTTTTTCAAAGAATATGCGACGTGCGCAAATCTCTTGATGAACTCTTTCCCGAGATTCGTCCCAACCGCTGAGAACTCTCTCAACATTGGTAAATTTGCCATCGCCGAAGCGACGTCTTTCCCGAAACCATTCACAGTTTTATCTCTACATCCCGATATCGAAAGCGCGATTAGATTCCTCGCCCTCGCCGATGCGAACGGTCTCGCCGAAAGCCTGAACAATCGATCTAAGGAAACGACTTTAGTATCCACGCACTCGTTACTTAATCTCACGACGTTCATTGCCCATAAACAACTATCTGCGCTCATCGCACTCCCATGCTCTGCATCGATAGCTTTATCGACTTCGTCCCATACTTCGTCCTCGGCTTCATATCTACTCGCATCTATGCGTATTCTAACCATCATTTCTCTCCCGACGCTATTATTTTTCCTCATCGTTCCAGTACAATCAGTGTTCATCATCATCGTCTGTTTCTTCTTATTAGTATCACGCCGCGCGCTCGCGCCATCACTACTGCCTTCGTTGAACCCGCTTACACTGATCAACCTCATGTTCTCAATATCACTCGCGATTTCTCCAACTCTCTTCTTCAGTCTCCTTCGTTCGCGTTCGTCTTCTTCGTCTTCTTCATGTTCTGCTCGCGCAAGGTATTCCACGTCCATTTCTTTATCATCTTCTTCTTCCTCTCTCGAGCGCTTCATCGCGTTCATGTCCGCGCAGTCGTTCCCGTGACTCACTCGAACGCTCTCGATTTTTACCACGTATTCAATCAAACTGCCTTTGCAGAGCCTTTGCTGCAGTAAATCGCCGTGCATTGTTGGTTGAGATCTTTATCTCAACGAGCAGGCGAGGTAAACATGTTATTATCAGCAGGAAACTTTTATGTTTTCGCAAAAGCTGGTAGCAGAAAAGAAAATATGAAAATTTAGGGTTTCACTATTTCGTATGAAACCCTAAACAGAAAACGGCTCTTTCTCTTTTCCCTCTTTACATATTGTCATTTCGATTTGCGTTTTTACTCTCTATTAATATACTGATTAATATAGCCTACTATTAATATACGTACGCATCAAAAAAGAGAAACGCTCTCGATAAATAATCACGTAAAAGAGAAGAAAAAAGATCGAAAGGAATGGAGCAGTTCGCGAGGCGCAGAGGGTACAGAGTGACCAGGTCGAGATCAATGTCGCACGACGACGACCTGGATGAGAGTAATTTTGATCTGAAGCATAGCCATCATCAACGTCGTGGTCACGAGTGCGGTCAGGCTGGTACTGATGCGAATACGGTGTTTAATGCGAGGAAGGCGGTGCAACCGATCGCGGTAAAGATACCACAAAACAATCAAAGTTCGAATTTGAATACTACTACGACTCATAACAATAATAATAATAACAATAACAATGGACAACAACAACAACAACAACAGAAATCACCGAGAGGGGCGAAGAAGTTAGCGAGGAACCTATCAACGAAATGGTCAAGTTTTCGAGCGAGAACTGCTAGTGGTCTCGTCTTGGGCGCCGCGGCGTTGTTCGTCTTGTTCCACGGCGCAATGGCCGCGATGTTGATGGTTTTTTGCGCGCAAACGGTCATGGTGAAAGAGCTATTCGATCTCTCCGAGTCGCAAGAGAAGCAGAAGTTAGAGCTCGCCGGTCGCTGGTTCAGATTACAAAAATGGTACTTTTATTTCTGCGCGTGTTTTAGTTTATATGGGAGAATGGGGAGACACTTTTATCTCACTTCGGTCGCTGAGAGAGGGGAGTTTTTTAAGAATGAAAATAGCGCGCTCGCAAAGTTGTTGATTTGGACGTTCAATCATCATTCTTTTATTTGCTATTCGTTATATATGGGCGGCTTCGTGACTTTTGTTCTATTATTACGGAAAGGATTGTTCAAATATCAGTTCTCGCAATTCGCTTGGACGCATACGGTGATTGCAATTATATTTTTGCAATCTTCTACGGCGATTGCGAACATGTTCGAGGGAATTATTTGGTTCTTGTTTCCTTTTTTATTAGTCGTCGTGAACGATGTCATGGCGTATATTTGTGGGAAAGCGTTCGGGAAAACGCAGTTGATTGCGCTTTCGCCAAAGAAAACGTGGGAAGGGTTCTTAGGCGCGATGGTTTGTACCGTGTTCATTGCACCAGTTTTTTCAACGTTACTTTGCAAGTTTAGATTTTTAACGTGTCCACCGATGAATAGAACGGTATGGCACGAGAGCACGCTAATTCCATTCGATAAATACTTCTTAAGAAGAGCCGAATGCGAGTTGAAGCATCCGTTTCTTCCAACGAATTTTCACATCGACGACGTCCCGATGGTTCCGTTTGGTATGAAAATGGTTTTAAGATTTGTATTGAAGTTTGTGTATGGTAGAGATTATTTAGTTTTGACGTGGTTCGATATTCATGCGGGATTCTTGGCCCTTTTCGCATCGATTGTTGGCCCTTTTGGCGGTTTTTTCGCCTCTGGCTTCAAACGAGCGTTTAAAATCGATGACTTTGGACATAGCATTCCTGGCCACGGTGGTTTCACTGATAGGTTGGACGTCCAAACGGTCATGGCGGCGTTTGTATACTTTTACATTAGAAACTTCGTGGATTTATCCATGAGTTTAGGCACTGGGAGGATTTTAGGAAAAGTCGAGTTAATGCACGACGAAGACCTCGTGACCGTTCTAAAAGGAATCTCGCGCTTAGCGCAAGAACGAGGATTGTTATAATAAAAAAGTATAAACTTTCTTTTTCTATTTGTTTATAATTATACAACAGACTCTCTTTCTTTCTTTCTCTCTCACACACACATATTACTGTGCTATATTTTGTTGACTCTATGCATTTAGATTTCTGTATCCCATGTTTGCAGATTCCAGATCCTCCGCATTCTATGCAGAAATATTTCGATATCATACAAAAATCTCAATGCATAGAGTGCGGAGGATCTGAAATCTGCAAACATTTGAGACAGAAATCTAAATGCATAGAGTGCGGAGGGTTCAAATCAACGTGCGCTATGCGTCGTTGTCGTATCACACTTCCGAGGAGCACAGCACACATTAAGTTAAAGCGAAACAGAAACGTCGTTCATTATCGTCTTCCCAAAACGTTCAAATCTTGTCCAGCATCAGCAATAGCCGCTAAATACATCAAATTCTGTTGTAACCTATTTTGATATCTCGCGCATTCAGCTAATCTTCCAACGTTTTGGTTCTCCAAAATGGCTAATATTAAGTTCTGATTTTCGTCTAAATATTTCTGTATTAACTCAGTCGAAATGTCCTTATGGTTATGGTTCAGATCTGGGTTTCCAGTTCTCGGTGGTGGTTGCGTTTGTAGCATTTGATTAGTCTGTTGTTGTAGTTGTTGCTTTTGTTGTTGTTGTTGTTGCTGTTGATCTGCCTCTTTTTGTTGTTGTTGTTGTTGTTGTTGTTGTTGTTGCTGTGGCTGTGGCTGTTGTTGACCTTGTTGTTGTTGTTGACCTTGTTGTTGTTGTTGCTGTTGTTGAACTTGTTGTTGTTGTTGTTGTTGACCTTGTTGTTGTTGTTGTTGTTGTTGTTGTTGTCGTTGTTGCTGTTGTTCGGGCCCTACCGCGTTTTGGATTTGTTGTTGTTGTTGTTGTCGTTGTTGCTGTTGTTCAGCCGCCGCCGCTGCTTCGGTCACTTGCCGTTGCTGCTGTTCCTGTGCTGGTTGTTGGAGTGGGATGACTTCGACCGCGGGGCGATTTGGTTCCTGTCGTTGATCAGCGTTTTCCATCGTTTATGACTTAATTACTTTTCTTAAGCGCGAGTCGCTTTCTTTCGAAATAATGGAGCGAGAAGTGTTTTGTTTTTGCAAAAATGAACCGATTTGAAGAATGCGTAGAGGTTCACGCGGCTTCGTCCGGGCGACATCTTGCCACGCGCACTATTACTATATCTAAAACTATTACAACAACTGCAACTACTACTCCTACACTAACAGTAACGGTCATCGACTCGCGACTGATTCTAAAAAGCGCACGCATTAAATTTACTCAGTATTACATTACTTATTCGCGAGCGCTTTCTCGTTCTCTTTCTGAACGAGCGCGGCGAATAACGTAGCGAAGCCGACGACGAACGATTTCACTGCGCGAACGTCTCTGTCATCGTCTTCTCGTAACACGAAATACGTTAGAGCAGCCGTGATCAAATGTCCAGGGACGACGACGTGTTCGACCACCCATCTGGCTTGATTTTCGTTCTCGACCGTTATCGCGCCGATCCTCGACCAGTCGCCGGACCAACCGGCATCGACGAGACCTAAAATTGCGACCGTTATCGCGCCTTCGATCGCCACAAATCGCCAATTATCGTTCGTTTGTTCATAAATTTCATGAATCGTAGGTAAATTAAATCTCTC
>Ga0114998_10000836_pt1 | contig 23267 bp, 25 predicted proteins | sample ArcticOcean_MG_C_5_FD_87044 | JGI IMG/M metagenome (GOLD analysis project Ga0114998, IMG submission 87044) | Marine microbial communities from western Arctic Ocean - ArcticOcean_MG_CB4_138 | ecosystem: Environmental > Aquatic > Marine > Oceanic | place: Arctic Ocean: Canada Basin | collected... | reverse complement strand
TCGAACCCCCGACCCCTTGATTCGTAGTCAAGTACTCTATCCAGCTGAGCTACCGGTGCTTATGGCGGGGATGTAGGACAACACCCCCACCGATGCAAGAGGGAATGCAAAACAACGCAATAAAAACTGGATTTTCACCTAACGCACCCCAAACTAAAGCCGTCTAAGCTTTGATGTCAAATTCAACCTTTTGTTTGGTCCCTCAGGTGCTGAATTCACCCGTACTTCTTGATTTCAAGCGAGACTAAACCTTATACACCAAAGTGCCAAATCGGGCTCTGCCTCTGATGTGGGCATAACATCTGTGCAATAATTTGGCTCAACCCGCGCCGCTGGGTGTCTCTGAACATTACGATCGTTGCCTCCTAAGCTTCGCTAAGAACGGCCGGGCACAGCATTATTCACTTCGTTTTTGAATTCGCCGCGATCTATCGTTTGTGCGCCTTCACGACAATATTGAGTTGTTCCCCCGGCTCAGTTTTCGATCAAAGCCTACGAGGATTGTATAGAGCTCTGATAGCCTGTGTGATCGTGGCGCTGCCATGACAAATTTATACTAAACAAAACCTTCCATTCCAACAAAAGAATCACGGTATCAAAACTTTGGATCAAACACTTTTTCTGTGATGTCACATTGCAATCGCCTTACGGCTTCCAAACCTTCACATGACCGAAATTGAATAACCTTCATTCCAAGTTTAGTTGCGTGACTCAGTACAACCGTATTGTCATCAACAATCATCGTCGCATTCGCATTCAACCCATAATAACGCAGGAGATTTTCCATTGTCCCTTTAATTTTCTTTGTCCCTCCCAAACGAAAGGAAAACATAACGTCAAAGAGTACTTTGCGGAACAAAGGGACCCTCCATTCCAAACCAGCCTGTATCAGCGGAGAACTATCCGTAAAAAAATGACGTGGTTTTTGATGGACCGCTCTATGAGAACGTCCCATAGGTTTCGGTTCAAGGTAAAAGCTTCGCCCCATAACTCAGCAAGCCTCTGATCAACAGTTTGGATGGACAGCCGATCGCGAATAGCAGCACAAATCTCGGTTCTGGCATACGCACCGCTGTCGCATTTGTCATCAAAACCCGAGGCCCAAATTTCGGCCTGCACCCTATTAATTGCCACCCCCGATGCCACCGATGTCGCCCACAAGCGCACAGAGTGGTCGAAGGCGCAAAGCGTCTTCCCCAGATCAACAAAATTATTTTATAGCCATTTTTTGCATCCACATGAAAGTGATAAGGTATACCTGCAAGATCGGTTAAAATACGTTGAGAACGTTTTGATGCCAAGCGCGTTTTACAAAGCGCCTTTCGGCAGGCTTATAAGAAAACTCGAGCCCTCTGCGCCCGTGTGTTGCAGCGTTAATGTACCACCGTGTCCTTTGAGCAACTCGGCCGCAATCGCCAACCCAAGGCCGACCCCGCCCTTTCTGCCACTGCCTTGAAAGGGTCGAAATAAATGTTCTTGTGCGATCTGCGGCATCCCAGGGCCGGTGTCAGACACCTCAATGCACCAAGCTGAATGTACCTCATGCACCGCGATGGTGATCACCCCGGGCCGACCACTGGCAACAATCGCCTGACGCGCGTTGCGTAGCAAATTTGACAAGATGCGAAACACTTGCTCGGCATCGGCACGAATTACGAATTGGTCCGGCACCTGCGTCACAAAATCAACCGATTGTCCAACGGCAGCAAGCCGCTCACTCTCGACCACATCCCGCACCACCTCTGCCAGTGCCATCTGCCGCAGATTTGGCGACGGTTCTTCTGCTTTGCCAAAAGCCAATGTGCTTTCGGTCAAAGACACCGCGCGGGCGATGGATTGGACCAACTTTGGTGCCATCCGCTGTACGATCGGATCCTGGCTGGTTTCGATCCGGTCGGTAAAAAGCTGTGCAGTGGTCAGAATATTACGTAAATCATGGCTCACTTTCGCCACCGCCTCACCAAGTTGGGATAGACGTTCTTTTTGCCGCAGTGCGCTGGTCAGTTGGGATTGCAAACTTGCAAGCGCCTCTTCTGCCTCGCGCAATTCGGTCACACGGGCCGAGGGGCGGATCATATTTCGCGCATCCTCAGGTGCCCGGGCATAGCCCTTCATATAGGTGACAACTTGCAAGATTGGTTTCACCAAGATAACCCGCACCGATGCGAGCAGCAGGATCGCTGTAAAGCCCGATATGATCATCGATAGCACCAGCACCCGCACACCATAGGCGATCATAGCATCGCGAAGAGAACCCGTGTCAGTTGTGATTTCAATCAGCAGTCCGGCATCACGCAAAGGCGCGCCAATGACGCGTATAACCCGGTCTTCGGTGTCCAGAAAACGCAAAGTCGCATCGCGGATCAATTCCAAAAAACTTGGATTCTGCAAGTCATAGGTGGCGCTGATTATGCCAGGAATTTCAGACGACAACATAAGTTGTCGCACGGCATCACGGCGCAACACGACGTTGAACACCCCGGCGTTGGTCAGCAATTCCTGTTCCAGTTCAGGCGAGATCATATCATCCGCCAGCAGCACCAACGATGCAATCTGCGCACGCTCCAGTCGCGCCAGCAGATAGCTCTCTCGAAACCGCGCCACAGAGGGAACAAAGAGCAACACTTCGGCCAACATGACAAAGATCATCGTCAGCAAAAAAAACCGTCCCGAGAGCGATCTCAACATACCAAAACCTGTTGCGCAGACTGTGGTTGCGTCTGCCTAAAAATTGCCTTTGTTTAGGCTTATCAAACTCTCAGTGGTAAAAACAGGCCTCAGTTGCAGGTCTTTCCGCTTTGCTCTGGGTTAGTTGGCTTAATTTGTACGCACCGATTGGGTGATCAGAGAAGGATGGCCACCGTGCCAGTCCAAAGCCGTCGGTGATCTTAGCACCCGTCCCAACAGAGTTTGAGGCGATCCGAAACTTTCATGGACCACATCCCTTAAAATGAAGACGGTGTAAAAATGTCACAAGCAATTGTAGAATTCATACCACTGCAGTGTACACAGACTGCCGCATTCACTGTCTTTTTAAAAAAGTTTGCGACTTGGTGGCCCACCCACTCTTTCTCACTTGCCGCCGAACAAGGGCATCGGCCAAGGAAAATATTATTTACGCCCAAGGTCGGGGACAAGATAACCGAAACGCTCTTTGATGGCAGCCAAGCAGATTGGCGCACAATGCTTGAATTTACGCGGGTCAGAAAATTAGCCATTGCGTGGCACGTCTCCACCACAGAAAAACGCAAGCCGCATAGACGTCGCATTTCGGGAAAATGGTGACAGGAGTGTTGTCACGCTTACCCATTCCGGTTGGGGCGCTTTTGGGGATAATTGGCGTTCTAGCCGTGAAACCTATGATTCTAACTGGGTGATGGTCTTTACCAAAGCCTTTGCCGCTGCATGCGCATACAAAACCGGCAAGGCGTAAAAGCCAGCGATTGTATGATTACACAAAAATCTCATCTTCAAGCTGAAAATAAGCGCCATACAGTCCTTGCTCCTTGTCAACCCAGCGACGTGATTTTCTGTATTTGTCCGATGGTTTTGGTTGATTGTGAACCACGCGTCACGGTTTGACGCCCGCCTGTCATCCGCGTCTGGATCGCCGTTTGACATATCTTATTACCCGCCGTATAGCACGAGCTTGTTATAGACCGAGCACGGGCGAATCTATTCGCCACCGCTCAAAAATTGGAGACGGAGCGATGAAACGCACCTTTCAACCCTCGAACCTCGTACGCAAACGGCGTCACGGCTTTCGTGCGCGCATGGCCACCAAAGCCGGTCGCAAAATCTTGAACGCCCGTCGCGCACGTGGCCGGAAAGAACTCAGCGCATAGAGCGTACAAAAGGTTTGCACGAAATGGCACCGCCGGCAGACACCTCGGAAGGCAAGATTGCCAGACCGACGTTTCCGCCGGCGGTTGCTTTTTTGTGTCAGACGCTCAAGAAACGCAGCGATTTTCTTGCCGCTGCTCAGGCTGCTCGACAATCCACTAAATCGATGACCGTTCAAGCCCGCAACCGCAACGATGGACGGGGCGACATCCGGGTTGGCTTCACCTGTTCCAAAAAGGTTGGCAACGCAGTGGCGCGAAATCGCGCCAAAAGACGTTTGCGCGCGGTTGCGCGCCTACTTTTGCCACTCCATGGCAAGGCAGGATATGATTATGTGCTGATCGGGCGCCCGAATCTCACCGCCAGCCGACCCTATACCCAGCTTGCACAGGATTTTCAGACCGCTTTAGCGCGTCTGCACACACCCCGCCCGCCATCACCAGACCACACATGACGGTATTGGCACAAATTCTTGCGGCACCCGTGCGCGCCTATCGTTTGATCTTTTCGCCGTGGGTCGGGCATAATTGCCGCTATCAACCCACCTGCTCTGCGTATGCTCTGGAAGCGCTGCAAACCCATGGCGGGCTCAAGGGCGGGTGGCTGACGCTGCGGCGTATCGCCCGGTGCCAGCCCTTTGGAAGTGCCGGCTATGATCCGGTTCCACCCGTCAAGCGGGCAGAACAATCCAAAACTGGCCATAATAGATGACAAACATACGCTATTGTTTGCTCAAAGGCGCCGCTGAAATGACTTTCCTCGCACACCCTTGTTTGGCATAAGCCGCACCATGTTAGATCACAAAAACGACATTCACCCGCTGTTTAACGGGGCGCCAAGATCGACCGAATTCAAAAAGCTGCGCAAGCGGTTGGTGCAGCAAACCTGCGAGGCGCTCACGCAGTACGGGATGATCGAACCTGGTGCGCGCTGGCTGGTCTGTCTGTCAGGCGGCAAAGACAGCTATACTCTACTGGCCGTTCTGCATGAATTGAAATGGCGCGGCTTGTTGCCTGTCGATCTGCTGGCCTGCAACCTCGATCAGGGCCAGCCTGGGTTTCCCGCCACGGTATTGCCAGAATTTCTAAAGACGCACGGGGTGGCACACCGTATCGAATACCAAGACACCTATTCCATTGTAATGGACAAGATACCCGCAGGGCGCACCATGTGCGCGCTGTGCTCAAGGTTGCGCCGTGGCAACCTGTACCGCATTGCCCGTGAAGAAAGCTGCTCGGCCGTGGTGCTGGGCCATCACCGCGACGATATTCTTGAGACTTTTTTTATGAACCTGTTCCACGGTGGCAGACTGGCAACAATGCCGCCGAAGCTGGTGAATGAACAGGGCGATTTATTCGTTTACCGGCCTTTGGCCCATGTGGCGGAGGCCGATTGCGAAAAATTTGCCACGGCCATGCAATATCCAATCATTCCCTGCGACTTATGCGGCTCGCAAGACGGGTTGCAACGCCAGCAGGTGAAACAATTGCTGGATGGATGGGAACGCAATTCGCCCGGCCGCCGGCAAGTGATCTTTCGGGCATTGACCACGGCGCGCCCATCGCATTTGCTGGACCCCGAGCTGTTCGACTTTAAGGCACTGGTGCGCGATATCCCCTCTTAGGAAAAAAAGTCGCCCCGACGTTCAAACCGGGTTTCGCGTCCGCCTAGTCATCAATCCGTGGTCTGCTCCACCAAAGATCACAGTTTCCCAATAATATTACACGTATAAGGCGAGCAAAGGCCCTCCCTATGTATAATCTCCTTGACCTTTTGCGCCACACTCTGTTGAACGCAGGCTTGAGACATTCATCGTAGGTGGCAGCACTAAATGGACGACCAAAACAAAAACCTCATTCTTGCAACAGCTCTTAGTCTTGTCGTGCTCATCGGTTGGTTTGCGCTGTTCCCCCCCCCTGCCCCGTCCGTTACAGCCCCCAACGCCGAAGCGGTCTCGACCGACGCAGCGGTGCCAAGTGCCACCGAAAGCATCAGCAGCACCGCACCACAAGCGGTGATTGAAGGTGCCGATGCTCCACGGGTCGAAATCAGAACTGACCGGATTGAAGGCGCAATCTCGCTGCAGGGCGGTCGTATTGATCAGTTGGCCTTTAAAGATTATCGCGAAACGCTGGATGAGGGCGCAGACATTGTGACGCTGCTGTCCCCCTATGACGGGGAAACCGGATATTATGCGCTTTATGGCTGGCGCCCCGGTGGCGGCATGACCTTGGAACAAGTGCCCGGTCCAAACACCCTGTGGACGCTGGAATTCGGTCGCACTCTGACGCCAAGCTCCCCAATTGGATTGGTCTGGGACAACAACAACGGCGTAACGTTCCGCCGGCAGATCGAAATTGACGACAACTATCTGTTCAGCATCACACAATCAGCCAAAAATAACGGCGCTGGCGCTGCGGTAATTCAGCCCTATGGCACCTTGGCCCGGCATGGCGAACCGAAAGGTTTAATGAACTTTTTTATTCTGCATGAGGGCGTTGTCGCGATGGCGGACGGCGAACTTGCAGAAATTGACTATAGCGACATGGTCGATTTTCCATATCTTGACAACGAAGTGGCCCGCGCCGAAGTGACCCAAGTTGCCGAAAGTGGTTGGATTGGCTTTACCGATCATTTCTGGATGACCACGCTGGTTCCCACGGCCGGCTCGCCGTTTAAATCTGTCTCTAAATATGACGAGCGACGAAACTTGTATCAAACCGAGGCTGTGCTACCCACCGAGACAGTTGCCCCGGGCCAGACAGTCACCGTGAAAACACAATTATTTGTTGGTGCAAAAGAATGGGACACCATCCGCGATTATGAAGCGCAGGGCGTCTCTGGGTTTCTGAACAGCATTGACTGGGGTTGGTTCTTTTTCCTTACCAAACCAATATTTGCAGTGCTGTTCTGGCTCAATGGGTTGATCGATAATATGGGTTGGTCGATTATTGTTCTGACCTTGCTAATCAAAGCGGTTCTGTTTCCGCTAGCATATAAATCCTATGTCTCAATGGCGAAGATGAAAGAACTTCAGCCCGAAATGGAAAAGATCAAAGAGCGCACTGGCGATGACCGCCAAAAGCTCCAACAGGAAATGATGGCACTCTACAAGAAAGAAAAGGTCAACCCTGCCTCGGGGTGTTTGCCGATCTTGTTGCAAATCCCGATCTTTTTCTCGCTGTATAAAGTTATTTTTGTGACTTTAGAATTGCGCCACGCGCCCTGGATTGGCTGGATTACAGATTTATCCGCGCCAGATCCCTCTTCCATTCTCAACCTGTTTGGGTTGCTGCCCTACGCCGTGCCAGACCTAGGCATGCTCTCGATTATTTCACTGGGTATTCTGCCGATCCTGCTGGGAATATCCATGTGGGTGCAGCAAAAACTCAACCCCGCACCAACAGATCCAACACAAGCGATGATTTTTGCCTGGATGCCTTGGGTGTTCATGTTCATGCTGGGTACGTTTGCAAGCGGTCTGGTGGTCTATTGGATCGCCAACAACACCATTACCTTTACCCAGCAATACCTGATCATGCGCTCGCAGGGATATAAGCCGGATGTGTTCGGCAATATGTTTTCTGGCTTCAAGAAAAAGATTACACCGGATAAAAAATGATGGCAAAGATTACCGAAATCTGGCGACATCCGATTAAATCACACGGCCGTGAAGCGGTCAGAGCTGCGGCCCTCAGCGTGGCGCAAACCCTGCCTTGGGATCGTCAATGGGCAGTTGTCCATGACGCGTCAGATGTCGACGGCAGCACTTGGGCGCCATGTCAAAATTTCAGCCGGTCGTCGAAAGCGCCTGCGTTGATGGCGATCACCTGTGAGTTGGATGAGGCCCGTGAGACGCTGACACTGCATCATCCCGATCGCCCTGACTTCACATTCCAGCCGGACCACGATAGCGCGGCATTTGTCGACTGGGTCACCCCGCTGATGCCCGCCAATCGCGCGCAATCGACCCGCCTTGTCCGTGCGCAACAGCGTGGCATGACCGACAGCGACTATCCATCAATTAGCCTGTGCAATATGGCCTCGCATCGCGCCGTATCGCAAAAACTGGGTCGCGATCTGTCGATCCACCGCTGGCGTGGCAATATCTGGCTTGATGGCTTGGCCCCTTGGGAAGAATTTGACTGGATTGGTAAACATATTCGCCTTGGCACGGCAGTGCTTGAGGTTAAAGAGCGGGTTGTGCGCTGTATGGCAACCACAGCCAACCCGAAAACAGGCCTGCGCGATGCGGATACTCTGGGTGTTTTAAAGACCTGGGGGCATCAGGAATTTAACGTCTATGCGGCTGTGGTTGAAAGCGGTCATGTTGCGGTTGATGACAGCGCTGAACTGATATGAAACAGCTTGCTTTTCCAGAGACCGAGGTCCCCGACGCCCACACCACAGAACAGGGCAGGATGCTGTTTGCGGGCGGCACAGATTTTCTCAAGGGAGTTGTCGCAATGTCGGGCCTGCCGCCTGCGGACAGGCTTGAGATATGCTTTGCAGGCCGCTCAAACGTTGGCAAGTCCAGCCTGATCAACGCCGTCACCGGACGCAAGGCGCTGGCGCGGGCGTCAAACACCCCCGGCCGGACCCAAGAGATCAATTTTTTCACCGCCGGCGAAAGCCATTATCTGGTAGATCTACCCGGCTATGGATATGCCAATGCGCCCATTAATGTAGTGGAAAAATGGCAACGACTGCTGAAACAATATCTTTCAGGGCGACAATCTCTGCGCCGGGCCTTTGTTTTGATCGACATGCGACACGGCGTCAAACCTGTTGATGAAGAAATCCTCAGCCTGCTAGACAGCGCTGCAGTTCCGTTTCAATGCGTAATGACCAAAACTGATAAAATAAAAGATATCGACCGTGAAAAAACTCTGGCACAGGTGCGCCAAGCCCTATCAAAACATCCCGCGGCCTTTCCAGAGATTGTCCTGACATCATCTGAAAAGGGCACCGGTATCGCGACCTTGCGCGCGATCATTGCGACATTGATCTGATCGCGAATACAGCAAAACCTTGCAGGCGTGAGCAAAATCTTTGATAACGCCCCCAGAGGGATCAAACGTGAAGACACAAAGCATGAACCGCGACTGGATTGCCACTGCAAGGACACTCTCTGAGGCTCTGCCCTATCTGCAGCGCTATGACGGGGCGATTGTTGTCATCAAGCTGGGTGGACACGCAATGGGCAGTGACGCCGCCATGGAAACCTTTGCGCGTGACGTCGTACTGATGCGGCAGGTCGGGATCAATCCGGTCATTGTGCACGGTGGCGGGCCGATGATCAACGCGATGCTCGACAAGTTGCAAATCACGTCAGAATTTGTAAATGGCAAGCGGGTCACTGACGCCGAGACGATGGAAGTGGTAGAAATGGTCCTGTCGGGACGGGTCAATAAACGGATTGTCCAAGCGATCAATGCTCAAGGAGGTCGGGCGGTTGGGCTGTCGGGAAAAGATGCCAATTTGCTGATTTGCGACCAGACCGATGCGGCACTCGGCCTTGTTGGCACACCCGCCGAAGTCGACACCACCGTACTCAAAACCCTGTTTGAAAGCGATATGATCCCGGTAATTGCCCCGTTGGGCTCGGGTCGCCAAGGAGAGACCTTCAATATTAATGGCGACACGGTGGCCGGCTCGATTGCCGCCGCATTGACCGCTGACCGCCTGTTGCTTTTGACGGATGTCAGTGGCGTCAAAAATGCCGACGGCGAAGTGCTGACCGAATTAACCGCCGATAAGATCCGCACCTTAACCCGCGATGGTGTGATTGCGGGCGGCATGATCCCCAAGACCGAAACAGCCCTTGCGGCGATTGACGGTGGGGTACGGGCCGTGGTCATTTTGGATGGCAGAGCCCCAAACGCCTGCCTGCTGGAACTGTTCACCGAACATGGTGCAGGCTCGCTGATCCGCGCCGATTGACGCCGCTCACGCTAAGGCTCCACTTGTGCCTGTGAAAAATCTGCCTATCGTCGGACCTATGCGGGATGAACCATCGATAGAAAAACAAGGATTTCAAGGCAAGACCACCTTGTCCGCAGATCTGACACGGCCCGTGACAGGATGCATAGAGCTAAAAAGCGGCCCCAAGAGTCGCGATCAATCCGTATGACTTACGACGATTTCGCCCGCGACGCACAGACGCTCAACCTCAACATTGTGGGCATTTGTGAAGTTTTACCAGAGGGCAACCTGCCGTCCAAATACAAGAGCCTTGTGCTCTTAGGGCCAGACGTCCAGACATTTTGGCCACATTTTATCAATCAGCTTGAGTATTTGGATGGGGGTCCAGACCCTTTGGATCGCTGGTCGGTGCGCATTATCAGCGGCTGGGCCGAGACGCTGAAGGCAAAGGCGGTTTACCCGTTTAATGGTCCACCATACCCGCCGTTCTATAACTGGGCTTTGCGCAGCGGGTCCTGCCACCGCTCACCATTGCACATGCTGGTTCACCAGCGGAATGGGCTGCTGTTGTCGCTGCGCGGCGCTCTGGCGGTGACAGAGCAGCTTGGACAAACCATCTTTGATGCCCCGCCCTGTGACAGCTGCCTTACAAAACCCTGCCTGCAGGCCTGTCCGGTATCCGCATTTGATGCGATCGGTTATGATGCGGACATGTGCCAGACCCATATCAGCACAAACGACAGTACCAACTGTCTGACTACAGGCTGTACCGCCCGTCACGCCTGCCCTATCAGCCAGCGCGCCGAACGCAGCGCTGCGCAATCAGCCTTTCATATGAGGGCCTTTTTGAAATGAGCTTACGACTGATCCTGATGCGACATGCCAAATCAGATTGGCACCTAGGCGTGCCGGACATCGACCGCCCCTTGAACAAGCGAGGGCGCCGGGCATCCACTGCCCTTGGGGCGTGGTTGCGGCACAACCAATACCTGCCAGACGAGATCATCAGTTCGACCGCCGCCCGCACGCTGGAAACCTGCGATCTGCTGAAACTGGGCACACAGCCGCGCACTTCGGGTAAACTATACCTCGCCAGTCACAATGCGATGCTGGACGTGCTGCGAACGGCCACGGGCCAGACGGTCTTGATGCTGGGCCATAACCCGGGGATCTGCGCTTTTGCACAGGCGCTGCTGGCCAGCCCTCCGAACCACCTGCGCTTTGAGGATTACCCCAGCGGAGCCACCTTGATTGCCGGTTTCAAACAAACCGAATGGCTGCAAATAAAATGGGGCACGGGCCGGCCAAACGCCTTTGTGACACCCGCTGATTTAAGCGCTTGACCCGGCACTAGCACAGCGGATTCGGTTGTTTAATGGCCCAGAATTTGGCTCAGGAACAATTGTGTCCGCGGATTTTGCGGATCATTAAAAAACGGCTCTGGAGCATTCTGTTCAACAATCTGGCCCTGATCCATAAAAATTACACGGTTGGCGACCTGACGGGCAAACCCCATCTCATGGGTCACACAGATCATCGTCATGCCTTCTTCGGCCAGCTCAATCATCGTATCGAGCACCTCTTTGATCATTTCAGGATCAAGTGCCGAAGTCGGCTCGTCAAACAACATAATCCGCGGCTTCATGCACAATGAGCGGGCAATGGCCACGCGTTGTTGCTGCCCCCCAGACAGTTGACCCGGATACTTATCGGCCTGTTCGGGTATCTTTACCTTTTCAAGAAAATGCATCGCAACTTCTTCGGCTTCTTTCTTGGGCGTATTGCGCACCCAGATCGGTGCAAGCGTGCAGTTTTCTAGGATACTCAAATGCGGAAACAGGTTGAAATGCTGGAAACACATCCCGACCTCAGAACGTATCTTATCAATATTTTTCAAATCCGAGGTCAATTCGATTCCGTCGACAATGATCTGGCCTTTCTGATGCTCTTCCAACGCATTAATGCAGCGGATCAAGGTGGATTTTCCCGATCCCGAAGGCCCACAAACCACGATTCTTTCACCGCGGTTGACGGTTAAATCAATATCACGCAGCACGTGAAACGACCCGAACCATTTGTTCATGTTTTGAATCTGGATGGCAATTTCGTCGGAAATTTCGAGGTGTACCTGTTCGGTCATTTTTCCAGCCTTTTATTATCGATGATCGGTTTCAAGTTGGCGCTCCAACCATTGAGAATATTGTGAGATCCCGTAACACACGACGAAAAATAGCAGTGCTGCGAAGGCAAAAAGTTCCCAATAAACGCCATTCCATGCAGTGGAGGAAAGAATAGGACCTCGGATCATACCCACCAAATCAAACATTGAAATGATTGATACCAATGTGGTGTCTTTGAATAAGCCAACCGCGACATTTACAATCCCGGGAATAGAAACTTTCAGCGCCTGCGGCAGAATGATCAACCGCATCGCTTGCGCATAATTCAAACCGAGGCTGTTCGCGGCCTCAAATTGACCAGAAGGAAGCGCTGCAAGCCCTCCACGAATAACTTCGGCAATGTAAGCCGCCGAAAATAAAGTGATCATAATAATCACACGCAGGATAAGATCTATATTAGTATCTGGAGGAAAGAAATAAGCCAACACAACGTTCGCTACAAACAGCAAGGTTATAAGCGGTACCCCGCGAATGAACTCGATAAAACAGACGCAAATCCATTTAATAATCGGCATGTCCGACTGTCGACCCAACGCCAACATTATACCAAGTGGAATAGATAGCGAAACGCATACGGTTCCCAGTATAAGGTTAAGCATGAAGCCGCCCATGTCTCGCGAAGGGACTGATGGTAACACAAGAAAGTCTTTTCCAATGTCAACCAGATAACCGCCAAAAATCCAGCAAACTAGTGCACAAACGAACCCACAAAGCGCTGCAAGCGCAAATCCGTACGACTCTAACCTGCGGGAGGCTAGTACGGCCACTGCGCAACCTGCAAAAGCAACGATGGGGCCTAAAATTGTGCCCCCCCAAATCAACCAAAATGCCAAAAATGGGTACACCACAGTAAATAAAAATAACTTTTTCGATACAGTACTGAACAGCACAGGTGCGATGGCAACACATAACAAGACTGCCGCAAAATTTGGACGCCAAAATTCTGAGGGAGGATATTTAAAGCCGTATATTAGTTGTGGCCAGCGTTCTTTTAACACGGCGAAACAGGCTCCAGTAGCGCCATCTAATATCTCATAACAATCGCGTACTGAATTGCCAGACCAAACCCCATTCAAAAACCACGGAGCCACGCTGTTAAACAGGGTGTATACGGCCCAGAGTGAAGCTATGGTCATGATTATGTTCAAAGGTGAGGAAAATAGATTTTCACGCATCCATTTAACCGCCCCAGTTTCCGACACTGGCGGGGGCGACTCTGGTATCAATTCATTTCGTACAAAAGAAGCGATCTTATGGGTCATTCTAACGCTCTTTCAATTTGATGCTATTATTATAAACATTCATCACCGCAGAAATACTCAAGCTGATGATCAGATAAAAAAGCATCAGTAAAAGTACAATCTCGATCGCACGTCCTGTTTGGTTCAATGTGATCCCACCCAAGGTACCAGTAATATCCATATAGCCCACCGCAATCGCAAGTGAGCTATTTTTAGTCAGGTTAAGGTACTGTGAAATAAGCGGTGGAATAATCACCCTTAGGGCCTGAGGCAAAATCACCAAATTCATCACAAAACTGGGGCGCATCCCAAGGGCCGCAGCTGCCTCAGTCTGGCCTTTGCTTATCGCTTGAATACCAGCCCGAACATTCTCTGCAATAAAGGCTCCGGTGTAGATAGACAAAGCAAAGCAAAGAGCAATAAGTGATCCCCTGGCCCAGATCCCACCTTTGAAGTTAAACCCCTTCAATTCAGGATATTCCATCCCTATTGGTGACCCTGCAGCAAAAAAAACTATAATCGCGGGTATGAAAAAAAGTGTAATACTGGGCCAACGTGTGGGTAACGGAACTCCCTCTGCATACAACTTATTTCGTGCATATCGTCGGTACGCGAATATTGCCGCGAGTGATAAAAGGAAAGTAACAATTACAAAAGATGAACCTTCATTAAAAATAGGTTTCGGCGCGTAGATGCCCCGCCCAGTAAAGGCGAAAGCATCCCAAAGCATCGTCGCTTCTGGATTTTCTCCCCGAAAGCTGCGCGGCTGTGGTAAAGCAACGATAAAAATACCACTGACAATTAATATCCAAATCAAAACTGGTACATTCCGAAATACCTCGACATAGATTGCCATCAGCTTTGCGACTATCCAGTTGTTGGACAATCGAAGAATTCCAGCAAACACTCCAATCACCGTTGCCATTATGCACCCAAGAAACGCAACAAGTAACGTATTCAGCACACCCACCATTGACGCACGCAGGTGGGTCGATTGACTAGTGTATTCTATCAGTCTTTGATTGATATCATAACCTGCTGGAACCTTGAGAAACTGATAGGAAATATTTAGTCCCTTTGCCGTCAGATTTTGAGTAAGATTCCAGCCGAGGTAAGCCATCGCAAAAATTAGGATGATTAGGGCAGTGAACTGGAAGGTATAGCCACGGTAGCGCTTGTCATTTATCAACATTGAAAATGTAAATTTTGCCGCTGAAGGGTCAGTGGGCAGAACCATACCAATCGTCCTTATAATAATTTGCGACCAATTTGCAGCGCGGGCCGCTAAAAATCGTTTTGTAAACAAGAGACAAGGTCAGGGCGCGACAAAGGCTGCGCCCTGACCTAATTTAAGGCTTAACGGAAAGGTGGCGAATAAATCAAACCACCGTCTGTCCACTGCGCATTTAACCCACGAGAAATGCCAAGTGGAGTATTTACACCGATGTTATTCTCAAACAATTCACCGTAGTTTCCACCGGCTGCAATCGCGTGTTGTGCCCAATCAGCCGACAGACCCAGCCACTCACCCAAGGTACCTTCAGTACCCAATAGACGATTGATTTCCGGGTTGTTGGTTCCTTTGACCATCTCAGCCATGTTACCCGATGTCACGCCAAGCTCTTCTGCAGATATCAGAGCATTCAATGTCCAGCGAACGACATCACCCCATTCATTGTCGCCATGACGCACTAAAGGACCGAGTGGCTCTTTAGAGATAATTTCAGGCAAAACAACGTGCTCATTAGGATCAGCGGCGGCGGCTCTTGCGGAGGCTAATGCAGATGCATCAGTCGTGTAGACGTCACATGCGCCTGCGAAGTATTGCTGTTTCGCTTCATTTCCTGTCTCAACCGGTATCGGCTCGTAACTGATATTATTGACGCGAAAGAAATCGGCCAAATTCAATTCAGTTGTAGTTCCAGTTTGGATGCAAATTGACGCCCCGTCCAGTTCTGTCGCCGAGGATACTCCCAGTGCTTTAGGGACCAAAAAGCCTTGACCGTCATAGTAGTTGACACCAACAAATTCCAACTTGAGTTCGACATCTCTCTGGAAAGTCCATGTTGTATTTCGGGCCAACATGTCGATCTCGCCTGAATTCAATGCTGTAAAGCGCACTTTAGTGGTAAGCGGTACAAATTCAACTGCCATTGGATCGCCAAGTACTGCTGCAGCAACAGCACGACACACGCCGATATCAAAACCCTGCCATACACCGCTGGCATCTGGCTCCGCAAAACCAGTTAAACCGGTGCTTACTCCACAGTTCAGCTTGCCACGTGCTTGTACGTCATCCAATGTTCCGGCCATTGCTGCACCAGCCGCTAGGCCCGCTGCAGTCATAGTGCCCAAAATTACCGAATATTTCATATTTACCTCTTCCTGATGTTTAGCACAGATACAGTGCATTTATCCCGGGTTAATTCCCAGATGATTAGCGTCATTAGGACATCCTGTCCTTTTGTAAAGGTATTAGTGCGGATTCAAATCCATTCGTCAAGTTTAAGCGATATAAATTCATCTAAACCGCTCATAAAGTACATATTTTCTCAAAAATAAACAAATGGGCAAATTCAGTAGCAGAGATCAAAAAATTTATGAGCACAGTAAAAGGCGTCTTGCTTGATACTGGCCTCGACAATCGCAGTCTCATCATCGCCCCACTGTTCCGCCTGCCAAGATTCGTCAACGCGCGACAAAGCCCACAGCTTTTCAATTTTTAGGTGATTTTGGGCAGCAGCAAGACCAATAACCAACGATCCAGACAATGCCACCAAATCGTGCAGCGCCGCCAGTTGAAACGCCGACACCGCATGCACATGGCGCCGAAGCCAGACCAGACTTTCCGCAGGTTGCACCACCGGCATCAAACCATAGGAAACATTAAGAGGGGCCAGCAAGGCCTTCGCCGACCAGGTCACCAAAGGATCCCAAGCCTCTGCCTGCAGGTCTATTAATGCTTGTGGCGTGTCCGCGCGGTAACATATCAAATCAAATTCAGCATAATCCGCAACCAGATCCGCCACCTGACTATGCGCCGGTCCCACCTTATCCAACGCCGAGTTTACGGTCCGGGTCACAGGCATTTCGTCGGGCTTAACAACGTCACCCTGCGCCTGCCACTCCGTCGCAACAGCAGCGGCAAGCAAACGCTTTGGCACGATGAAATCGGCTTTCGCCGGCGTTTTTAGGGCCTTTCCATCCAAATGCACCGTAAAGCCACTCGCAGTTTGCACCACTGTCGCATCCTGCCAAAACCGTTTTTTCGTCCAGCCGCTCATGCCACATCTTGCCAGAGAGTGTTTAATATCAGAGGGATCTGGGCAAAGTCATTGGCAATGTGATCGGCACATCCGAGCCGTTGCACGTCATGATAGCCCCAAGTAACGCCAATCGCATGCAGACCTGCGGCACCCGCCATCTCCATGTCAAACTGAGTATCCCCAATCATCACTGCATTCTTCGCCTCTACCCCAGTTTCTGCCAGTGCCGCCTGCAGCATTGCCGGATGCGGTTTTGACGGATGCAAATCTGCGCATTGGACCGTGAAGAAATAATCGCTTAGCCCGTGTTCCTCTAGTAAAATATCCAAGCCTCTTCGTGATTTCCCCGTTGCCACGCCCAAAAGATAATCTGACTTCGCCCATAGTGATTGCAGCACAACGCGCGCGTTTGGATAAAGCGGTGAGGACAGCGTGGTGCCATTGTGCGCCCGCAAACCTTTGTAGGCAGCCTTGTATCCAATGACCAAATTTTCATAAAGCGGCTCAGCCAGCCCCGGCATGAGCCGAATCACAGCCGTCTCCAGCGACAGGCCAATAATATCAACAATTTCAGACCGCTTGGGGGACGTCAGGCCCAGCGCCTCAAAACTGAGCGTCATCGAGCGCACAATATCATCTTGGCTATCTACCAGCGTGCCATCGACATCAAACAGAATCAATCTCAGCGTTCCGTTCACAGGTCATCCTCAAAGGGGTCATCCGGCACGTCAGACACCGCCCATTGCACGGTCCCCCAGGTTTGCCGCATATGCTCGGGCAAGGGCGCCGTCAGTACTAGCGCGGCTTTACTAACCGGGTGCTCCAGACGCAGGGATCGGGCATGCAAATGTAATTTTCGACTGATATCGCCTCCAAGCTGCGCACCCCAGCCATCGCCAGCATTCTCTTGGCCGGAACCGCCGTATTTGCCGTCTCCGATAATTGGATGACCAATCTCAGCCATATGGGCGCGCAATTGATGGGTCCGCCCAGTGATCGGTGCCAGCGCCACCCAAGACGCGCGCTTGGCCAATGCGCTCAGCACGGCGTAATCCGTGGTCGCCCGTTTTGCACCTTCTGTGCTGTCGACGTCACGTGGGTGCACGCAGACCATTTTTTCCGCCTCGCCCCCCGGCCCGTGGCCGCCCGCTTTCATCAGACCATATTTAATCGTGGCCATCTGCGGGCTGGGTACGCCCGCAACCGCTGCCCAATATATTTTACGTGTTGCACGATGACGGAATGCTTCAGTCAGCGCACCGGCGATGGCTCGGGTCCGGGCCATGATCAAAACACCCGAAGTGTCTTTATCAAGCCGGTGAACCAGCCGTGGCTTTTCTTCATAGCCGAATTTCAACGCCTCAGCCAAACCATCAACGTGACGGGTTTGCTTACTACCGCCCTGACTGGGCAGGCCGGACGGTTTGTTCAGCGCAATAATGTGGTCATCGCGGTAAATAACGCACGACTGGATCAGTTTAGCGTCTGCCGGCGACATATCTGTCTTGGCCTGCGCAGAGATTTGCCCCGCCTCAGGCAGTGGTGGAACGCGCACGCTCTGACCCATTTGAAGTCGCGTTGCAGGCTTGACCCGCCCACCCTCGACCCGCAGTTCGCCCTTGCGGCATAATTTTTCAATTCGTCCCTGCGAAATATGCGGAAACAATCGCCGCAGCCAACGGTCCAAACGCTGATCGTCATCACCCTCTTCGACCATGATCATCTGTACCCGGCTCATCCCCAAACCCCACGCGCCAGCACAATACCGCCAAAAACAGCCGCCAAAGACAGCATCACAGAGGCCAAAATATACCCGCCGGCAAAAATCATACGCCCGTCTTCTATCAATTTGAACGTATCCAGAGAGAACGCCGAAAACGTCGTGAACCCCCCTAGAATCCCAGTCATTGCAAACACCATCATTCGATCTGCGCCTTTCGCTGTCAGCACCACAAAAGCGGCCCCCATTAAGAACGAGCCGATTATATTCACCGCCAGCGTCCCATAGGGAAACAGCAGAGTGATCGAAACAGCATATCGCAGGGCTGCACCGATGGCACCGCCGCAGGCTGCGTAAATAAACATCATGCCGCGTCTGTATCCTCAGCAGGCAGGATGTCAAGGCATCCTCCTCGAAACACTACGCCCCACAAAACCAATGCACCGCCCAATATACCAATCCAGTGCGTGCACAGGCCCGCACGAAACAGTCCAGTGTGAGGCCGGTTCGGAACCAGTAAGCCACCCGTGTGAGACCTGGAGCCATTGCAAGAAATAAACCGCCCGCGTTAGGGTTTTCGACCGCGCTGTTTAACAAAATAATCCAGCCGCTTTTTTAACTCGCGTTCAAAGCCGCGCTCGACCGGTTGGTATAATATCGGTCGTTTCATCGTATCGGGGAAATAGTTTTGCCCCGAAAACCCACCTTCGACATCATGATCATAAGCATAACCGTCACCATAGCCCTGGTCTTTCATCAAAGAGGTCGGCGCGTTCAGGATATGTTTCGGCGGCGGTTCGGACCCAGTCTGTTTTGCCGCAACCCGCGCCGCCTTGTACGCCACATAAGTAGCGTTGGATTTCGGTGCCAGCGCCAAATAGGTCACCGCCTGTGCCAAAGCCAATTCACCCTCGGGGCTGCCCAGCCGCTCAAAGGTCTGCCAGCTTTGCAGGCAAATTGACTGCGCCTGCGGATCTGCCAGACCAATATCTTCAACCGCCATACGGGTGATGCGCCGCGCCAGATAACGCGGATCCTCACCGCCTTCCAACATCCGGGCAAACCAGTAGAGTGCAGCGTCCGGATCAGAACCTCGCACCGATTTGTGCAGCGCCGAGATTAAATTGTAATGCGCATCGCCTGATTTGTCGTATTGCGCCGCGCGACGCATCAACCGGCTGCTCAGCGCTTTGACATCCAGCTTTGCCGGCACCTGCCAGGCGGTTACTTGTTCGACGAGGTTAAGCAAGGCGCGGCCGTCACCATCGGCCATTTCCAACAGCGCCTCGCGCGCCTCGCCGGTCAGAGGCAATGCCGTGTCCAGTTCTTTTTCAGCGCGCTGGCACAACAGCTCAAGGTCAGCCAAAGTCAGCCTCTCGAGCACCAACACCTGCGCCCGCGACAGAACCGCCGCGTTTAATTCAAACGAAGGATTTTCGGTTGTTGCCCCAACCAGAAGGATGGTCCCATCCTCCATGTGGGGCAAGAACCCATCCTGCTGGGCCTTGTTGAAACGGTGGACTTCATCAACAAATAAAAGTGTTCCATGGCCATTCTGATGCCGGATTCTAGCAGCTTCGAACACTTTTTTTAGCTCTGCGACACCGGTAAAAATGGCACTGATCTGTACGAAATGTAGGTCGGTTTCACGCGCCAAAAGTCTTGCCATCGTGGTTTTACCCACCCCAGGAGGACCCCAGAAGATAAGTGACGAAAGCTGACCTGAGGACAGCATCACCGACAAGGGCGCCTCGGGTCCCAGCAACTGGGACTGACCCACGACATCCGACATGGTCTTGGGCCTAAGCCGATCCGCCAGAGGACGCCGGGCAAGTCCGGCACCGCTTGGTGGCCCGGACGGCGGAACAGCATTGTCGAACAGATCCGACATGACTACAACCTAAACCGAAGCAGGATTTGTTGCCCCCCACGTTGAGCCACCAATTCGATACGTCGGCCAGCTTTTCGCAGCAAGCGCGCAACATCATCGGTCTGCACGACCGGGCGGCTGTTGATTGAGTAAATCACATCTAGCCGCTGCATCCCGATACGAGGTCCAACCCGGCCCGCATCAACAACAACAACCCCTTCACTGCTGAGCGGCAGACCCAATTCCGCAATCACAGCTGGGTTGATTTGCGAGACTTTTATCCCGCTCAGCACGTCTTCTGGTCCAAGGGTGCGCTCTGCCCGCGCCGGTGTTTCTGGCGGCTTTATAAGGCGGAGATCAAGGGCGGTCTCAATCCCGTCCTGAACCACACTTAACCGGGCCAACGCGCCGATACCCGCCACAGACATGCGGTACAACATCTCAGCCGGAGTGAAGATCAATTGTTCATCGACAGCGGTGATTACATCACCCACCTGAACCCCAGCCGCACGCAGCGGGCTGGCCGGATGCAGCGCAGTGATCACGACGCCGCCAATTGACGCCAGTCCCAGCGTTTCAGACAGGTCCGCATCCGCTGACTGACCCGTGCCCCCCGCCCAGGGACGGGCAAAACTGCGATTGCCCTGTTTCGCCTGTTTGAGAAACTGTGCCACCAGCGACGCAGGGATGGCAAAACCAATCCCATTTGACCCGCCCGACCGGGTTAAAATAGACGTATTCACACCGATCAATCGACCGCGAGTGTCAATGAGCGCGCCCCCGGAATTACCCGGATTAATTGGTGCGTCGGTCTGAACGAAATATCCGCGCGCATTGCCCGTCACCGCCCCCGAGCGCGCCAAACCTGAAACTATGCCGCTGCTCACCGTTTGCCCGACCCCAAACGGATTGCCGATCGCCAGCACCAGTTCACCCACTTCGACGGTATCACTGGACCTTAGCTGTAAAAAGGGCATGTCGCCTGCGTCCTGCAACTGAAGGATGGCCAGATCACTTTCCTCATCTGCCAAGAGAACCTGCGCTGCAAATTCACGCCGATCTTGCAAAACCACCCGTATATCCGTGGCCTGCCCAACCACGTGATAATTTGACACAACGATCCCATCTACCGACAATATTACACCCGACCCCAACGAGTTTTGAACCCGGGGCCTAAGCTGACCAAAATCTCGAAAAAACTCTCGAAAAAACGGGTCGGCGCCAAACGGATTTTGACGCTGTGCCACAACCCGGCGCGCATAAATATTGACCACAGCGGGGGCCGCTTGCCGCACCAAAGGGGCAAAACTCAACTGCACCTCGGACAGGGTGGCCGGCACCCGGGTTTCTGCGCCAAGCGGCAGAGCAAACCAACATAAAAAAAGCCAGAGAAACCGCATTACATCTCCTTATATCTGAAAAGCGCCAAGGTGGTTTAGAAGTCATCGGTTACTTGCGTCGCAACAGGTCCTGAATTTTACGCCATCCGCCAGGGCAGACAAAAAACGACAAACAGAACCCAGCGGCAAAACCTGCCGCATCAGCCAGCCAATCATACGAGCCTCCGAACAGTACGCCAAACAGCAGCTGGATGCCCATCAGGGCCCCGATCAACGAAAATGCGCGCCGCTGACTTTTGCCAAGAACACGCAAATGTATCCACTGCAGAAATGTAAACGCACCGATCAGGCCATAAACCCCCGGAAAGCCGCCAATAAGCCAGTGCGGTTCGTTCAAAACATAGCCATATGCTGCAGCCCCAAAAATACCAGACAGCAGAAAAATGGCCAAGGTCGCAATCGGTGAAAAGACCTCTCCAACCATTTTGCCCAAAGCCAAAACCATAATGCCGGCAAACATCGCATGGGTGAAACTTGCATGCACAAACAAAAAAGACACAAATCGGATAAGATGTTCAACTGGGTAAACCCCGTTAACCAGCATCCAATCCAAAATCTGGCCATTAAAGCCATAGGTTTCCACCGCCACAACACGCCAGCCCAAGGCATTGCTATCGCCAATAATACCCCGCGCACCCAGCGCAAACACCACCTCAATGCCGATCATCATGATAAACAGCGCCGCCACAACAGGCGGGAGTGGATTTATAGGGCTGACATTTGTATCTTCTTGCATGGTCTTCAGGCTCTACTTGACGCAGTGTTCGCCTATGGGTAAGCCAGCCTCGCCCAACATGCAATTCAAACACGGAGATTTTACCATGAGCGATGCGGTCCTCACGCAATCCTCTGACATCACCAGCTTCACGCCCCGGGTGTTTTCCGGCATCCAACCTTCGGGCGGGTTGACTTTGGGCAATTACCTTGGTGCGATCAAACGCTTTGTCGATATGCAGCAAAGTGGGGTTGAGACATTGTATTGCATGGTTGATCTGCACGCCATTACTGTCTGGCAAGATCCACAGACGCTGCGCCATAACACCCACGAGTTGGCCGCAGGGTATATCGCCGCGGGTCTCGACCCGGCAAAATCGATTCTGTTTAATCAAAGCCGGGTGCCCGAGCATGCGCAATTGGGGTGGGTGTTTAATTGTGTCGCGCGCATGGGCTGGATGAAACGGATGACCCAGTTCAAAGATAAGGCAGGCAAAAATGCCGAAAACGCCTCACTTGGGTTGTTTGGCTATCCAGCGCTGATGGCGGCGGATATTTTGGCATATCACGCCACCCATGTGCCGGTGGGTGAGGATCAAAAACAACATCTGGAATTGACCCGCGACATTGCTGCAAAATTCAATCATGACTACGGCGTCGACTTCTTTCCCATCACCGAACCGGTGATTGAAGGCGTGGCGACCCGGGTGATGAGCCTGCGTGACGGCAGCAAGAAGATGTCGAAATCCGACCCCTCGGATATGAGCCGGATTAATATGACCGATAACGCAGAGACGATTGCTAAAAAAATCCGCAAAGCCAAAACTGATCCCGACGGGCTGCCATCTGAGGTGGCAGGTCTGGAAGGCCGGCCAGAGGCGCGCAATCTGGTGAATATATATGCCGCTTTGGCCGACAGCAGTGTCGAGGCCGTGCTCGGCCATGCTGGCGGCAAGCAGTTCTCGGAATTCAAGCCGATGCTGGTCGACATCGCTGTTGAAAAGCTTGCGCCAATTTCAACCGAAATGGCCCAGCTTATGCAGGATCCGGCAGCGATTGATCAGGTTTTAAAAGACGGGGCCGGTCGGGCGCGCGAAATTGCAGCGCC
>Ga0114998_10000834_pt1 | contig 23282 bp, 19 predicted proteins | sample ArcticOcean_MG_C_5_FD_87044 | JGI IMG/M metagenome (GOLD analysis project Ga0114998, IMG submission 87044) | Marine microbial communities from western Arctic Ocean - ArcticOcean_MG_CB4_138 | ecosystem: Environmental > Aquatic > Marine > Oceanic | place: Arctic Ocean: Canada Basin | collected... | reverse complement strand
TTGCTTATTATTTTTTTATATTAATATTTATAACATTTGTAAAAAAAGATTTTATCTTAAATTTAAAAAAATTTTTAATATTCATTTTTGTATTTTCGATTGTTTTAAGTCCATGGTGTTTTCGAAATTTACATTTATTTGGATACTATAAGTTAACAAACTCTACAGGACCAAATTTAACTGGGTATTATTTGCCTTACTTAGAGTCTAATAACAATGATAAATTGATAATTTCAGAAGTTAGAAAGCAAAACTACAAATTTTTACAAAAAGAAATTGACTATAGTCAAAATCCTTTTCTTGTGAATAAAAAAGAAATAGAGTTTTTTAAGCAAAAAATAGAAAATTATTCAATTTTAACTTTTGCTGAAACTTGGTTAGAAGGAAATATCAAGTTTTTATTTTCACCACCTATTGTGGATACATTTTATTTACTCGATATTAAAAAAACTAACTATTCTTCAATAAATAAAAATTCTTTCTTGGAAAAGTCTTTTATTTTTATCTTTAACAATGAAAATAAAATTCTGTCTTATTCATTAATTATATCAATAATACTTATTTGCATATTACGGTTTTTAGCATTTATAGCAATTTTTACTCTCAATAAAAAAGATTTTTTAAAATTTTTTATTTTCTATTTAATTATCATTATAAATCTTGTGTTAACGGGTCCAATTGGTAATGCAAGATATAGAATTGTAGTAGAACCAATATTTATAATAATGTTATCTATCTCTATTCAATATATTTACAATAAATATAAATTTCCTAAAAAATGAAAAATAAAATTTTATATATAATTAATGATCTAGATTTTTTTATTAGTCATAGATTACCAATAGCAATAGCTGCACAAAAAGCTGGTCATAAGATTTTTATTTCATCATCCCCAATATCTAAAAATTTAGAAAAAATCAAAATTTATAAATTTAACTTTATACCAATACCTATTACCAGAAGTAAAAAAAATATTTTTTTAGAAATCAAATTATTTTTTTCTATTTTAATGGTTATATTGAAAATAAAACCAGATATTATTCAATTAATTACAATAAAACCCCTTCTATATGGGGGCATCATTTCTAGATTTCTAAATATTAAATTAACAATTTTTACTATTGCTGGTCTAGGTTACGTGTACAATAATGATAATTTTATTCTTAGATTTATAGTCTTAAAGTTATTAAAATTTTCAATTAACCAGCCAAGATCATTAATTATAATGCAGAATCCATCTGATAAAGTTTATCTTAAAAAGGAAAAAGTTATAAAAAAACAAAAAATTATCTTTACTAAAGGAAGTGGTATTAATCTATCAAAATATAAACCATCTAAAAATAACCCTAAAAATTTATTGATAACATTAGCATCTAGAATGATAGGAGAAAAAGGAGTCTTTGAATTTGTTAAAGCTTCAACAGAAATTTATAAGTATAATAAAAAAATAAAATTTTTATTAATTGGAAAACATGATCCAGAAAGTCCATCACATATACCACTTAAAATTTTAAAAAAATTTAATAATAAATCTATTTATCCTAATTTAAGATGGATCAACTTTAAAAAAAATATTATTAAGATAATAAATAAATCTTCAATTATTGCTTTACCCTCATATCATGAAGGAGTACCAAAAATTTTACTAGAAGCTGCCGCATGTGGAAAGCCTATTATTGCATCTAATATAGGTGGGTGCCGGGAAGTTGTGATTAATGGTTATAATGGTCTGCTTGTTAAAAAGAAAAATGCAAAAGATCTTTCAGTTAAAATAAAAGAATTAACTTCTAACAAAAAATTAATTTCAAAAATGTCGATTAATTCTAGAAAAAAGGCTGTTTTAGAATTTGATATTAAAAAAGTAATTAAAAAGCATATTGAGATTTACAATAAAACATAAAAAATTAATAAAGATTTGCTAGTTTTCCATGCTTATTATATTAAAATTTGATGATCTATAAAATTTCAAAAAAAATACAAATTAATTATACTGCTCAGGTTAATATAAAATAAATGAAAATTCTAATTACAGGTGTTGCAGGTTTTATTGGCTACCATTTGGCAAACAAACTACTTAAAACAAGTAATAAAATTTATGGAATTGATCATCTTAATAATTATTATTCAAGTAAGTTAAAAAAAGATCGTTTAAAAGAATTAAAAAAAAACAAAAATAAACTAACTTTTTATAAGAAAGATATTTCGGATAAAAAATTTGTAGATAAGATTTTTAAATTAGAAAAATTTGATGTTATTATAAATCTTGCAGCCCAAGCAGGTGTTAGATATTCCATTACTAACCCCGATAGTTATATTAAAAGAAACATAATAGGATTTTACAATATATTAGAAGCCTCAAGAATGAATAACATTAAACACTTAATATATGCCAGTACAAGCAGTGTATATGGAGATAATAAACAATTTCCTTTAACAGAAAAATTATTTACAAATAAGCCACTCACACTTTATGCTGCAACCAAATTATCAAATGAATTAATGGCCCATGCCTACAGTTATTTATTTAAGATTAAAACAACTGGGCTAAGATTTTTTACAGTCTATGGTCCCTGGGGTAGACCAGATATGGCATTGTTCCTATTTACCAAGAATATAATTGCAAATAAACCAATCAATGTATTTAATAATGGAAATCATATAAGAGATTTCACTTATGTAGAGGATATAGCGGAAGGTATAAAAAAGATCGTATTAAGCAAAAAGAAAACAAAAGAAAAATATAATATTTTTAATATAGGTAACGACAAACCCATTCACTTAATAGAATATATTAATCAAATTGAAAAATGTTTAGATAAAAAAGCAAAAAAGATAAATTTACCCTTACAACAAGGTGATATAGTTAAAACTCATGCATCAATAAAGAAAATAAAAAAATATTATGATTTCAAACCTGTAACAAATGTTGAAAAGGGCATTAGCAATTTTATCAATTGGTATAAGTCATATTTTAGTAATTAATGATTAAAAAAAAAATTAATAACTTAAATATTAATTTAAATATAACTAAAAAATCTGGTTGGAAAAATATCAAAAAAAAAAATATAGAAATTTACTTTAAAGGTTTTTTTTTAGGTAATAATTTGAATGAAGAAAATTCTTTACACTTTTTTTTAAAAAATTTTATTAAAGGATATAAAATTAATTATAAAAAACTTTCTAACATGCCTGGTAATTTTGTATTTATTGCAATAATCAAGTCTGAGATTCATATAGCAATGGACGCTTCAAGAAGCAATCCTTTATATTATTATTTTGAAAATAAAAAATTGTTTATTTCAGAAAAGGCAAAAGACATTAAAAAATATTTTAATATAAAAGAGATTAATGAAGAAATATCTATACTTGCAAAAATGTCAGGATATACTTTCTCAAACTACACTTTGTATAGTAAAATATATACACTAAATCCTGGTGAATTTTTAAGAATAGATAAAGACAGAAATAGTCTAATTAAAAAATATATAAAATACTTTCCAAAAAAAATAATCAAAAAAAGCTATAAAAAGTATGAAGAAATTTATTTTAAAACTCTTTTATCGATTTTTAAAGATTATAAAAAGCATTTAGAAAATAAAGATATATATATTGCACTTAGTGCTGGTGATGATTCAAGATTAATTGTTTCAATGCTTAAGATACTTAATTTTAAAAATGTTAAGTGTTTTTCTTATGGAACAAGAAATAATTGGGAATCAAAAATATCAAAAAAAATATCTAATAAATTAGGATATGAGTGGTTTTTTATTGAAATTAAAAAAGCCTCTGTAAATAATTTTTTCAAAAGTAAAAAATTTACTAGATATTTTGAATTATATGACAATTATGACTCAACACCATCAATTCATGAACTTGCAGTATTTGATGAGGTTAAAAAAAAGATTCCAAAGAACTCCGTAATTATTAACGGACAACCAGCAGACGGTATATATGGTTCATACGTCTATAAGAACTTTGTTCAAAAAGAAACAAAGTATGAATTTCCATTTGATGACATAATTGATAAGCATTATAGTTTGTGGGAAAATTTAAAAACGAATAAAAATATTAATGTAATAAAAAGATATTTAAAAATCGAAAAAAATAAATTTTTTCAAAATCAAAAAACAAAAGCATATAAAATCATGATGGCAACATCTTTACAGAATAGAATTTGTAAGTATTTGAATAAAAATTATGAAGTATATGAATTTTATAGTTATAAATGGATATGCCCATTTATGGATTTAAGATTTTTAAAATTTTGGTTTTCGATTCCTGAAGAATATTTATTAAACCGAAATTTAAGTAAAAAAATTTTAAAGAATTTAAATATTGCTAATGTTTGGAATGAAAGTAAAAAAAAAGATAACAATCTTGGTTTTTTTGCTGAATTATTAAGAAATGTTTTAAAAGTTTTTTTTATTAACAATAGGAAAGAGTGGGAAAAATTCCATAAAAAATATTTTGCTTATGACTACGATAATCAACTAAAAACCCATATAGTCTCAGAAAAAGATTGGAAAAAAAGCAAATATCACAGAAGTTCTATTTCTTTTTTATCTTTAAAATGGCTTAAATTGAACAAGATTAATGAAGATTATTCATTAAAAAAATAAATGAATAACAAAATTTGCTTTCCGTTTGCAGGAGATACTTTGGGAGGGTCTCACATCTCAGCGATAGAATTAATAAAATTTTTAAAAAAAAATGATTTTATAGTTTCAATAGTCTTACACAAAAAAGGGAACTTCTCAAAATATCTTGATAAAGAAGGTATTAACTTTCAACTATTAAAAATAGACAGTTTAGCTGGTGATAATTCATCAAAAATTAATATTATTTATCTATTATTAAAAAATTTTAATAAAATTAGAAAATTTATTAAATTAAATAATATAGATCTAGTTCATGGAAACGATCTTAGGATAAATTTACAATGGGGATTTGTTTCTTTGTTTTACTGCTATTTTATATGGCACCAAAGAACTTATTATAAAAACAGGAGCCTATTGTTTATACCGATGTATTTTCTTGCAAATAATATTATTTCTATATCTAAAACAGTTAAAAACTCATTGCCAAAAATACTTTTAAAAAAAAATCATGTTATTTATAATCCAATAAAAACGTTTTCTAAGAAAAAAAATGAGATTAAAAAAAAATTGAACATTTGTTTCGTATCACGTCCTACAAATGAAAAAGGTTTCCATATATTTATGGATATTGTAAAAAATCTAAAAATCTTTGGTATAGATATAAAATATAACGTTTATCTTCCTAATGGAAAAAAAAATATACATATAAAAAATAATAAAATTCAATTCAAAAATAATAAGATATTATTTCATAATTTTACTTCATTTAAAAATATAGCTAAGAATAATAATATTTTAATAGCGCCTAGTAAGTTTGAGGGATTTGGAAGATCAATCATAGAAGCTGCTTCATGTAATATTGCAGTTATTGCATCCAATATCAAAGCACATCAAGAAATAAATAATCGATTTGTGAAAGTTAATATTGTTCCTAATCGTTATGAGAATTATGTAGAATGTATAAATAAAATAGTTGTTAAAAAAAAGATTACATCAAAATCAATAGTTAAATTAAAAACTTTTTTTTCTCCTTTAGGACATTACAAGAGTGTTTTTAAAATTTATCAGAAATTAATTAAAGATTAAAAAATGAATATTTTTCATATAATCAATAGTATTGGTGCAGGTGGTTCTGAAACATTTTTATATAATCTAATAAATTATGATCAAAAAAATAAACATTATATTATTGTATTTTCAAGAAAAGGATTTTTTTTTTCTAAATTTAAAAAATTAAATAATGTTGAGATATTTTTCTTGGGAAATAATTTTTTAATATTTCTAAAATTATATAAATTCTTTAAAGAAAAAAAACCATCATTGATTAATTCATGGATGTACCGAAGTCATGTTTTTGCCTCATTGATGAAAATATTTTTTAGATTCAATTTAATATTTCATTTTAGACATGTTGGGATAACCAATAAACATAGTTTCTTTAAAAAATTTTTAATAAAAAGTAGCTCATATTTTATAAATTATTTTGCAGATGAGATTATTTTTAACTCTTATTTCTCTAAAAAAAATCACATTAAAAATGGAATAAATAACAAAAATATCACAGTAATTCATAATTGTTTTTATGAAAATTTTAAAAATACTAATTCTCCAAAGCTATCAAAAAAAAAAAATGAAATTGTTTTAGGAATGCTTTCTAGAAAAAATTTTATTAAGGATCATAAAACACTAATAGATGCCTTTTTAGAATTGGCAAAAAAAAGAAAAAATATTAGATTGTTACTAAAGGGTTCAGAATTAAATAAATTGGAAATTCCAAGTTTTTTAAAAAATAAAATAAATATTTTGGATGCTAGTACTTCAGTGGAGAAATTTTATTCAATGATTGATATACATGTTTTATCAAGCTTTGGAGAATCATTTCCCAATGTAGTTGCGGAGGCGATGGTAAGAAAAATTCCTTCTATATGTTCAAATGTGGGTGATGCCAATTTAATAGTACTAAACAAAAATTTCATATTTCAACCTGAAAACTACAATCAATTAGTTTCTAAAATTGATAAACTTATAAATATTAAAGATAATTATCCTTATAGATGGAATTTAATTAAGAAAAATTCCAAAAAAAAGATACTAGATAAATTTAATTCAAAAAAAAATTTTTCAAGATTTGAAAACTTATGGAAAAAAAATTTTAACAAAGATAAAAAAGGATTACTTGTCGTTCCAAGTTTAAATGGTGGAGGAGCTGAAAGAGTAATCTCTAATCTTTCAAATGATATTTATTTAAAAAATTATTCTATTGATATTTTGGTATTTGGAAAGAAATCTAAATATGATTATAAGATTAACAATAATATAAATACAATTTACCTAAATAAAAATAGATCATTATTTGCTTTTATAACTTTGTTTAAATATTTTTGTAATAGAAAATATAGATTTATATTAAGCACCAAACTAGAAGCAAATATACTTTCAATCATTGCAAAGATATTAAGTTTTTCAAGTACTAAATTATTTGTAAGAGAAACAAATACACCTAGTGAAATTTTAAAATATGAATTTAATATAAAAAATTTATTTTTAGTTCACTTAAGAAGAATATATTTTTTCTCAAACTACGTAATTTGTAACTCTCATGGTGTAAAAGAAAACTTGGTTAATTTAAATATAAATTCAGAAAGAATTATAATATTACCTAACTCATTAAATATTTCTAATATTAAAAGGCTATCTAAAAAATATATATTTAAATTTAAAAGACCTTATTTTATTTATGCTGGAAGACACACAAAGCAGAAAAATTTGGAAATGCTAATAGAGTCATTTGATATATTTTGTAAAACTAATGGGCAATATGATTTAAGGATTTATACCAATAATCACAGTATAAAAAGTTTATCTAAATTTGTAAATTTTATGAAATATCGTAAAAATATTAAGATAGAAGCCTATAAGGATAATATTTATCCTTATATTAAAAAATCTAAAGCTTTACTAATGACGTCTAACTGGGAAGGTTTATCAAATATTACTCTTGAAGCACTTCAATTGAATAAAAAAGTACTATTAACTGATTGTAAATCTGGCCCACGAGAAATTAAAAAATTTGGATATAATATACTATTATCTAGACCTAATTATTCTTTGGGTTATGTAAAAAAAATTAAGCTACTAATAAAAATGAATAAAATAAATAATACAAAAATTAACAATAAATATACCAAGTATTACAATAATAAATTAGATTATCTTTTAAGTTTAGTTTAATTGAAACCATGATTATTAAAAAAAAAGATTTAAAAATTGGTGTTATAGGATTGGGGTATGTTGGGTTGCCTTTAGCATTATCTTTTGGTAAAAAATTTAATGTCATAGGTTATGACACTAACTCTAGAAGGATAGATGATCTTAAAAAAAATATTGATAGTAATAAAGAAACAAAAAGGTCATATTTTTTACAAAGTAAAAATATTAGTTTTTCAGATAATGACACAGAGCTGAAAAATTGTAATATATTTATAGTTACGGTGCCCACTCCAATTAATTATAAAAATATTCCAGATTTAAAAATTCTAAAAAAAGCTTCTAGCACTGTTGGTAAATTTTTAAAAAAAAAAGATATTGTCATATTTGAGTCAACTGTATATCCTGGAGCAACTGAAGACGTTTGTGTACCAATTTTAGAAAAAAAATCTAATTTAAAATTTAATAAAGATTTTTTTTGTGGCTATTCTCCAGAAAGAATAAATCCAGGAGATAAGATTAATACATTTGAAAATATTTCAAAAGTTGTATCTGCATCTAACAGGCATTCACTAAAAATAATTAGCCAGTTATACAAAAGTGTTATTAAAAAAAATGTATTTTCTGCAAAAAATATTAAAACAGCTGAAGCAGCTAAAATCATAGAAAACACTCAAAGAGATCTCAATATAAGTTTAATTAATGAATGTTCTCAATTATTCAAAAAAATGAATATAAATATTTATGATGTTTTAAAGGCTGCTGGCACAAAGTGGAATTTTCTTAATTTTAAACCAGGAATGGTTGGAGGTCATTGCATTGGGGTTGATCCTTATTACTTAACCTATAAAGCAAAAAAAATTGGTTTTAATCCTAGAGTTATTTTATCAGGTCGAAAGATTAATGATGGTATGACTGAATATGTTTTTAAGTTAATTAATAATAAATTATTACAAAAAAAAAAGAAATCCAAAAATCTTAAAATATTAATTATGGGTGCTACTTTTAAGGAAAATGTTTCTGATACTAGAAACTCTAAAGCAATTGAATTAATCAATTTATTAAAAAAAAAATATTCCAAAATAGATGTTTTTGACCCTTATATTTATGATAATAAAAATAAAATCAATGATGTTAATATTATTAAAAAGCCAAATAATTTTTTTTATGATTGTATTGTTATTGCTGTGCCACATAAAATTTTCAAAAAAATAGGGATAAAAAAGATATTAAAATTTCAAAAAAATAAATCACTATTTATTGATTTATTTAATATGTTTGATGACAATAAATTTAATGATCTAACATTATGAACAATCTAAATTTATCTATAGATAGTTTTTATATCGTAGTTTGTGTTTTTTTTTTTAGTGTTATATTTTTAACTTTTCACAATAAAATTTCTAAAATTATTGGTATTTATGATGAAGTTGATAATAAACGAAAAATACACAAAAAGAGAGTTCCAATAACTGGAGGTATATATATTTTTTTAAGTTTATTAATTATAATAATATTTAGAGAAAATTCTGAAAATTTTTCAATTGTAGAATTGTTTAGCAATCACTTTGACTATTACTTGTTTGGATTACCACTTTTTTTAATATTTATGCTTGGCCTAGTAGACGATAAAAAAGATATTTCAGCTAACAAAAAACTTTTATTTAGTATTTTTATTATTTTTATGACTGTGATTATTGATAGTCAGTTATTAATAAGTGAATTAAGATTTAATTCTTTAGAATTAGAATTAAACATTTACTCTTATAGATTTTTATTTACCATTCTATGTTTTTTACTATTTTTGAATGCATGTAACATGTTCGATGGCATAGATGGACAAAGCTCCTTTTATTTTATATTTTTATTAGTTTACATTCAGTTTATTATTGGGTTTAGTTTATTTCTATTTTTATTATCTATGATCTTATGTTGTTTTCTTTATTTAAATTTAAATAGTAAATCTTATTTAGGTGATGGTGGGGTTTATTTGATCTCATTTTTATTGAGTTGTATAATCATAAAAAATTATAATTTAAATAATTTTTACTGTGATCAAATATTTCTTTTGATGTTTATTCCAGGAATAGATTTATTAAGACTAGCAGTGCAAAGGGCAATTAAGAAAAGGCATCCATTTTCCCCTGATAATCTTCATCTACATCATTTACTGCTTAGAAGGTTTTCTAAAGTTAAAACAGTTTTTATAATTTTCTTATTAATTTCAATACCAAATATTTTAGCTGTAATTTTAAATGATTATTTATTTTTTTTAGGCTTAAGCTTTGTAATTTATACTTTTATAATATTTTTAAATCTAAAAATTAACCATAAATAAATTCAGTATGAAAGTAGATATTAAAAGATCTGATTATTTTTATTTTTTACTATTTTTATTACCACCTTTTATTATAACCGGTCCCTTGTTATCTGATTCAATAATATCCATTATTGCCTTAATCTTCTTATTTTTGCATTATAAAAAGATAATCAATATAATTAAAAAAGATTTTTTCTTTAAAATTTTATTTATTTTTTGTATTCTTAATGTTGTCAATTCTTTATTTGCTCAAGAGCAACTTATTTCATTAAAAAATTCTTTAACTTATTTTAGATTTCCATTATTTGTAATTGCAATTGCTTACTTTTTTTATTGTTATTCTAAAAGTATTATTTATTTTTATTATTCTCTCCTTTTCACAATTATATTTGTTTCATTAGATGGAATCTTTCAGTTTTATATGGGATTTAATTTTTTTGGTGAGATTTCGTTTTCTAGAAATAGAATAAGTGGTCTATTTGGTGATGAATTTATTTTAGGAACATTCTTGACAAAACTTACACCCATATTGATTTCTCTCTATTTTGTTTTGAATAACAAAGTGAATAAGACAATAATGGTTTTTGCTTGTTTGATTTCATTTATTACAATTATTTTCTCAGGTGAAAGAACTGCACTAGCAATAATTAGTATATTCTATTTTTTTTTATTTTTTTTTATATTACAGGCGCCACTAAAAAAAAAATTATTAAACTTTGGTATCTTATTTTTGATTATTTTATCTATGATTTTTTCATCAAACCAATTAAAAGAAAGACTTATAGATCTAACATTTGCTCAAATTATTTCAGTACTAGAAACTAATAAATTAGAAAAAGATCTTAGTATTGATGGAGAAGAACATCGAAAATATAAAGCGTTTTATTTAAATCAACGTGCAAGACATCTAATGGTGTCAGCTGAAATTTTTAAAGAAAAACCTATATTTGGACATGGTAATAAAATGTTCGGAAAAGTTTGTTTTTCAAATTTTTATATTAATGATGGAAGATGTTCAACTCACCCTCATAATTTCTCTGCTCAGATTCTTGTGGAAAATGGATTGATTGGATTCTGTCTATATCTGATATTATTTTTTATATTTTGTAAAGCTTTCTATAAAAAGATAATTTTACTGGATATGTCTTCCTCCATCATACTTTTAATTATAATTCTTAATTTTTTTCCTCTTTTTCCAACTGGTAATTTTTACAATAATATGAATTCAATTTTTTTATATCTACCTTTGGCAGTATATTATGGCTATAAAAAAGAATTATTTCAAAAAAAGATATTAACTGATTTATGAAAAAAAGAATTAAATTAGTTTTATTTTTTAATCACTTTCGAGGTATTGAAGTATTAAAAAACTTGATTAAGAAAAAATATATTATTCAAAAAATCTTTCTTTCAAAAAAGAACCTTAATATAAAAATCATCCCATTTCTTAAAAAAAAGAATTTTAACTATGAAATAATTAATGAGGTTAATAATTATAAAATTATTTCTTATATAAAAAAATACAATATTGATTTTAATATTATAGCTGGATTCCCATACATTTTTAAAAAAGATCTTTTAAATGCTGCAAACCACGCAACAATTAATTTACATGGTGGTAGACTTCCAGAATATAAGGGGGCTTCGACACTTAATTGGCAAATTATAAATGGTGAAAAAAAAATTGGTATTTCAATAATAAAAGCCAATGAAGGGATTGATAAAGGTAATATTCTGGGTTTTAGCTCTTTTTTATTAAAAAAAAGTTATGACATTTCAGATGTACATCATATTGCAAATAATAGATTTGCAAAGTTATTACCCACTGTATTAAAAAAATTTATCAACAATAAGATAATTTTTTTAGCTAATATTGGTGGAAAAAACTATAAACAAAGAAACTCTTCAGATGGTTTAATAATATGGAAAAAAATGAGTAAAGAAAAAGTATTTAATTTTGTTCGTGCTATAACAAAACCATATCCTGGCGCATTTTCATACTTACGAAAAAAAAAAAGTAAAATAATTATTTTTAAATGCAAACCTTACAAATGTTCAGCTAAATATAGACCAGGATTTATATTTAATAAAAATGATAGTTTTTTTGTAAAATGCAAAACTGGATGTATAAAATTATTAGAATTTAGTGGAAAAATTAATTCAGGAGATACTTTTAATTAAGTTTACTTTTTAAATTCATCTAAAAAATCTAAATATTTTTTCAGTCCATTAACTAAACTAAATTTAGAATTATAATTTAAAAGTTTTTTTGCTTTTTTGACTGAGAGAGTTCCTCTTACAGGTCTAAATGAGTCACGTGTAACAATTTTTATTTTAATATTCTTAATTCTTGCAGCAAGTATTTTTACAAAAGAAACTAATTTTTCGGCTTTTCCCCTCGTAATATTAAAAGTTTCATTTATTCCACCTTTTTTTGTAGCTGATAAAATTATTCCATTAACTAAATCTTCTACATATGTAAAATCTAGAGATTCTTTTTTTCCTTGTATGGTAATTTCCTCACCCTTTAATGCTTTTTCAATAAAAATTTGACTTACACGATTATTCATATCTGTTGGTCCATAAACTGCAGAGGGTCTAATTATTGAATACTTAATTTTGAAAAATTTACATAAACCTTTTGTTATTATTTCGCCTGAAAGTTTCATTGTTCCATATAACTCTATAGGCTCACAAATATCTTCCTCACTAGCCGTTTTTTTTTTAAAATCTCCATAGACCATACTAGAAGATATATAGACAAATCTTTGAAGATTACTTTTATGTTTCTTTTGAAATTCATTAGCACATTCAAGTATATTGACTGTAGTGTCAATTGATCCCTCTTTAGTTTCTTTTGCATTAAGATTGTCAATTTTTGCTAATGGTACAGCAGCCGTGTGAAAAATATATTTAGGATTAAATTTTTCAAGAATATTGAGAACAGTTCTGTAGTCTTTTGCATCACCCCTTATTATTTCCAGATTTTTTAAATCAGGAAATCGAAATTTTCTATAATCCTGAAAGTTATTTTTTGTTGGATTAACATAACCAGCAAAAACGTCTAACAGTATACATTTATCAACAATTTTTCTTTTAATAAGTTGTTTTGCTAGATTTGAGCCTATAAAACCTAAACCACCTGTTATTAGTGCAATATTATTTTTCATTTATCTTTTATAATTTGTTTTTTATTTTTAACCACTTTTTAATTTTAACGAACATATAGCTTAGCTCATTTACTTTTAAACCAGGATATATTGGCAATGTAACTATTGTTTTAGACAAGTATTCTGTATTTTTTAATTTAAATCTATTGTACTTGTTTAAATATTTTTGTTTATGAAGTGGGGGGTCAAAGTGACATGACGCTTCAATTTTATTTTTAATTAAATATTTTATTAGATTATCTCTTAATTCTTTTTTAACCAAAACAGAATACATCTGATATGAATGAAAAAACCTCTTATCTATAGTTTGAGTTTTAAAAACATTAGGATAATTTTGAAAAAAATTATTATACTTCTTTGCAATTAATTGTCTTTCAGAATTAAATTTTTTTAGTTTTCTTAATTGACTAACTCCAAGTGCTGCTAGATGATTTGGCATTCTATAATTGTGTCCAGCTATACTTGCTATACGGTGCCACGGTTTTTTCTTAAGACTTTTATCTATGCCGTGAGCTATCAATTTTTTTACATGATCAAATTCTTTTTTTGAATTTGTAGTTAGCATTCCACCCTCTGTTGTAGTTATATTTTTAGTTGGAAAAAAAGAAAAACAACCCACACCAAATGAACCAGAAAATTTATTATCAAAAGTTCCTCCAAGACACTCGGCGCTGTCCTCAACTAATAGAATTTTTGCTTTGTCAGTTAATTTTTTAATTTCATCCATTTTACACATTAAGCCAGCATAATGAACAATAATTACAGCCACAGTTTTTTTTGTAATTTTCTTTTTTATTAAGTCAGCAGTTAAATTTCGAGAATTAATTTCAACATCGGCAAAAACTGGAGTGTTACCAGTATTTAACACTACGTTGCCAGTTGAAACCCATGTCCAGCTGGGAATTATTACTTCACCTTTTTTCTTTAGTAATTTTAGTGCACACTCCAAAGCACTAGTACAAGAATTCATTGAAACAGCATACTTTGCACCTACTGTTTTAGAAAATTGATTTTCAAATTTAATATTATTTGGTCCATGCGTTAACCAATTTGATTTTAAACTATTTGAAATTAACTGAAGTTCCTTTTTAGTTATACTAGGTTTTGATAGTGCAATTTTCATAATTTAGTATAGTTAGTATATAGATGACTTTATCAAAAAAAATTAAGATAGATATTGTTATACCTTTTTATAATGAAAATCAAAATCTAAAAGTACTAATACCATCTCTATATGCAACATTAAACTCTCTAAAAAAATACCAATTTAGATTAGTTTTTATCGATGATGGGTCTAATGACTTAAGCTCACAGGTAGTATTAAGTTTTAAAAAAAATAAAAAAATAAAAAAAAATTTTATACTGTTAACTAATAAAAAAAAGATGGGACAAACATATAGTTATAAAAAATATTTTTATAACTATAAATCAGACTTTTTTTTGAGAATAGACTCTGATAATCAAGACAACCCTAAAGATATAAAAAAAATGCTTAAAAACTTCAATTTAGATCTTGATATAATTTTAACATTTCGAAAAGCGAGAAAACACAACTCTCTTTTTATTTTTCAGGGAAAAATATACACATTACTGTGCAAATTGATTACTAAAAAAAAATTGAAAACTTTTACCTCAAGCTTAGTTTTATATAAGTCACAGTATTTAAATTTTGATAAATTGGGCTATAATGATCATAGATACTTACCTCTATTAGCAATACTAAATGGTGCAAAAAAAATAAGAGTTTTAAATGTTAAACACAATAAAAGAAAATATGGAATATCAAAATATAGAATTTTTAATAAAATAATTTTTGGACCATTCGAATTTTTATTTTTTTTGTTAAGATATTATTTTGGCTTTATAAAAGGACATAAATAAGATGTGTGGAATTTGTGGTTTTTATGAGCCAAAAAAAGAAATTGATAAAAATCAGAACTTTGACTTTTTAAAATTGATGAATGATAAACTTGATCATAGAGGGCCAGATCAAGAGGGATATTTTAATAGACAAAATATTTTTTTAGCACATAAAAGGCTTTCGATAATTGATTTAGATAAACGAAGTAATCAGCCATTCTTTAGTGAAGATAAAAGAAAAATTTTAGTCTTCAATGGAGAGATTTATAATTATCTAGAATTGAAAAAAAAACTATCAAGTGATGGTATCAAATTTAAAACAACAAGTGATACAGAAGTATTATTAAAATCTTATGAAAAATGGGGTTTTGAAATGTTAAATTACATCGATGGAATGTTTTCTTTCGCTATAGTGGATTTAGAAAAAAAAATCTATTTTTGTGCAAGAGACCACTTTGGTCAAAAGCCTTTTTTTTATTATTTCAAAGATAATTTTTTTGCTTTTTCTTCAGAATTAACTTCATTAATTCAACATCCTCAAGTTTTACGAAAACTTGATTCAAAAAATATGTTAAATTATCTTCATTATGACAGTTTTGTTGGTAACCAAACAGCATTAAAATTTACTTTCAAACTTGAACCTTCAGAATATTTAATTTTTGATTATGAAAATAATTCTTTAATCAAAAAAAAATACTGGGAAATAAAATATGAGAATAAATTAATTGATAAAAATTTTTCCAAAAATTTTTTTTCTATTTTTTCAAAATCAATAAAAAATCATTTTATATCTGATGTGCCAGTTGCCATCTATTTAAGTGGAGGATTGGACTCAACTTCTATAGCTACCCTAGCAAAAAAAGAATTAAGCATTCATAAACTAAAAGCATTTAACCTAAAATTTGGAAATAAATCATTTGATGAAGATAAATTAGCAAGTTCTGTTGCTAAAGAATTAGATCTTGACCTGGAAACTTTTGAATTCCCTGAAAAAGATATAGCCCCAACCATATTAAATTTAATTGAAAATTTAGATGAACCACTATCAGACCCTGGTTATTTAGCTGTAGGAATGATTTCACAATATGTGAAAAAAAATAATTATAAAGTAGTAATTTCTGGAGATGGGGGTGACGAATTATTTGGAGGTTACGAACCATTTTTAAAATATAACTATTATGACAAGCTTAAAAATAATTATCCACTTCTTGCATTATTAAAATTAGTAGGAAAAATTGATTTTAATGAAAGTTTTGAATACATGGGATTATCTTATAAGTTTCGTATTTTTATGAGAGGCTTTAGTAAGGTTAATGATGACTTTTATAACTCTCGTTGGTTATCGAGCTATCTGCCTGAAGAAATTCAAAAATTAGTTAACCCCACTGCAATTGGCATTGATTCAATTAAAGAAAAGGATATTTATTCATTTACAAACGAACTGGTAAGCAATTTTAATACTGACCTTGAAAAATTATATATTCAATATCAGAGAAATTATTTACCCAATGTGATATGCAGTCACACAGATAAAGCAAATATGAAATTTTCTGTTGAAGCCAGAAGTCCTTTTTTAAATAAAGAGTTGTTTGAGTATGTAAATAGTTTTGATAGAAGTCAGTTTTTATCTAAGTATAAATCAAAAAAGATATTAAGAGATTTTTTAGAAAAAAATAATATGTCCTATGTTGCCAATGCTAAAAAAAAAGGATTTACTATCCCAATTGCTCTGTGGATAAACAAATATTTAAAAGATGAAATTAAAAAATTATTAAGTAATGAATTTAAGACTTTATTTAAGTTTATAAACTATGAATATCTTGAGAATATTATTAATGAACATTTTTTAAATAAAAAAAATAACTATAAAAAAATTTGGTCCATATATATTTTGTTAAAATGGATGAAAAGAAATAAGATTGAATGTTAATGAGTTTTAAAAAAGATTATATTTTAAATAAAAGAAAACTGTGGGATGAAAATCACTTCAAAAAAAAAGGTTTTTTTACTAAAAACTATCAAAAAATAATTTCTCATTATTATTCACACATAATTCCTCAAGGATCTTCAATCTTAGAAATTGGTTGTGGCGATGGTGCATTACTAAATAGTTTAAATCCAATTAAGGGTGTTGGTATAGATTTTTCGTCTGTTGCAATTGATATTGCGAGTAAAAAAAAAAAAGATGATAATATTAATTTCATTTTAATTGATGATTTTGTAGATTTTATAAATGATAAAAAAATAATTTTTGACTACATAATACTTTCAGACCTAATTAATGATATTTATGACATCGATGAATTATTAAAATACCTAAGAAAACACTGCAATTCTGAAACTAGAGTAGTTTTTAATTATTTTTCTAATGTGTGGAAATCCCCAAGAGATATGATGGAAAAATTAACATTATGTAATAAATTAAACAATCAAAACTGGATTGATCCTAATGATTTAAAAAACATATTACATACTCAAGGTTTTGAAGTGGTATCAAATAAATCAGAAATTTTTATACCCCTTAATAATCCAATATGTAATTTTTTTAATAAATATTTAGCTAAAATATGGCCATTTAAGTTTTTGAATTTAACTAATTTTCTTGTTGCTAGAAAGTTAAGCTCACAAAAAAATGATAAATCTGTATCAATAGTTATACCTTGTAGAAATGAACAAGGTCACATAAAAAATTTGATAAATCGAATTCCTAAAATAGGAAATAAAACCGAAGTAATATTTATTGAAGGTGGATCTAAAGATAAAACTTATGATGAAATAGAATCTCTTCTGAATACTAGAAGCGATATAACTATGAAGCTAATCAAGCAAAAGGGTTCAGGAAAAGGTGATGCAGTAAGAAGTGGGTTTGACATGTGTAGTAATGAAATTTTTATGATATTAGATTCAGATATTTCAGTTTTGCCTGAGGATTTGATTAAGTTTTACAATGCTCTAATTCGTGGAAAGGGAGAATTTATAAATGGGGTTAGGTTAGTTTATCCAATGGAAGATAAGGCCATGAGGTTCTTAAATTTACTAGGAAATAAGTTTTTTGCATATGCTTTTAGTTGGGTTTTGAATCAAAATATTAAAGATACACTATGTGGTACTAAAGTATTAACAAAAGTTAATTATGAAAAAATAAAAAAAAACAGAAAGTACTTTGGAGATTTTGATCCTTTTGGAGATTTTGATTTAATTTTTGGTGCTGCAAAGCAAAACCTAAAAGTTTTAGATTTACCAGTTAGATATTTTGCAAGAGAGTATGGTGAAACAAATATATCTAGATGGTCTCACGGTCTTTTATTATTACGAATGTTATATTTAGCATCTAAAAAAATTAAATTCATATAATTCATGAAATTTTCAAAAAAAATAAAAATAATTTCAGAAATCTATAAAGAATATGAAACTTTTCATATGAATAATTTACACTATTTTCCTTACGACCTTTTTATTATGAAGGGAATTAAACCAATTCATGTAGATTAAAATGATTCGCTACCCAATAATAATAATATCAATGTTTTCAATTTTATTTATTGGATTGGACTGGGGTCTGCCAAGCAATGAGAGAGCAAAACATTTATTTGAAAGTGAAGAAATACATAAAAAAAATATTACAAAGTTGGCAAAAACATACTCACAAGAAAAAATTAAAACAAAAAATAAAATATATATAGAAAATTACTTAGAATATACTGAAAAACAAAGTTATGAAACTGTTATCAATTTAGGATTGGCAAGATACTTAGTGGTTCCATATGCTGGAGATGATGCTTTTATTTTAAAAGCTATTAAAAATTTAGATCCAAAAAAATTAGATTTTGATCCAAATTTTTATATGTATGGTGGAGGTCTAGTTTATTCAGCAGCAATGACACTTAAAATAGCAGAAGCATTTAATATAATAAAGTTAAAGAGTGGAATTGCATACTATTTAGAAAAACCAAATGAAATAGGGAAAATATATTATTTACTAAGAATTCTTATAGTTTTATTTGCTATTGTAGGTTTAATTTTTTTATTTTATTTTATAGAAAAGTTTCATGGTGTTAAGTTTGCATATCTTACACTTATTATTATACTCTTTAATCCAGAAACTTTAATATCCAGTAGAGTAATCGAACCACACATTTTTGTTTTGCCATTTTTTTTAGTAGCTGTATATTTTGCAGTTAAACTAATTGAATTTCCAAAAAATAATTTTTTATTAATTTTTTATGGATTATTTTCTGGACTATCCATTGGTACTCAATCTACATCTTTTTATATTATATTTCCCTTTTTTTTGATTCAATATGTCTATTTTAATAAAGTCTATGAATTTAGAAAAATATGTAAAAACTTCATAATTTTTTTTGGATATTTATCTTTAACTTTTTTTTTACTTAATCCTTATTCTATTTTAAATTTCAATGCTTTTATTAGTGATATCTTTGCTGGTATTAGCAATGTCTCAAGTATTAAAGATAATAATGTTAAATTTTATGAAACTTTTTATGCTCCATATCAAATTTCTCTTTTTTATGTTGTTCTATTTATAGTCTCTATTTTCTATAATATTTTTTATATAAAAAATGATAAAAATAAAATTTACTTAAGTTTAGTACTTCCTTCTATTTTTATATATTTTTTGTTAAGTGGGATAATGCAATATATTTATCCATGTTTATCAATTTTTGCCTTGTTATCATCTTTTATGATATTTGATTTTTTAAAAAAAATAAATAAATATCAAAAAATAGTTTTTAGTTCATTATTAATATTATTTTTTATATTGTCACCATTTACAAGAAGCTTGTATTATTTAATAAATTTTAAGAATGATAATAGATTAGTTGCAGCTGGATGGATTAATGAAAATATTAAAAAAAATTCTACAATAGGATTGAATTTTCCACCAACAAATTGGAATATTGTACCATTTCAATTTTATAATTATAAACTTATTGACGATAATACAGACTTGAAAAAAGATTTTATTATTAAACTAAATGACAACACGATTAATAGTGTGGGAGAATATACTAAAATTAAGTCTTTTTACCCAAAATCTATTTTGGGTTATCACCCATTGTTGAGAGGTGAAGTAGAAGCTATACTTGCAAAAAAAATTGATATATATAAGAAAAAGTAGAATTTTATTTAAAAAATTTAATTCTTAATTTAAATTTGCAAATAAATAATAAATGTTATCAAAAAAAAAAGCCCTTATATTTGGAATTACAGGTCAAGATGGATCATACTTAGCTGAAATTCTATTATCGAAAAAATATGAGGTTCATGGAGTAAAAAGAAGGTCTTCTTCCTTAAATACTCAAAGAATTGATCACATTTACGAAGACATGGAAATAAAAGATAGAAAGCTATTTCTTCATTATGGAGATATCACAGATTCCTCATCAGTTATGAAATTAATAAGCAAAATAAAACCAAATGAAATCTACAATTTGGCTGCTCAATCCCATGTTGCTGTTTCTTTTGAGTCACCAGAGTACACAGCTAATGCTGATGCTGTAGGAGCCTTAAGAATATTGGAGTCTATAAGACACAGTGGTTTAGAAAAAAAAACAAAATTTTATCAGGCAGGCACTTCAGAAATGTTTGGAAAAACTACAAATGCACCTCAAAATGAAAAAACTAACTTTTATCCTCAAAGCCCTTATGGTGTAGCAAAGCTCTATGCTCATTGGATTACAAAAAATTACAGAGAAGCATATAATATTTTTGCAGCCAATGGAATATTATTTAATCACGAAAGCCCAAGAAGAGGTGAAACTTTTGTTACCAAAAAGATTATTGCTGCACTATGCAAGATTAAGTTAGGAAAACAAAAAAAATTATTTTTAGGAAATTTAGATTCTAAAAGAGATTGGGGTCATGCAAGAGACTATTGTCTTGCGATGTGGAAAATTTTACAACAAAAAAAACCAGAAGATTATGTAATTGCTACTGGTAAACAGTATTCAATATTAGAATTTGTTAACTTTTCGGCAAAAAGAGTTGGTATTAAAATTAAATGGAAAGGAAAAGGAATAAAACGTAAAGCTTATAATGAAAAAAATGAAATTATAGTAGAGTGTGATAAAAATTACTTTAGGCCCCTTGATGTAATTAATTTATTAGGAGATTCAAAGAAAGCTAGAAAACAATTAAAGTGGAAACCAAAAATAGGTATACACGATCTAATTAATGAAATGGTTGAGGAAGAATTTAAAACTTTATTAAAAAGATAATGTTGAAAAAAAATTCCACAATTTTTTTAGCAGGTCATAAAGGAATGGTAGGATCTGCAATTTTAAGAAAACTAAAGTTATTCGGATATACAAATATTATTGTTGAAAACAAAAAAAATCTAAATTTACTAGATCAAAAAAAAGTACACAATTTTATTAACAGAATTAAGCCCAAAGTAGTAATTATAGCAGCTGCCAGGGTAGGTGGAATATTTATTAACAGCAGAAATAAAGCAAATTTTATTTATCAAAATCTAACAATTCAAAATAATTTAATTCATGGATCCTACTTAGCAGGGGTAAAAAAATTGATTTTTCTTGGATCAAGTTGTGTTTATCCTAAATTTGCACCGCAACCAGTTAAAGAGGAACATTTACTTTCTGGAAAACTTGAGTCAACCAATGACGCATATGCAGTAGCAAAAATTTCAGGAATAATGATGTGTAAAAGTTATAGTGAGCAATTTAATCTTGAGTATAAATGCTTAATGCCACCAAATATGTACGGTCCTAATGATAATTATGACACCCTAACTTCACATTTTTTTTCAGCTTTAATAAAAAAAATTTATTTAGCAAAAAAAAATAACTTAAAGACAATTAAAATTTGGGGAGATGGTAGTCCTAAAAGAGAGCTATTATTTGTAGATGACTTTGCTGAAGCATGTATTTTTTTTATGAAGGTTAAAACAAAAGAAAATCTTATCAATATTGGAGGTGGTGTTGAAAAAAAAATAATTGATCATGCAAAATTTATAATGAAAAAATTAAATATTAAAAAAAGTATTATTTTTGATAAATCAAAACCTAATGGCACGCCAAGAAAAATCTTAAATTACAATATTGCAAAAAAATATGGCTGGAAACCTAAAACAACACTAGATAAGGGTTTTGATTTGACGTTAAAAGACTTTATACAAAGACACTAGAATTATGAAAAAAAATATAATAATTGTTACTGGTGGAGCCGGATTTGTTGGATCAAATTTAATAGAACATTTACTTTTAAAAACAAAATTTAAAATAATTAGTTTTGATAATTATAGCTCTGGCTTTAAAAAAAATCACATTAAAAATAAAAGAGTTGTTTATATAAATTCTCATACAAAGGATATTTTTAAAGTTTTAAATAAAAAAAAAAAACTAATCCATTCATTATTTCACTTTGGTGAATTTTCAAGAATTTATCAAAGTTTTTTAAAAATGGATAGATGTTTAGATTCAAATTCTGTTGGCTCTCATGCAGTTTTTAATTTTTGTTTAGTTAATAAAATAAAGTTAATTTATTCTGCTACCTCTGCAAGTTTAGGTCGAAATGGAAAAGATAAAAACTTATCTCCCTATGCTTTTACAAAAGCAAAAAATTTAGAATTACTAGAAAACTTAAAAAAATGGTTTAATTTTAAATTTGAAATAATTTATTTTTACAATGTTTACGGCCCAAGACAAATTTGTGAAGGTGATATGGCAACAGTAATAGGTATTTTTGAAAACTTATATAAAAAAAATAAACCCCTTTCTGTTGTGAGGCCAGGAAATCAATCTAGAAGATTTACACATATATACGATACTGTTGAAACGTGCTATTATGCTTGGAAAAAAAAGCAATCAAGACACTATAGTATTTCAAATAAAAAAAGTTACACAATATTAGAGGTTGCCAATCTATTTAAGACGAAAATAGTGTTTTTGAAGAAGAGAAGGGGTGAGAGATATGCTTCAGCTCTAACTGGCATGAATCTTTCAAATAAAGTTTATAAGTTTTTTGGAAAGATTAAATTGGGTGATTATATAAGAAAAATCAATAAAAAATTAGATTAAATCATTGTTTACAATACTTTTTAATTAGGTATAACAACTTCGCCGGTGATTATTGCGAAGGGGTTAT
>Ga0114998_10000832_pt1 | contig 23302 bp, 19 predicted proteins | sample ArcticOcean_MG_C_5_FD_87044 | JGI IMG/M metagenome (GOLD analysis project Ga0114998, IMG submission 87044) | Marine microbial communities from western Arctic Ocean - ArcticOcean_MG_CB4_138 | ecosystem: Environmental > Aquatic > Marine > Oceanic | place: Arctic Ocean: Canada Basin | collected... | reverse complement strand
CTAATATGAATCAGCTCAACATCGTCTCGACTTGCAATCATCTCGTGATACGAGCTCACCAACTGGGGAGCGTTCGCTTTACAAGGGCCTCACCAGCTTGCTGAAAAATAGAGGAGGTAGCGTTGCGGGGCTTTGTCGAGCGAACCGGAATAAAATCCCTCGTCGTTCAACCAACTCGTCCGCCCTGCCAATTCCTTGCCAATCACCTGAGTGGCGAGAGTCGCATCAATCGTTTGCCGTTCCTCTGGCGAAAGGTCGCGAGGGCGATTCGACAGGGCTGATGGATCAGATTCTTGGCAACTCAAGAGGAGAAGCGGTAAAAAGAGCGAGGTAATCGTTTTCATAAGCGTCATGCCGGGACAACAAGAAGTGATTTTGCAGCCGACAAGGAAATCTGGACCTGATCCGGGCCTTCTGCAATCACAAGCGTAAGCGTGTCTGCGAACGAATCCCTGACAATCAGCCTAAAAAAGGTTCCAGGCTTAAGCCCCAGCAGAGCGAGCCACTGGAGAAAATCCGGACGATTCTCCCGCACTCGAGTCAGAGTGAAATCTCCCGGGCTGCATTCTGCGAGGGTCTGAGTGGATTGGCTCGGCACCTCACCTTCGCTCGTAGGTATGGGAGCGCCATGAGGATCGTGGGTGGGATGCCCCAGCATTTGGTCCATCCGTGCGAGAAGACGCTCGGAAATGACGTGCTCCAGAACTTCGGCCTCTTCATGGACCTCGGCCCAATCAAGCCTCATGATCTCCACGAGAAAGCTTTCCACCAGCCGATGGCGCCGAAGCACTTGCAGGGCCGCCTTGCGACCAGCGACATTGAGCGACACCCCTTTCCGCGGGATGTAATCGACGAGCTCCTGCTTAAGGAGTTGATTCATCATCGTCGTGGCTGTTCCAGGAGTCACCGAGAGCTTCTGAGCAACTCGACCGATCGGCACAAGGGGACTGTCCGGCGACCGCTGCTGAAGCCCCCAAATAGTTTTAAGATAGTTCTCGACCGTGCTCGAATGCATGTTGCGGCAGTAAAAAGAGAGTATTGGCAGGGCTTCGCGATAATTCGAGAACAGAAAAAAGATTCCTCTGCGAGGTCTGCCAGCAGAGGTTTCGACAGACCATTCGATTACTTTTAGATAAACTGCGGTGAAAGATATACCAATGGTGCCCGAATCTCCGGCGAGCGGAGCTTTGAAAAGTTCGGTGGGATCCAGGACTTTTTGCGCTGCATAATGGGAGAAAGCGAAAGTATCAGCGCCTTCCGAAACGTCACCGGCTTTGAGACTGCCAACGAGGTGAATCCACTGTATCACTTCGGTTTCTCCCTCACCCAGCTCATGTGCAACCCCACGTGCCTCACCGCCTTCCGGTGAACGACCCGATTCCGGCTGACTCGGCCTCGGCTACTCCCTCCATACGAAAATGTAGGTGCCCAAAGATCCATTATTAAAGACCAGCGGATTTACGCTGAGATTAAGCCACTTCGTATTCGTCGACCCCTCGACTTCATTTGAAGGCCCCAGCCGACTCTGGGTTATTCCTTCCCGGATTAGTCGCATCGCGTCAGTGACTTGAGACCGATCCTGATACAAACGCAATTCGGAAATTTGCACACTATTAGCAGCCGCAACCTTTAGCGTTAAAATTTACCCCTCAATATTCTAACGGATTTGAAATGATCTATTTCAACCTCCCGACGATGATCCTTCAGTGTAAAGCCAAAAGGCGACTGTGCGACCGACACTAAATAGCCTTTTTGGAACAAACGACATTTAGGGTGCCAGCGATAACACCATTCCTATACAGGAACTGAAAACGCTCCTCTTCTCCGGCGCATCGCTGAAGACATATGGCGAAGGCATCTACGGCTCACACCCTTGGAAAACCAACGGTGAGGGGCAAACCACCACCGCATCTCGCTGACTTCGGCGAACAGATTCGAGATCATCCGTTTTACAAGTTAGTTTTAATTCTCGGTATTAAACCTTCACACCACGTCCTGATTTCTCCAAACTCGCTCAAAAGTTATGACCATCTGCACTTCTCGCCGCTCCAAGGGCTTTACCCTGATCGAACTCCTCGTCGTCATCGCGATTCTCGCGACCCTCGCCAGCCTCATCTTCTTGGGAACCAAAACTGCCATCAAAGCAGCCAAGGCCGCCAAGCTCTCCAACAACATGAAGAACGTTCACACCGCTCTTATTTCCCTCAGGGAAGAAGGAATCGATACCGGCAACCACAATCCCGGCTCCTATCCACCGTATGCAGGCAACATTGATGATGAACAGGGTGCCAGCTTCATCTGGTGGGACCTTGCTGCTGAGAAATTGAGCATCGCCGTGCGTGAAGGTTCTCAATACGAGTGGAAGGAACCTTATAAAGAAACCGTCTTCCAGAACCCCCTCTCCAAGTACAAGCTAGGCGGAGATCGTTCAAAATTCCGCTCTCTTGGTAACGCAACCAAGGACAGTCACGGTGGATTCGCCTACAATGGCCTCCTAGGTGATGACGCCGGAGCAGGTGGCGAATCAGAAGATGCCTTCGTTATCCGCGCCTCCCAACTAAAGGACGCAGCCAATACAATCTGGTTCGCCGAATCTGATGACGACCATGCCGGCGCCGGCTGGTATTTCGATGGGATTTCTTCTGCACCCCAAGGAAACTACAAAAAAAAGGCCTACGTGTGCATGGTCGACGGTTCAGTTCGCTCGTATCCGAACACCATCATCAAGAAACCTTCTGTTTTTGAATTTCTGACCACGCCTGACGAAAAAAATTACAACAACGCTCCGTAATAAATTCGGCCCCTCACTACTTGTCTAACAAGTTCTCTTTAAAGCGGCTAGAGGCCGCTTTAATTTTGCCCTGAAGCCAATGCGTTTTCTTTTATTCTTCCTCCTCCCTGTAATCTCTTTCACCGAAATCAGCTGTTAATGAACAGGTTCGCCCCATCCTCTCCAAGAATTGCACCGCCTGCCGTGGCCCCGATGAATAAGTCAAAAGCCTTCGCCGCAAATCACCAAAAAGTGATTCACGACATTTTAGGTCGAGCCCCAGTCCGCCATCGCATTGATGCAGATGACCCGCACTCCAGGAGAAACCGTAATCTTCTCCAGAGTAAAGACCCCCCGAGGGCAACTACGAAGTCCTCAGCGCTCAGGCAGAATCCATCACTCTCGATGCCGGCACCCTCAGTGCACGAATCCTCCTCAAGATATGCCACACCTCTCCGGCCAGCCTCTCCGAACTTGGCCTCGGCTCGGAACCAGGTGACCCAAAATCGCTGAAAGTCGACTCCGATAGCAGTCAGCAGTTCATGCGTCAGCTGAGCCAAACCGTGGGAACCAATATCCTGACCACCCCCAACAACATCGCCCGCCCTCACCAAACAGCCACCATGGAAATAAGAACCCTCTTATCTCGAAGCCACTCTCGACTCTATCAGCTCGGACGGCATCACCTTCACCCTTAAACCCCAGGGATAACTCCCATCACAAAAGTCTGCAACACCTCAAACTCATCATCGAGCACCACGAGGTCGGCACGCTTTCCCACTTCAAGATGACCTCGATCCCGCATTCCCAGTGAGCGAGCTTGATTCGCGGAACTTGCTGCCACGATCTCGCTCAGCGGACCTTCGTAGAGTCCGGCGAGGCGCCTTAACCCGTGATTCGCGTGCAGGGTAGATCCTGCCAAGGAGCCATTTCTCTTCAGCCGTGCTTGGCCGTCTTTGATGATGACATCAAGACCACCCAAACTTGTCTCCCCATCTTTCTGCCACGATGCCGCCACCGAGTCAGTGATGAGCATGAGGCGATCGATAGTCACCAATTTTAAGAGCAAACTTAGCATGTCGTCGCAGAGGTGTACCCCATCGGCGATGATTTCCAGCATGAGGTTCTCTTCGACAAGCCCTGCTCCCACCATGCCGATCTCCCGATGGTGAAGTCCGGTCATGGCATTTCCAAAGTGAGTCAAATGAGTCAGCCCGAAGCCGATCGCGTCACTGATAGTTGAAAAGTCCGCATCACTGTGCGCTGCCGAAGCCGTGATCCCCAAAGCTCTTGCCTCACGGATGATCTCCAGACCTCCCGGTAATTCCGGAGCTAAAGAAAGAATCATCGCGGGAAAAATATCATGCAGCTTCCTCAGCTCCAGCGGATCTGGCAGACGGGTGAATTCAGGATTTTGCGCACCCGCTTTTTTCCGATTGATATAGGGACCTTCCAGGTGACATCCGGGAACCGATAACGGCGCACCTGGAGCCCACTCTGCGATCGTCTTAACGACGTCAACAAGCTTCTCAGTAGGCTGCGTCAAGGTCGTCGGCAGCCAAGTCGTCACCCCTTCCTTGAGTTTGGTCTCGGCGATGTGCTGAAGCCCTTTGACTGAGGCATCGCAGACATCCGCGCCGTCCGCACCATGGCAGTGAATATCGATAAAGCCCGGCAGAAGCCGACGGCCTTCCAGATCAATCACTTCACCGCTTTCAGGAGCTTCGGATTCGAGCCCGATAGCTAGAATGATACCATTCTCAACCTGTAAAAATCCTTCGGTGATTTCAAAACCGGGCGAGACAAGATGAGCGTTCTTAAAAATCATCAATCAAGGAAAAGGGCTCGAGATTTTCTCAGGTAATTCACGCCCGATAGCAAGGTCAGTGCGAGAGCTCCCCAGAGGAAGGTTTGAAAGAGTAAATGGTCCGGATTCGAAAGCCAATGCAGCAACAAACCCAAGCCGGCATGAGGCGAGGTCTGATCAAAAATCAGCCACACCATACAGGTGATCCCGAAGGCCAATTGGAAAGTCGTCTTCCACTTACCCAGGTTATCAGCTGCGATGATCACGCCCTTCTCGATCGCAATTTGACGGAGACCGGTCACGAGAAACTCGCGGCCGATAATGACGGAAGTCACCCAGACTGGACAGAGCCCCTGGGCGGAGAGGTAGACGAAAGCAGCAGCCACCAAAATTTTGTCTGCCAGCGGATCAAGAAGCTTCCCAAGCGAGGTTACCAAGTTGAGCTTCCGAGCAAGGTAGCCATCGAGCCAATCTGAAATCGTCGCCAAGACAAAACTCACCAAGGCAACAATATGAGCAGCCAAGCCACCGATGCTGGCCGAGATGATGAAGACTCCGGTCAGCAAAAGCCGTCCCAGAGTGATGGAATTAGGAAGATTCACCTGCGGACCCATTCAATACTGCGGGAAGCGGACTGAATAGGGAATTCTCGGTGGAGATGTTTACGCTAGATGTTAAACTCCCGCTATGAAGCCGATTCTAAAAAGATGTCTCTCCCCAAAATCCATCTCGATCTTCCTACCCGTCGCCATCATCAGCTGCGCCGCACCCACCGCCTTTAACTCCCAAACCGGAGCCGTGGCCATGGCCCCCTCCTCGGCCAGCATCCAGAAAGCGGGCCGCGACGCCTTCAATCAGCATCGGCGAAAAACACCAATCTCCGCCGACTCCTATGCACGCGCTCGTGTCAATCGCGTGGCCTCCCGCCTCAAGCCAGTCGTCAACCTTCCAGGAACCCGCTGGGAATTCGAAGTCTTCAATGACCCTAGCGCCAATGCCTTCGCTGTTCCCGGTGGAAAAGTGGGCGTGAATACTGGCCTTTTAAAAGTCGCAGTGACCGACGGCCAACTCGCCGCAGTCCTCGCCCATGAGATGGCGCACGTGACCTCTAATCACGCCCAAGCCCGCATCCAGAACAACCAAACCATCGCCACTGGCGCCGCCCTCATTGGTGTCCTTCTTGGTCAGAATAGCAGCCTTGGCAAGCTCGCCCCCAAAGTAGGAAACATCGCCTTCGGTCTCACCTTTTCCCGTCAACAAGAACTGGAAGCAGATAAAGTCGGCACCATTTTCATGGCTCGTGCCGGCTATAATCCGGAAGCAGCAGTCGAGCTCTGGAAACGCATGGCCGCTCAGGGAAATGGTGGCAACCCTGAATTCCTCAGCACCCACCCGGTCAGCGCGACCCGCATCAAGGCTCTTCAGAACTTCCTGCCTCAAGCGAAGGCTCAGCAGAGATAGACGAAGTTAATCTTCGTCGTATTTTACGTTGGTAAAGCGCTCGGCAGCCCCGCCGCTGTAGCGTCTCCCTTTGTAAACCATATTGAATTTTCCGCCGGTCTTCTCAGAGATTTCAAGAAGCTGTGCCGCTGGTGTCCCGGGTAGCTCAAAGGCAACCGTGCTGATCGGCACATGACTGGGATTAATCTCCTTCAGTTCATCGAGCACCATATCTCCGTCGCGCGGAGATCCATCGGAAAGAAGGAACACGCCGTTGGGTGCCGGGTTCATGCCCAGCGCCATTTTGAGCCCAGGATACCACACTGTTCCTCCCGCCGCTGGCATTGCCTTGATATCGGAGATCATCTGCTTCTTCACCTTGGGAGTCGCAGGATACCAGGGCACCGCCGGAGTCTTACCCAAACCATTCCAGCCCTTGTCATTTTGATTGGGTCCCTTGGTTTCGATGGTCCAGCCGGTATTTGAGAAAAAGATCACGGTCACTTGCATTCCCTTTCCGAGTTCGTTGATCGATTTCTCCAGCTCCTTTTTCAGTCCTGAAATTCTGCTCCCTCCTTTTTCGGCGCTGAGCTCCATCGACTGGGAAAAATCGACTACGAAGGCGATCCGCTTTCCCTTCATGCGACCGCCGAAGAAGGTCGCCCCTCCACCTCCGCTTCCGTCGCCATCACCAGATCCAAATCCATCACCGAAGTCTTCTTCCATCCCGATCATGGCATCCGGCACTGCCGTTTCTGGAATGGGCACCGATACCGTAGTGGCAGCCGTGGAGGCAATCACTCGGGCCATCGAAGAGCTCGCTCCCGGCGGGCGGGGCTGTAAATTATTTGTCAGCTCTTTCTTATTAAGCTTGGGTGGCTCTTCTTCCGCGGGCGCACTGTAGGCCAGGATGACTGGAATATCCTTGGACGTCGGAATCATCGCAATCAAAGCCAAAATCGCGACCACGAATGCCACGCCAAAGAGCGCGGTAACAGCCGACTGGATACTCTCCTTCCTCCGCTGCTGTTCCAGCGCATTATCGACAGCATTTGCGGTCGCCTTCAGCAATTCATCATCGGTTTCGGTTACAAAGAGTTCTTTCATAACCCGCCGTAAAGCTACGCTTCTCACAAAGTGCTGGCGAGCAGTTTCCTCGACCCTTCGCACGTCATTGAGCTGAAGGCGATTCAATCGACAAGGAAATGAATCCAACTCCTTCACCAACGACATAAAAAATCCCCGTGACCAAAGCCACCGGGATTTGAAAGGCGACGTTCCGCTTACTTCGTCTTGAAGTGAACCGAGCGACGAGTCTCTCCGCCTTCACGGCGGGTGTGAGCGGTGAGGCTATCGATCTCACCGAAGGCCACAATGGCCTTCTCAATCATGGGAAGGTTCGCCATGAAGTCTTCTTTTTGAGTTTCGTTATCCTCAAAAAGAGCGTCAGGATTTCCCTTCACGAAGTTGACCCAGTAGCTGGTAAATTCCTGCAGGGTCTTGAAGTTGACCTTCATGTAGGATCCTTTGCGGTCGATCTTAGTTCCGGATTTGATCGCAGTGGTCAACTCGCCATTGAATTTGGGCGAGGTGGAGGCGATGAAGAAGTCATCACTCACCGTGACGTTCGGATTGGCATCGCTTGTGATTGTCGGGATGGAGAAAAAATAGGTGGCCACACCATCCTCGCTCGATTTGATTGGCTCCTGCATCGGGACCTCGAAGAGTCCGGCTTCCGCAGCATTGGCTAGAAGCTTGGTGACGGCAGCATTTCCACTCTCCCAAGCCTCACCAATTTTTTCACGATCAGTGACAGGCATCATGAGAGCAAGGCGCGGGATGCGTCCCTTTTCAATGACCTCCGAAGGCACTCCAGGGACCTTTGGAAGGGTTCCCTTGAGATCGATCACAAGCGCGGACTCAGTTCCAGTTCCAGCATTGAAGTCCTCAGCGAGGGCTCCCCAGACATTGGCGAGCTCCTTACCTGCCAACTGGTCCAACATGCCGAAGCCTTCTTTGAATTCCTCAAAATCGTTATCGTCGAATGTCAGCTGACTCACTTGCTTGGCAAGCATGTAAGCCGACTCACCCAAGGTGTTGATGTAATCGAGCAGTTTTCCGGAGAAGTCCGGATCACTGGCGGAATTGGCAAAAAGAACGACGTCGCTGCCATCGCCCAAGGAGGCAAACTGGTGGGAAGATTCCAAATCAATATGCGGAAGAGAAGAACCACCGTGGCTTTCAATCTTGAATCCTTCTTCAATGAATCCCACCGAGCCAGATGCTTCGTAAGTGCCCATCTTCATGAGAGCATCTTCCGTCTTGGAGGTGTGAACCAAAAGAGCCTGGATGTCACGAGTATCACCAAAGGCTTCAGATTCTTCCAGACCGTCCTTCAATCCCAGAAGGAATGCAGAGAGGATCTCCGACTTGGAAGTGATGGCATTGATGGAATCCTTTTCAACGTAGGAAAACATGCGGATCTTCTTGTCTGCATAACGCTTCAGGAATTCCGCATCCTTTTCCGCGAGGAAGGAAGACTCGGTGTCTTTCGCGAGCTTGAAGTCTTCCATGCGGCCGCCTGCGTAGACGAGGATGTATTTTCCGAAGACGCCGGTCGCGACGTGGAGATTCTTACTCGCAATCGCTTTAATGAGACGGTCCGCTTCGACTTCACTGCCGAAGAACTCTGACATGCCTTCTTTTTCATCGGCCGCGAGAAGGGCCAGTTCCTTTCCGGAAACAGTCAAGCCACTGAGCCGAACGCCCTCTTTTTCCAGCGCGAGTTCCTCAATAAAGGGCATCTCGGCCTCCATCCCCATGGCAATCTGACCAGAAATCATATTGGCAAGGTTATCGCGCATCTCCGGATCGCTCACTTTGAAACCGATCGTGATGGGTGGCATCGTCGCCTTTTCGATCACATCGATAATCCCCTTGGGGTCGCCGAACATGGTGGCGAACATTCCCATATCGCCCATCTCGGGCTCTTCTCCAGTAAGTGCCATAGAAGCCATTTCCACCATGAACTTAGCCTGGCCCTGGCTGCTCCTATTACTGAAATCGAGAAGGGCTCCAGCCTGATCACCAGCCGTGTCGCCCACGGAGATAAAGAGTTCCTCACCAATCACGGCGCGCACCATCTGAGCTTCAGGCCCCTCTAGCATCTGATCGAGATCAGCGCGGGTGCCTCCGCCCATGGCAGTTTCAATGACCAATCCGGCAATTTCACTTCCGAGAACGCGCTCGATGAGGTCATTTCCTTCGAGAAGAGAGAAATAGCCTTCGACATCAGCCGGGACGTGCTGAGCAAACCCAGTCACCTTGGAAAGATCTTCCAGGGGAACTTCGGCGACCTTGTTGTCAAGGGTGGTAGAGGCGTCAGGGGTGACGACGTCGTCCACCTTGTCGATGGTCATTGCTAATTCTTTAGGGGTAGTGCTTTCGCCTGAAGAGGCAGTTTCTTTTTTCGGACCACAAGAGGTCAGAAGAAGCCCGCAAGTAAGAGCGGACGGAATAATAACTTTTAATTTCATAGACGTATTGAGATTGGTGGGTTGGCGTCAAAACCGTCTATTACAGGACGGTGCGCAGTTTGTAATGGTGATTATTGTTGGGCGTATTCGCCGACCTCACGAATCCACATGTTGCGGAATTGGATGGGATCATTGTGATCCTGCAGACTGATCGGGCCACGTTCCGCGTGCTTCTTTGGGTAGGTTTTGTTGTCGTAGCAAGCAATAACCTGTAATTCAGATCTTCTCATGAGAAAGATCCCGCTGTTTCCACCTAACAAGCCATTGACCTTCCGGTCAGCCGGAATGTGCCATCCGACATCAGGAAGCTTCGGCGTGTCAGGTTTTTCACCAAAATTCACCGCAACAGCGATCCCAGTAGCGATCATCAAGAATCCAGTTGGAAGAAGATAATTCAGCTTCATGAGAGGATACCCAAGCGAGTTCTGCGCCAAATCGCAACAGAATCTTGGGAAATCTCTCATTTCCTTCTCATTGCGGTTGCGGGAATGCGGACATTGTGAAACCTATCAACACAACCTTCGGTCATGACCAGCAATATAAGCTCCACGGAAAAGTCTCCTTTCGAACTCGTTTCCCCTCATTTGGAGAAGGTCGAGACACAGATTCGTGAGCAAGTTCGCGACTTCGATCCCGGGGTAGAGCCCTACATGACTTATATCTGTGATACGAACGGGAAGCGTATCCGCCCCACCCTGGCCATCCTCACCGGAGGAGCGACCGGCGAGCTCACCCAAGGCCACATCAATCTCGGCGTCATTCTGGAACTAGTCCACATGGCGACATTGGTGCACGATGACATCATCGATGGCGCCTCCACCCGCCGTCAAGTTCCTACTCCCAACGCCAAGTGGGGAAATGGCATGGCCGTTCTCCTTGGCGACGCCCTTTTCTCGCACGCTCTCAAACTATCTACTGACTTCAACGATCTGGAACTGAGCCGCGCCATCAGCCTTGCCTCACGCGAAGTCTGCCAAGGCGAGATTTTGCAGACCCAGCGACGTTTTGACCTCACCGTTACGAAGAAGGATTACTTCCGCATGATCGAGATGAAGACCGGGGCCCTCTTCGCGGCTGCCAGCGGTCTTGCCGCCCGGATTTCCGGACGGGACGAGGCCATCTGCGAGGCCATGCACGGCTACGGCATGAAGCTGGGAACGGCTTACCAGATCTATGACGATGTCGTCGATATCATTGGCACCGAAGAAGTCACCGGCAAGACCCTTGGCACCGACCTCGAGAAAGGAAAGCTCACCCTTCCCATTCTGAACCTCCTCGATACGGCAACACCTAAGCAGAAGGAGAAGCTCACCAAGCGCATCATTGAGCAGGAGCCCCTGGACCTCCACATCCTCGGCGGCATTGCCGACTACGAAGGAGCGGTTGACGACGCGCTGAAAACAGCGTCGCAACTTGTTGCGGAGGCACGCGGCTCACTTAGCCTCCTGAACGCCTCGGAATTTACAACGGCGCTGGAGGACATCACCCTTTATGTCGACCAGCTGCTGAAAAGCTGCCGATAGTTTCTTTCCTAAATGGCGATCCCGTCCTAGCTTTCCGGCATGGACGACATCAAAATCACCATCCACAGCTCAAAGGGAGACATCAACGTCACCCTCTTCCCCGACGACGCACCTGTCACTGTCACTTCCTTCCTGCATCTCGCATCACGGAATTTCTACGACGGACTTGCGTTCCACCGCGTCATTCCTAACTTCATGATCCAAGGCGGTTGCCCGCTTGGCACCGGAACAGGCAACCCTGGCTACAAGTTCGAATGCGAGTGCAAAGCGCACCGCCGCCACGACAAGCCCGGAATGCTCTCCATGGCAAACGCCGGACCGAATACGAACGGCTCGCAGTTTTTCATCACGCATTGCCCCACGCCACACCTCGACGGTAAGCACACTGTCTTCGGAGAAACGACAGAAGGTCAAGATGTCATCAACGCCATCAAAGGAGGCGACCTCATCAAGTCCATCACGATCCACGGATCAACCGACGAGCTCTTCACCGCTAACCAGTCTCGCATCGACGACTGGAGGCGCAACTAAGCGAACGCTCTTCAATCTTTCAGAAAGCCACGGCCATTATCGCCGTGGCTTTTTTCGTTCTCCAACTCGCCGTTTACCCTTGGACCTCCGAAACGAAATCGAAGGATCATGGAGTCACTGAATTTCGAATATGCACTCAATAAGCACATCGCCTCCACTTAATCATTCACTTTAGACGACGCGACTTCTTGCGATACCTTCCAGTGTAAAAGATATGGGCTCTCACATGTTTTCCGGATGCTCTTCCCTTACCGATATTCACTTTTGGGGAGATGGACCCAGAATGAACCCAAACGTCATCTCTCGACCAAGCACCTATTTTAAAGCCGTCCAGACTGAAGAATGACTCGTTTGTTTCCCGTTTTCTCTATGATGCAAAAGATTGCTTCGCAAAAATCCCACCTTTCAGAATCCGGCACCGCAAGCCGCCACGCCCTTTAAGAAACTCTTCCACCCCTGGCGCGCAGGCCTGATCCATCCAGTAACACGGCTTTGCTTCCTGAGTTCCTTCGAACTCACAATCACCGATCTGAAAAGTTTCCCCAATGAGTCCGTTGAGATCCATTCCGCTCACCACGGCATTTCGACGAAACACACTCACATCGAGCTCCGGCAAAGCGAACTCCGATTTCACCGCTTCATAAACGGCTAGGTCGAAAAAGGTGATCTGCCCCTTATAGTCTTCCTTATAGTCAAAAAAGCGATCCCCCACGATCCCCTTCCCGGCCACCAACTCGATCTCATCATGGTCGTTAATAGGAAACTCCTTCCTGCCCTTCCCGTGTCGGCCATAGAAGTCGTGACCTTCGGAGACAAAGAGATGATGGATGATCGGTTGCACGGGCAGAATCTACCACGAACCCCATATTTTTCCAGCCTGACACGCAAAGCACCACTCACGCGGCGCTTGGAAAATTCCAGCTCACTTCCGCACCCTCGACCGCCCTACCGAGCGAAACTGATTCAATGACAGCAAAACAGGTCGCCTTGAATCGTGTCACGCTCATTTCCATATAATGACGATAGTCTGACCATGATCATTTAATAAGGATCTCTTCATGAAAAACTAAGCTTCCGATCGAGGCTACGATACTGAATCGCTTCCAGCACATGATCTGCCGTGATGCTTTCCAGCCCGGCGAGATCGGCGATGGTGCGCGCGACCTTTAAGATACGATCATGCGCCCGGGCCGAAAATCCAAGTTGCTCCATCGCCTGCTCAAGAAGCTGCGAGCAACTCTCATCGATCTGACAATTCGCCCGCATCACTTTAGGGCCCATATCACTGTTGGTTCGCGTCCCTGTCACCTCCACAAAGCGCTCCTCCTGCAGTGCCCGGCATTTCATCACCCGTGCCCTCACCGTGGCTGATGACTCACAGCGTTCGTCTGAAGAAAGCTGCTTAAAATCGATGAGCGGCACTTCCACATGAAGATCGATACGATCCAACAAAGGACCCGAAATCTTCTGACGATACTGCTCCACCTGCCGAGGGCTGCACCGACATTGCCTTTTCGCGTCCCCGAAAAATCCGCACGGACAGGGATTTAAAGAAGCCACAAGCAAGACCTTACTGTCGAAGGTGAGAGTCCCGGCCGCTCTGGAAATGGTGACGTTTCCATCCTCCAGCGGTTGTCGCAGCACCTCGAGAGTCGAGCGCCGAAACTCGGGAAGCTCATCGAGAAAAAGAACCCCATTGTGAGCGAGGGAAATTTCACCCGGACCGGGGTTACTTCCGCCTCCCAACAAGCCCGCATCTGAAATTGTGTGATGGGGAGCCCGAAAGGGCCGCTGCTGCACGAGACCTTCGCGGGCATCGAGCAATCCCGCCACCGAGTGAATCCGAGTTGTCTCAATCGCCTCATCTTCCGACAAATCCGGCATTATCGTGGCCATGCGCTTCGAGAGCATCGATTTACCCGTTCCCGGTGGACCAACCATCAAAATATTATGACCCCCAGCGGCCGCAATCTCGAGGGCCCGCTTCACTTGGTGCTGTCCCTTTACCTCGTCGAGATCGAGCGCGATCCCATCTCTCGCAGGAGGACGGAGAGCCGGCTTGCATTCAGGCGCGAGAGTCTTTTCTCCACTGACAAACTTCCAGGCCTCATGGAGGTTCTCAATCCCATAAACTTCGACCCCACTCACCAAGGCTGCCTCGCGGGCATTCGCCTTAGGGACGAGAACGCGTCGCCGTCCCCGGGCCTTCGCCCCCAGGGCAATCGAGAGTGCGCCCTTCACGGGCCGCAGGGTCCCGTCGAGCGCCAACTCACCCACGACCAAAAGATCTTCAGTGAGTTTGGAAAGGTCAAAGTTCTGCGCGCAAGCCGTCATCGCCAGAGCAATCGGGAGATCAAAAGAAGGCCCCTCTTTCTTAATCGAAGCCGGAGCCAGGTTCACGGTCTGCACCCCATATCCAAACGGAAGCGCCGACGCCGTCAGCGCCGTCGTAACCCGCTGCGCACTCTCCCGCACCGCCGCATCCGGAAGTCCCACGATAATGGTCGCACTTTTCTCCGAGTCTCGGGAACTCACCTCAACTTCCACCTCTGCCGAATCCACCCCCTGAAGGGCCGCGCTGTAGAGCTTCGCAATCACCCTTGCATATAAGTGTTCATTTAAACATCTGTCAAGAAACTCACTCAATAAAAGAAAACGGCGACCCGAATCATCGGATCGCCGTTCTGCACTGGATTTTGTGTGCGGAAATTTGTCTCTACTCTCCCGTAGCTGGAAGCGCGAGCCTGACGAAGATCTTCTCCGGAACCGGTCCGAAAACGGATGCCTCCACCGTGACGGAGCCACCTCCTGGATTTTCAGTTGCGTTGAAATCGACAATCGTGCCATCGGAATTCTCAGTATCGTTGGGATAGAAAGTCTCCAGATCGGTCGACCACGTGTAGACGAAACCCTCTGCTTCCGGAGCCGGGTCAGCATTCCTAGGGTGCGTGAACATAAGAGCGCTAATGCCGCTATCGTATTCCGTGACCAGAAGCCCCTGCGAGCTTACCGAAGGATCGGTGCCAAAGAAGTTTTCCACTCCATTGGGCTGACCGTCCTGATCAGGATCATCATCAAATCCGGCCTGGTCACCCACTCCAGGAAATCCAGAGATCCAACCTGCGAACCCCGCAGGTCCCGGAGTGCGGATATTATCGTATCCAACCGTGGATTCACTGCCCCACAGAGGAACAACCTTAATTCCTGTCACACCGTCAAAGACAAAGACTTCGAAGGTATAGGTCTCCCAAGTCGACCCATTACCAATGAGGACAGGGAAAAGCTCCCCCGAATCGCCGAGTCCTTGCTCGCTATCGTCGTAGAATTCGACCTTCAATCCACCGAGTCCTGTTCCAGCGAAGATCTTCATGTCCATCTTGAATTCATAGTTCCCTTCCTCGATGATTCCGAATTTTTCGGCAGGGATGATGGCAGCACCGTTGGAAACGATGACGGCCCATCCATCAGTGTTGGTAATTTGAGCGAACCCGCCAGGATTCCCTCCCGCATCGGGGAAACTAAATGTCGTGGTACCGTTACCAGAGTACTGCTCCCAATTGGCTGATCCGAGTTGGAAGCCAGGATTCAAAACCGGAGGGACCGCAATGGCTTCCGTATTGATCGTAAAAGAGTCATAGGCCACCGAGGAGCCTCCTCCCCAGAGTGGGACAAGCTTGATCGCATTGGCATTCGAGGGAATGGAAACCTGGTAACCATAGGTTTCCCAAGTCGACCCGTCGCCAATCAGCGGCACCCGCATGTCTCCGCTATCACTCAAGGTCGCAAAGCCATTGAGGAATTCGACCTTGAGTCCGCCAATCTCAGATCCAGCGAGAAGGCGCATGTCCTGCTTGAAGGTATAAGTTTCTCCGGCAACGAGGCCCAAACCAGCGATCGGAATTCCGACGCCTCCATTGCCAACCCAAATACCATACCCTTCGCCGTCATTGGTCATGACTCCATAACCATCTGAATTACCGCCCGTAGTTTCATAAGCGAAGGTCGTGTGCTCATTGCCGCCCTCGGCCCAGCTGGTGCGTCCATCCTCGAAATCTCCATTGGGAATCTCAGTAATATCGGGCACCTCGATCGGAACGGGGCTGAAGGCGATGTTGTCATAACCAACGACCGAGCCAGGTCCCCAAAGAGGAACAACCTTAATTGCCGTCACGCTTTCAGGGATATTAATCTGAAAGTCGTAGGTTTCCCAAGTCGAGCCATCGCCAATAAGGTCAGGATAAACGTCACCCGTGGAACCGTTTGGAGCAGCACCATTGAAGAAATCAACTTTGAAGCCACCAAGATTAGTGCCCGAGAAAATTTTCATGTCCTGGCTGAAAATATAGCCCTGACCCGCAGTCAAGCCAATCCCGGACAGAGGAATCGCGACCCCGTCCGCAGTCACCAGAACAGCCCAGCCTCCATCATTGGCAGAGTGATCGATCTCGCCATAGCCGCCTGGATTTCCTCCCGTCCCAGGAAAGTTGAACACGAAGGTTCCTCCTCCACTGCTTTGCTCCCAATTCGACCCACCAGCGGCCTCGAAGTCTGCATCTGGAATCATTGCAGGTGAGGCTACTAGCGCGTCATCGGCAGTGATATTGTCAAAGGCAACGCTGGAGTTTGCCCCCCAAAGTGGCACGATCTTAATTCCGTCAGTTCCTGTGGGAATAGAAATGTCAAAGTTGTAGGTTTCCCAAGTGGATCCGTCGCCAATTAAGGCTGGAAAAATATCTCCGGTAGAACCATTGGCCGTTGTTTCACTGAAGAAATCGATTTTGAAACCTCCGAGAGTGGAACCAGAGAGAATCTTCATGTCTTGGCTGAAGGTGTAGATCTCACCCGCATTCAAGCCCAGGTCAGCAAGGAGGATCGGAAAATTAGAATTCGAGACCCAGATACCCCAGCCACCGCCGCCGGTGTTGTCGATGACTCCGTGATTCCCGGGATTTCCTCCCGATGAGGGATAGCGGTAGACGAAGCTTCCATCCCCACCGTTGGTTTCAATCCAGCCGCCTTGGCCGCTATTGAAGTTTCCATCAGGAATAGTAACAGGTGCCGCATGGACACTGGACGTCGCTGCCAAGATGACTGCGGCACTAATAAATGGGGAATATTGCTTCATAATCTGGGGTGTCAGGCTGGATTCTACCTACGATTGCATTTAAATCTTTTAATGCAACTTTATGCAAGCTACTTCAGAACAACGTTTAAGCAAGGAAAACTTTATTCTTAATCCCATTTTGCAAAATGGCCTAAAAATCAAACCCTTCGCTGCTCTTCCACTTCAATCGCCAAATTTCTAAGCCCCTCACCATCAGGCTTCGGAAAGGTGACCATTGCTCCACTTTTTAGGAAACAGGATCAATAATCCTTTCCACTGGCAGCTTAGCTCCGTCCCCCAATACCACTCCGCAAAACGGAAGAGGCAAATATTTATTTTAAAGTTCTCAATTCTAGCGCTTCGTGGAAGTGGAGAGAACCGGGTACTTTTTCGAGATCGCTGCGTTCCTGCTCGGTCACGCTACCCGCACCGCTCCCTAGCAGCACCTTGCCCTCTCGTAAAATCACTCCGGTATTTGTCTCTTCTGCTCTGCTGCTTGGCATTACTACTTTTTTACCCAGCGAGTAACCATCGAAACGGTCCATTGATACTTGCGCGCGGTTTCCCGAATCAAAAAAGGTTCATCGGCTTGGTTGACCAACTCAAAAGAGGCTCCCAGCTCCTTCACCAGCCAGTCAAGAGTTCGACCCTTCGGCCAATTTTCGCGATCCGTAAATTCCTCCAGCCAAGTGCACGGGGTCGCCAGCACGAGTTCCCCTCCTCCTCTCAAGAGATCTGGTAAACGCTCCAGGAACTGTCGAGGCTCTGGAAGACGACAGACGAGATTTGCCGCATGAACCCGGTCAAAGACTCCGAGATCACTCGAAAGATCCATCGCATCACCCACCTCAAAGTTCACCCGATTTGGCAAGCTCCCCTCGGGCAAACCCGCACTGAGCTGGCTCCGTAAAGCCCCCTCTTCCAGACGTTGATAAGTAAGCGACTCCCCCTCCCCAATTCGCCGGGCCGCCTCAATAAAGGCCTTTGAGAAATCGACCCCCACCACCTCGGCAGAAGTCTTACTGAGCTCAAATGATGACCTTCCCACCGCGCAACCCACATCGAGAGCGCGACCCACCTCACCTTTGGAAAAATGAGCCACCGTCCGAATCGGAAAATCAAGAGCCTGAAAAGGTCCATCTGTCCATTCGAGAATCTCTTCTGGCGACCCGTAGTGAAACAGGAGATATTCATCGACGATTTTGCTCTGCTCGTAAATTTCGCTCATTCAATGCAGTCAAAGCGATCCCTCCCGTTTGTCTAGGAGTTCCTTATATTTCAACGAGAAATTTTCGTTTTGCGATTGAAAAAATCAGGCAGAAGATAGCTCAAAATCCAGCAAGAGAAGGTTTTCCTCTGTCTTCTACCGCACACATTCCCCATATCATTTCGTCTTCTAAGCTTCGTCTTGCTCACTGGCTTCCTCACATCCTGCGGATCTCTCTCAATTATTACCTCTTTGAATAATCTCAAAAATTTTAAGTTGAGTGACCTTCGCAAAAAAACGCCTCCCATTGTCGAGATCGAAAAAGACTCCCTCAAAGAATTAAAAAGTGACAGGGAACAGGCTCTCGCCTTCCACCGATCCTCTCGTAAAAGTCGCAATACTCCTGCCATCGGTGAGTTTTTTGCACCCGATTATTTTGATGCGGGCTCACTCCCCACCTCAGCGAACCTCCCCTCACTTGGACTCCTTCCGCCTCTTCATCCTGCCGGAATTTCCAGCGTAGAAACGGATGAGGATCTCGATGGCTTGAGCGATTCTCCTGAACCCGGGGAGCCAGAAAGCACAAGCAAAGAGCCCGAGATCACGACCGAGGAGCCCACTCCTTCGGAATAATCCACCCTTTCGAGTGACTTGAGGGTTTTCACCCGCCCATTCCTGCGCTACTCCAACCGGCGTCATGCTTCAAGCCGGAATCGTAGGAATGCCCAATGTAGGAAAGTCGACCCTTTTCAACGCCCTCACTCGTACGCGAAATGCGGAGGCCGCGAATTATCCTTTCTGCACCATCGACCCCAATCTGGGCATGGTCACCGTGCCGGACGAGCGCTTAACCAAGCTATCGGAAATGTCCAAATCAACTAAGGTCATCCCCACCGCGATCGAATTTGTCGATATCGCAGGTCTTGTTGAAGGTGCTTCTGAAGGCGCAGGCCTTGGAAACAAGTTTCTCGCCACCATCCGGGAAGTCGACGCCATCGTGCAGGTCGTTCGCTGCTTCGAGAATGAGGATATCATTCACGAGCTCGGCACCGTCGATCCCACCCGCGACATCGAGATCATCAATTCCGAACTCATCCTCGCTGACATCGCTGCCCTTGATAAACGGAAGCAATCACGGGAGAAAAAAGCAAGATCAGGTGACAAGGAATCTGCTGCCGAGGTCGCCCTCATTACCAAACTCATTCCCCACCTGGACGCGGGTAAACCTGCCTTGACGGTAGATTTGAACGACGACGAAAAAGTTCTTATCAAGGACTTCTTCCTCCTTTCCTCCAAGCGCACCATTTTCGCCTGTAACGTGAACGAAAGCGAACTCGCCTCCGCCGTTGCTGATCCCGATTCCCACCCTCTGGTATCCAAGGTGAAAGCCTACGCCGCAGAATCACACGGCGCGGAAATCATTGTGATCTCCGCTCAGATCGAAGAAGAACTTGTCGATCTTTCCCCCGAGGAAGCGACCGAGTTCCTTGAAGACATGGGCGTAGCCGACTCTGGCGTTTCCGACCTAATTAAGGCCGTTTACCAACTCTTGGGACTCCGAACCTACATCACGACCGGAGAAAAAGAAACCCGCGCCTGGACCATCACTGAAGGAGACAAAGCGCCCGCTGCAGCCGGTGTCATCCATGGTGACTTCGAGCGCGGTTTCATTGCCGCTGAAGTGATCCACTACGATGATTTCGTAGAACTCGGCGGAAAGGTGGCCGGACGCGATGCTGGAAAACTCCGAATCGAAGGAAAAGAATATGTCGTCAAAGATGGCGACGTCATCGAATTCCGATTCAACGTCTAACTCTTCCTGATGCGGCGCTGCGTCAGCGGGCTGTTTCCTGCAGGACGGCGTCTGGGTTCACTTACGAACTCTCCGCTCAAAAGTTCTCGATCACCTCTGGTGGACTCCCACGGAAGCGGCATTTGGCTGCGTAATATTGGCAGTCCCGCCGTTTCCTAAACGGCACAACCCCTTTCCAATACATTCTAAATCAGTCGTTAACAGAGCCAAGACTATATTGTGAGCTCCTCATAGTACTCTTATTAAATAGGTGAAATTAATTATCAATTTTTTAGAATATATTTCCTGCTTTTCAAAATGATCATCAAGCGTAGCTTGCATCCTGATGCGTTTCTTTCTCTTGCCCGCCCTCTTGGTTATCCTCATCCTTCCATCGCTTGGCCAGTTCCTCGACCCGGCAGCGGCACCCGCGGCACCAGTGACAGTCTACGATTCCGTCGTCCGGATCGAAGTCTCTACCCAGACCCTCGACTACCGCACTCCTTGGAACTCAGGACGTTTTTCCGGCGGGATCGGCACCGGATTCCTTATCGGGCAGAATCGTTTCCTCACCAATGCGCACGTTGTTTCTGACGCGCGTCGAGTGCTCATCACGAAAAGAGGATCTTCTCAGAAGCACCCCGCGCGGGTCATCCACATCGCTCATGATTGTGATCTAGCGCTCCTGGAGGTTGAACAGTTTGCGCCCTTTTCCCAACTTCCCCACCTTGAGTTTGGGGGAATGCCGAAACTTGAAAGCGAAGTGAGCGCGATCGGCTACCCAGTCGGCGGAGACCGACTCTCTGTCACACGGGGCGTTGTTTCACGGATCGACTTCCGTCCTTACTCGCATTCCCGCGCTGATTCCCACCTCGTGATTCAAATTGATGCCGCCATCAACCCCGGAAACTCCGGAGGACCGGTCGTGCAAGACGGCAAGGTCATGGGAGTCGCCTTTCAGGGCCTTACTCAAGCAGACAATACCGGATATATCATCCCCATGCCGGTTGTCAGTCGCTTCCTCAAGGATGTCGAAGATGGAGAATATGATCACTACGTTGACATCGGCGTTTCTACCTTCCCCCTCTTTAACCCTGCCATGCGCAAAGCTTACCAGCTCGAAGCGGACGGAAAAGGAGTCCTAGTGACCCGAGTCGTCCCCGAGTCCCAATGCGATGGCGTCTTGGAACGCGGCGACATCCTTCTAAGCATCGATGGACATGGAATCGACAGCGCCGGAAATATCAATGTTAGCGGAGAATTCCTCGACATGAACGAAGTGGTCGAACGCAAATTTGCAGGCGATGAGGTCGCCTTTACCTTCCTCCGCACGGGTAAAAAGAAGGATGCCAAGGTCACCCTCAAGGCCTTCGAGGCCTCCCGCATTTATGCCATGAAATATGGAGTCACGCCCCGTTTCAGTGTCTATTCCGGTCTCGTCTTTCAACCTCTCGATTTCAATCTCTTCGCCACTTACAAGTTCAAAAACCGGAACCTCCGGAAGCTCTATGAAGAATATATTGCCGAAGGCGTCTTCGAGAAGCGCAAGGACATCGTCGTCCTCACCCGTGTCGAAAGCGACCAACTCACCAGCCATATGTCAGGCTTTACCGGTATGGTGGTTGAAAAGGTCAATGATGTCGAAATCGTGAGCCTCAAACAACTCCACGACATCCTCCATCAAAAGAATGCCCCGGAGTTTCTCAAAATAGAATTCGACGGCGGCTCACGCCCCTTGGTGATTCCTTCCGTAGATGCCGCAAAGGCCCACCCCCGAATCATGGCCCAGGTTGGCATCAGCCGCGAAGCCCAACTCGACTAAGCACACCCTCTTTTTTCTCATGAAACTCCATTTTCTTCCAGCATTCGCGCTGACTTTTCTGACCGTTCTATCGATTCCTCTTTCGGCTGCAATCGAGGACTCAGTTCTCCGTGTTAACTCAACCCTCCAGAGCTATAGCCCCTCCCAGCCATGGGAAAAGACCAGCCCCCAGAAGCTGCGCGGCCTCGGGGCCCTTCTCTCCGGAAACCGTGTTCTCACCACAGCCCAGATGGTGGCTGATCAAATCTATCTCGAGCTCGAATCTGCCGATTCCACCCAGTCAGTCCCCGCCAAGGTGATCGCCGTTGATTACGATGCCAACCTCGCCCTCCTCGCACCCATCGGCGAGAGCGGATTCTTATCTAAAATGGTGCCCGCAGAGGTCAGCCCCCCGAGTAAGCCAGGCGACTCTGTCGATATTGTCCAACTCGAGGACAACGGTTCCTCTCAAACCACCAGCGGATCGATCCGCAGTCTCGAACTCCTGAGCACATTTGTCTCCGGGCGTTACTTTCTCTGCTACGAAGTGAAGGCCTCGATGCAGACCGAGGGGAATTCTTTCACTCTGCCTGCCTATCGCGACGGTAAATTCTGCGGCCTCCTCACAAGCTACAGTTCCAAGGATCAGATCTGCGACATCCTTTCCAGCGATATCATTTCGGCCTTCCTGAAGGACGCCGAGGATGGCGAATATCAGGGGTTTCCAAGTATGGGAGTTGGATTTACGACAACCGAGGACCCTAATTTCCGAAAATGGCTGCAGATTCCTGCCGATCAAGGTGGTCTTTACATCAATCGCGTTCTTCCCACAAGTTCTGCCAATGCCGCTGGGATGACAAAAGGAGATGTCCTCCTCTCGATCGGCGGACACCCAATCGATCGCAAGGGATACTTCCAACATCCGGACTATGGGCCCCTTTATTGGACCCACCTAGTAAAGGGATCTAGAAAAGTCGGTGAAAATGTGGAAGTCGAAGTCCTCCGCGAGGGTAAAATCAAAAATCTTGATCTCTTACTCAGAAAGTCAGGTGAACGCCTCCTCGCATCCCACCTCTATGGCCAGGCACCTCCCTTCCTCATTAAAGGTGGGCTCGTTTTTCAGGAACTTTCTCTGCCTTACCTCAAGGCATTTGGAAAGGATTGGGCCACCCGTGCTCCGATGAATTTACTCGAAATTCTTAGTAATCCTGAGGATTTCGAAGAGGGCCGACGTCGCGTTGTCGTTCTCACCCGGGTCATTCCCACTCAAGCCACCATTGGCTACGAGCGGATGTCCAATCAAGTTGTCGAATCAGTGAACGGCCAGCCCGTTCGAGGGCTTCCTGAATTAGAAAAGGCCCTAGCGCAAACCCCAGAAAACGGTCTCCACAAAATTGAAACAGACGATATTCCTTATCAAATCTATCTCGATCAGATTCTCACAGAGAGCGTTGATCAGCAGTTTAAAACCAGCGGGCTTCCTTTATTATCACGAAGCTATTCGGTAGAGTAGAAAATCCAGGACTTCGCACAACGACGAATCATCAGACCCCCCCGCTCGGATATCGCTGCTCCTTTTTCCAGTGGCAAAAGAGAAGAGTAATACTCTACGACATTAAGAATAGCGGTTTCCGAACTCAAGAACCTCAATAATTCTTTAAGATGAAATTGAAGTGGTCCCGTTTTTGTAGCCAGTAGATTCTTGGGCTTATTGATGATCGAGCTGGTCTGTGGGGCTGGATTTTATGCCGCGGTTGCAGTCGTGATTTCGGGTTCGTAGACCACCCACGG
>Ga0114998_10000829_pt1 | contig 23336 bp, 18 predicted proteins | sample ArcticOcean_MG_C_5_FD_87044 | JGI IMG/M metagenome (GOLD analysis project Ga0114998, IMG submission 87044) | Marine microbial communities from western Arctic Ocean - ArcticOcean_MG_CB4_138 | ecosystem: Environmental > Aquatic > Marine > Oceanic | place: Arctic Ocean: Canada Basin | collected... | reverse complement strand
GTTTGTGCGTGCGTGCGAGGTCCCAAGCGCGCTCCTTGTCTCTAATGAAACGTGCGCTAACGTAATCGATTTTAAGTATATACAAACTTTTAAAGAAGCTTTCTCTCTCTCTCTCTCTTTCCCTACTGATGCTGTTTCCAAAAACTTGCACTGATGAAACGGGTCCGATTGGCCGTGCCGCTAGTCTACTACCGCTACGACTACTCCTGACGCTTAATGAACCTAATCTTACATAGCAATTCATTTAAATCATCATCGTTGACTAGTAAAATTCTACTACTACTACTACGGTACTACTATATACTACGCGCTACGCGCTACGCGCTACCGCGGACGACGGACGCGCGGACTCGCTAAGCGAGCGCTTGACAACGGCCTCACTCGAATCATCGCGAGACTCTCCACTGCGACGCAATAGTACGCAACCGCGCTCGTTAACCAGAACGGTATCGCGAGTAAGTAATGTTTCGAGAACAGTTGGAAGCTGCTCAGCGCGTCGTCTTCTCCGGCTCCTCGTGCCGTCGTTTGCGTGAAATGTACGCAGAGGTAGAAGAACGTGAACGAGAGCGAGATGAGCGATGCCGCAGCGAATCCATACGCTTCCTGTTTATTTTAGTATTCGTATCGAATACGTGGGGAACAGAGTGAGAGAGATTGTCAGCGCAGTCAAAAGGAGCGCGTACTATTAGGGAAACAGGGCGCGAACAGAATCGGAACACGTGTGTTTGAGATTGATGAGAGGATGTATTTACGCACGGATGGGGATATCTCGTTCTTTGCGTTTGCGAATTTCACTTTGCCTGAGAATTTCATCCCGGCAATCTGAACGAGTATCGCGTGCGTGGCGGATACGATCTAAAGAGCTTTGAGGCGCTCTATTTTTATTCGTACTCGTAGGTGATTAATTCACGAATTTCGAATTTATCCAAAACATAATCAGAAAATAGTTTATGAAGAAGGATTTTCGAATGTATTGATAGACAGTATTGGCGTAATAATAATAATAATAATAATAGTAATAAGAACTGTAGACACGCATGCGAAGTGATCAAAGTTGCAAGCGTGGAAGAGCAGCAGTAGGATCAGTATGTTAGCGAATGCGATCCTGTTAGTTCTAGGGGCGGCAACTACTTTTATCATTTCCAAGAAGAAGATTCAGAAGAAGAAGATTCAGGGGAAGACGAGGAAGGAAATGCAGAAGAAGAAGAAGAGACAGAGGGTATACATGGATGGATGCTTCGACTTGATGCATTTCGGACACGCGAACGCGTTAAGGCAGGCGAGGCAAACTGGCACAGAACTCGTTGTAGGATTAGTGAGCGACGAGGAGATCTTAAGATGTAAAGGCCCACCGGTCTTGAACGCATGCGAGAGAGTGAAATGCGTGAAGGCCGTGAAATGGGTGGACGACGTGATCGAGGACGTGCCGTACGAGCTACATCCAGAGTTCGTGGAGAGGCTGTTTACGGAGTACGGGATCGATTTTATCGTACACGGGGATGACCCGTGTTTGTTACCGGACGGGACGGACGCGTACGAGATACCGAAACGGTTAGGGAAGTATAGAGAGATTAAGAGGACCGAGGGCGTGAGTACGACCGATTTAGTCGCCAGGTTGTTAGAGTTTGCTGACATGAATTCTTCTAGTAACGAAAGCGATAAAAGTGATTTTGATTTTGGTGGTAAACATGTTGAGGATAACGAAAAGAGTGGTAAGAATCCTGTTGTCGTTCAGAAGAGACACGAGGCGAGGTTTTGTACGACGGCTTCGAGGATCGCGCAGTTCGCAGCGAAAGTTGAGTATTCAGCAACGTCAAAGATTAATAACGAGGATATAAATAGAAAAATGAACTATATTAATCACGATAACAAAGTAAAGAGTTGTTGTTACGTCGTCGGCGTCTTCGATGTCTTCAACGCCGGCCACGTAGAAATGCTCGAAGAGTGTCAACAGTTGTCTCAAAAAGTTATTTGCGCCGTAATCGCTGATGAATATTTAAGCTTTGAGCAAACGAATAAACCTTTGCCGTTGTTGAACCAGTCAGAGCGCGCAATGTCCGTAATTGCTTGCAGGCACTGCGATGACGTCGTCGTAGGAGCGCCAGCGCGCGTCACGGACGACATATGTAAAACGTTCAACGTCACTACAGTCGTCTTTGAGGACGAAGCGTCTGTTACTGAAGAAGATCGTATGGTATGTAAAAGAAACAACGCAAAAATCGAGACCGTCAGCGAGAAGACCTTCTCGCGAAAAAAGATTACAATCGCAAAGCGCGTGCAAGAGAACAGAGCGTTATTCGAAGCGAGACAGAAACGGAAAATGGCCAGCGAAGCCGCTTATTACGAACAAAAAGCGTTCGTCCAAGAAGAGTAAAAGTGACGTAGTTTTATTTAGGACATGACATAGACGTGATGCGAGTAGTATTACGATATATATATACATAACAACGTTACGGTATTTGCCTGTTATAACTAACATCCGACCCTAAAGCGACTTTCTCCGCCTTCTCGTTCTCGACCTCGGCCAGCACTGGACTCAAATAATGATCGAACGGCGTCTGCTTCTCCTGCAGATCTCGATCTAAGTATATATGTTTCATCGATAGATCCATCGCTCGCTTCAATCGTTGCACGCGCATGTCGCGTTCTTCCTGCGTCAGTCTCTGCAGAGCCTCCTGCACGTCCAAGTTCTGCGTCTCATCCAGTAAATCGTCGTATCTGAGACCATATTTCGATAGTTCGTATCCAACCTTTGCCCTGTACGAATTCGACATTGCTCGTAATGGTCCTTCGAAGATCTTCAGCAGGAACTTGGACATTCGCAGTTAATTCGCAGTTATTCTTTTGTTAAGCAGTAGTAGTTATAGTACGACTTATTTGATCCGTTACTCGTTTGCTTCCTTGACCTCTCTTAAACCTCTTTTGTTCTCTCTTTTGTTCTTCTTCTCGATCGATGTATGTTTTCTTTCGCTTTTATTCTTTTGTGTTTAAAGAAGAGGGCAGCGATTTGCACAAACGTTTTTCAGAGGGGAGTGGTGTTTAGGGTTTCACAATTTAGGGTTTCACGGTTTAGGGTTGCATTGGAGAAAGAAAATAAAGAAAATGAGATCTCTATATCGCAACATAAACACGGTGTATGAGGAGAAATGCACGAGCACGCACAGAAGCCTCGCTAAAAGTTTACGAGTGCGCAGAAGAGGTCTGGTTTGTGTGTTTTTGATTTCTTTCCCGCTGCCTGCTGCTTCTGCGTGAGATCGATTCGATTCGATTTGATTCGATTCGATTCGATTCAATTTGCGTGAATGATGTATGCTCGTTGTTCAACATCATCATCGACGACGACGACGACGACGACGACGATTGCACGTTCTACAAAACAACGTAGTAATAATCTTAGGCGTTTTTGGAGATATGGTAGAGAGAGCGTAAACAGGGGAAGGATTAGCGTAGAATCGAACGATTGTAGTGATGAAAGTAATAGTACTGATACGAATAACTTGAAGAACGTCGTCAGGGCAGAGGCTGGGGAAGTCTTATATGACGAGAACGAAAGAAAAAGTACGGATGGCGTGTTTGGAATGAGAGAGGTTAAAATGTACGCCGAGAACATGAGGGCTTTAGCGAAAAATGCACGTGTATCGAGTGAAAGATATAAGAACGAACGAAACGAGTTCTTTTTTCATAAGTGTGGAGTGAAATTCAGAATCATTGAACCGAATAGAGGAGATCGATTGGAGTGCGATTTAGACGTGTTGAACGATTTGTTCGTTTCGGTGAACTTTTCGAGGAGGCCTGATGATAAGCTTTATCTCGCGTTGAAAGAGAGTTGCTTTTGTGCGTTTGCCGAAGTAGACGTTGAGTATAAGACCATTGAGTTAGATGTTAATAATAATTCAGTGGAGAAGACTATCGTGGAAAGTAGGAAAGAAGTCATCGGGTTTGCGAGGATGACGACTGATCGAGCGTTCGTGGCGACGATTTGGGATCTAGTCGTTTCGCCGCCGTATCAATCTAAGGGCATTGGGACGACATTGGTCGAAAAACTAATCGAAAGAGTAAAAATTGATTCGCCAGGTATCGTAGTCAATTTATTCGCCGTCGATGATGCGATAAAACTGTATCAAAAAATAGGATTCTCCGCGGAGAACGAATTCGGAATTATCGCGATGAATTATTCTCCAGATGCAGCGGCGATTAAAAGGTATCAAAGCGTCGATTTTAGGTTAGAATATAAAAAGGATGAGGACATAACTAAATAGTATATAACAGTAAGTAGTAGTATCGCGTGTAGTAGCTTTTTAATAGATAATAGATAGCAGCACAGCAGCACATTAATAAAATAATAATAATAATAATACGATGTAAAATTTATTCGCCTTCGTTGGCTTTTTCGGCTTCTGATTGATAAAACACGAGAGCTAAGGCAGCCGCAAGAGCCGAACTTACTGCGAATTCTCCTTTTGCGATTTCGAAAACGCACGTAATTCCTAACAACAATTTCAAGAGAAAAAACGTCGCGCCGCGTTGCGTCTCGGCTAAAGTTTTCTTCATCTTTTGATCCGTATTCTCAGCCTCTTCATCGGCTAACCGTTTCGTTAATGGATTCAGCATCTTTTCTTTCTTGCGATCGACATCGACCGCGTTCACGCCCTTTTCTCTCCTCGACGCTCTCGAAGTCCCTCTCGCGAGCTCCTCGGCTAACTCTTGCAACTCCAACTTCATCGCCTGGTTCCTCTTCTTCGCAACCTCCGACTCATCAGCCATCTTCGCAAGTTCTTGATCGAGATCATTCGCAATGACGTTAAACTCTAACGTATTCTTATCTTGCAACAATCGTTGTTCTCGATCTAGCGCGTCCTTCTTCTCGTTCGCGATTCTTTTAATGTTCTCCTTACCCTTCTCTAGCGCGGTCTCGGCCTCGTCTATTTTCGCTCGTAGTCTCATTTCTCTCTTAAGCACGTCCTCTATATCTTCCTCTTCTTCTTCACTGTTACTTTTCTTGCTCCTGTTACTCTTCTTCGTTGCGTTCATGAATATCTCATCAATATCTCCAATCGAAAGTTTATTGATATCTTCTTCGTACTCTGAATCTTCTCTGTCAGTCGCTCTTCGTTCGGCCTTGATCTTTACGCGCTTTTTTGTTAACATCGATCGATGCAACGAAGAAGAAGAAGAAGAAGAAGAAGAAGACGATAGTTTCGATGAGAACGCTCTGTGCGATATTTGATTAAGCGACATTCGTTTCGCTCGTTTTCTCAAGCGCGCACGAAAAGTGTCGCAATGATTCATAAAAAAGATATCGAGTGAAAATAGGGGAAAATAGCATCAACAGCAGGTGAAAATCTTCAAATTGTATTCATATACATTAAATAATCTGAGTTGAGAGAGAGACAGAGAGAGAGAGAGCTTCGTAAATAAAGGAAACGCGTCGAAAGCAGCACCCGCAGGTTAAGACGAGTTCGTTCGTTTGTTTCAGTGCTGTGCATGTTCGCGCTTCGTGCGAAATTTCAGCGAAGAAGGGTGATAATAATATCCAAATCAGAGATCTTTTCTACAACACAAAAAAATATCATCTGGATTTTTGTAGTTTGAAATGGCGCGGCATGTCGTGCAGTCGGCGGTGACGAGTGGAACAGTGATGGCGTGTGGGGACGTGTTGTGCCAGTTTTTACAACGCAGACGTGATTGTGATAATAGTTTAACGTCGACTAGCGGTCGTGGATTAGAAAACAAACAACAACGAATGGATAGTGATTTAAGTAGCACAGATTATTTAGACTTAAGGCGTACGAGTAGGTTTTTTATAGTTGGATTAACTTTGCATGGACCGATGTTTCATTACGCGTTACCGATGTTACACAGAGTAAAGTTTTGCGGTGTCCAACGCGTGGTAGGGAATTGGCAAAATCATGCTCTTCCGAAAGTCGCGTTAGGTCATGTGACGATATTCCCGATGTATACAACAGCTTTTTTAGCGTATTTAGGAACTTTGGAAGGATTATCAGTTGATAAAAATATAGAAAGAGTGCAGAAGCGCTTACCCGATTTACTTTACTACGGTTCAATGGTTTGGCCAGTCGCGAACGTTGTAAATTTTGCGTACGTCCCGCTTGATAGACGACTATTATATCTGAATATGGTCGGCGTCGGATGGAACGCGTTTTTATCGTTTGCAACAAACGGAATCAACGAAAAAGAAACTACCATGATGCGAAACTCGGGAACTAATACGAGAAGTTAGAAATAGAGACGATGTTTTTGCTATCATATATATGTATACTACTACTATTTATTTGCTATACTTCTAGTACTGTACTACGTAAACGTCTTTAAATATCCATTTTTCTCAAGCGCTTGATATAAATCAACTTCGCGTTGAAACGGATGCACTTTCTCCCGACCTTTCTGCGGTCTTTCCCAATCGTAATAATGCGGTCTCGAAAACTTTCCAAAGTAATTTTTACTTTGAAACCCGTACATTTCTACTTTCTCGCACATTTTCAACGCTAAAACGACGCCGACTAAACCACTAGATGGTTTTTCGCCGTGTTTTCCAATCCATGCCCACGCGTGACATAGCATCTCCGGGTCCAAGACGAAACTTTTATTCCTAATCTCCTCTGGTTTTTGTTCGAGCTTTCTCACCCAAACCTTCACGTCACTTCCGCGCGCGGTCGTTAACCTTAATTCTTCCTCCGAACCCTCTGGCCCTTTATAATCTACCGCATTCAATAATCTCACGGTCGTTTTCTGCCCAACGAATTGCTCGTACCCTTGCGTCACAGCAGCGTTGAACCGAATAACCGCTTCGTTTTTATCGATATCAAACCCGTATTGCGTCTCTAACAAACTTCCAGAATTCCCAACGACTGCGCACGATTTATACCGTTTCTTCTTTCTTCTTTCAACTAAATGATCTTCTTCATCATCACCATCTTTTCTTCTTATAGCTTTATCGTTTCCATTGTCAATATCATTATCATCGTCATCCTCTAAATCTTTCGCCTCAGTGAACCAATCCTCAGCCGGAAGCGCGTTCACAAAAGAACTCCCGCTTTGCTTCTTCATCTCTACATACTTCTTCATCTTCACCACGTGCGATCCCCCGCAAGTGAACTCGTTCTGTGATCGAATTCTCAGTTTACTCAACGCCACTGGCACGCGTTCTCTATAAAGCTCTCTCGATACCTTTAAAAATTTCTCATCATCATCATCATCATCATCATCCGTTTTCAAACTCGCTCGTCCTAAGTCCCTTCCTTCACTTCCTTTCAAAAACGTACTCTTCCTCGACTCTCGATCGTTCGCTCTTAATCGAGTATTCACCGCTGAACCACCAACACTACCACGATAACCACTCATCCTTCTTTCATCTTCAATCGTTCGCGATGAAAACATCGACGATACGATTAAAATAATCGTCCATACCTGTAAAACTCTCGCACACCTCTTCTCCATTTTACAATCGTCCGTGCGGAGAGATTTCATCGCTTCGTTGATATATTTCCGGGATTGTTTATGCGTATTATTTGAAATCTTTTGATTATTGCTAGTACTCGCTCGAGTCATTGGAAGCATTATTTCCGTTCGCTCTTACTCTCTCTCTCTCTGTCTCTCTTATCTCTTTTCAGCAGTAGGAATAAGCAGAGAATCAAATCACTGTTGATCGTTTCTTCTCTTAATCTCTCTCTCTCTCTGTCGCTCTCTTATCTCTTATTTAGATATCAGCGGCGGCACGGTTAAACAGAAAATCACTGTCGAAAACACTTCTCACATCAAAGCGTGCTTTTGTTGCTTTGCAGTGCAGTCATCACGAGTAAAAGGAAGAAGAACAATAGTTCTCTACTCAACAGAAATGCGATTAAGAATAAGAGTATTGAGAGCGCTGCAAAGTCTTGGTATGGTCGTATGATTAAGACGAGCACTTACTGATATAAGTTATAAGACAGGCCTTATTATGACAATCAAGAAGAGTAGATTGATTTGATTGATTTGATTGATTGCCATTTTATTCGATGTTCCCTAAAACGAAAAGAAGACGCGTTCGAACGCGTGAAAGTATGAAAGAGACCTAAGAAACGAATCGCGCCAGGCCGTGGTACGTATCAAACTACGGCGATATGCTGAATGCAAGTTTAGCGAGTCAATGCTCGTTTATCGGTAAAAGTACTACGAAGAAGAAATCGAGTGTACAAAAACGCTGCTCGCGCGATGGAACGGTTCGTAGAAAAGCAGTGAAAGAGGAGGGAAATGAGTACGAATTATCTCAGCCTGGGTGGTCGGCTGGGTACGGGACTGGGGGGAAGATATGGACGTCATCGAAAGTGCTGTTAAGATGGATGATTGAACGTGATTTCGTGCGCGATTGTGATATAGTAGAGTTCGGATGTGGACTTGGGTATTTAGGTATTTCTTTAGTACGGAACGGGGCGCGAAAGGTCGTAATGACCGACGGAGGCACGGATGCGCTTTTGAAGTTAGCGAGGGATAACGCGAAGAAGAAGAATTTGAGTGAGAGCGAGGCGAAAGTGTTACGAGTGGATTGGGGGAAGGCGTTATCGAGAGAGGTTAAAGATGCCGTCTTGAAGGATTTTGAGTTGTCCGTCATCGTATGCGCTGATTGTACGTATGAAACGAACGATCACGAGGCTTTGTTAGATACGATTTTAGAGCTTATTAGGTTAGTTCGTAGCAGAGGCAGTAGTAGTAGTACGCCGAGGATAGTTTTAGCGCATCAGCATAGAATGTTCGCTTCGCTTCTGAACGGAAACGTTTCAATGGAGTGGGGCGTAGACGAGCATTATAAGATGTTTTTAGCTACAGCAAGGCAGAAAGGATTTACGAGCAGAGAAATCAAAACTGAAAAGCTTTCGCTCAATGGATTACGAAACGTTACAATATTTGAACTACTACTACTACTAGAGTAATATTTATTATTATTATCATCATCATCATCATCATCATCATCATCATACTATCTTTCACTTAAGAGATGTTTCCGAAATCGTTTAAACAATGAGTTCAACGAATCGCCGCGAAGGAACTCCGGTTCTCGGACGCCTTTTGGTTCATCGAATGGGCGTAGCACAGAATATAAAGATTCTTCCGCTTGCAATTCGTTCAGCGATATTTGCTCTTCACTCAATGTTCCCTTTGATTCTACATCGATGCCGTCGTCGTCATCGCTCTGGCTTTTTTGCGTCTTGTTACTCCGCGCTTGCAATCTTTCCTCTTCCTCTTTCATAAGATCGAATGCTTCGTCTAACACATTTAAATCCATTCCGGCAGCGAGTTTAAGCTTTTTCTGAACGTGCGGATTCGAAAGATTTAAAACTTGATGGCCAATTCCACGATTTTCTAAACTAAACATGCCAGTCCCAAGTCTTCTTTTGAAAGCGGTCTTCGAAACGTCGCCTAAGCGTTGCGTCCAAAATATAAGTGCCGCAATCAACGCGATGATTAAAACGTTCAAAGCGTATAAAGAGAGCGAATAACTCGCTTCGGTATAAAAAGTGTTCCTACCGGAACATCTTCTATCGGAATCTTTGCAGTAAACAAGCGAAAAAGCGACGAAAATACCTGAATTCACGACTGGAGGAAGCAACGAAGCCGAAATTGCGACTCCGACTAAAGAATTCACGCCACTCGATGTAACCGCGTTTCCTACGATAAAACCAGATGCGGTTGCGATAATTGCGCCAGATACAAGACTAATACTACTCGAACGCGAGAGCATCTCATTCGAAGGAATTATCCCGTTTTGTTCGTAGTACCCTCCGAATATTAACGTAGAAAGAAATCCTACAGCGAACGTGAACGTCGCAGCGCGAAGTTCAGCCAAAAACGATTCTAACAGCAAAGTCCAATCCTTAATCGCGAGCGCAAACGCGCCAGATAATATCGGTCCCATCATGGGCGATATCAACATAGCACTTAAAACAACCACTGGCGAATTCGTCAGTAACCCAATAGCGCTAATAACCGAGGCAGCAAACGCGCTCACGTAAAAACTCGCGTTATCGATCGAAAAGTCTATGATCTCGTTCCATAACTCTTCAACTGACTTTAAACTCGTAGCCGTGACGTACTTGAACTTCTTCGATATCGCGCGCGTCTTCAAACCCGCGTTCCTCAAATCTCTCTCCTTATTCATGGCATCGCCCTGATCGACCATCGACTCTAACTTCTTCTTCACTAACGCGAACTCTGCCACTAAATTAATCGGATTCGGCCTCATACTCGTCACGTTCATCACCGTCACGGTTCCATAATCGACCCCGCACTTCAACGAGCTCGCTAACATGCTCACTAACTCCCCAGACCTCTGCGACGAACAACATAACTCTATGCGCGCGCAGTTCTCGAACTCGCACGCGACTAGATTTTCGCCAACGTGCGTCTGCTTCCCGATCCCACCGAGGTCTTGTAATCCTTTCAAGACGATGTCTTTGAACTCGTGTGGGACGTTTATTTCGATCTTTCGTAAAGTTGTTGACATTTCAATACGTTCACTGCTGCGTAAAGAAATTCGATTTCAATTTATTACGATAACGTACTCTCTCTCTCTCTCTCTCTCTCTCTCCCTTTGTTCGTTTAATAGTAATACTGGTTTACGATACATATCACAACGATGAAGCCCTCTGTGGACGATGGATACTAAAGTTCGAAACGCGAAGAGAAAAACTGCAAAAACGAAAGAAAAAGGAGCGGAAGATTTCTTGTGCTGTTTAAAAAACTTTAAATAACCAAGATAACCAACTTTTTGTTCATTTTTTAACTCATTTTAAAGGGAACGAAATTGGAACTTCCCTCATCAGTAAATAATCGAGGAACAACAATAATAATAATAATAGTAATAATAATAATAGTAATAATAATAATATGCTTAAATCAACGAGAAAACTGCGCACAGTTACGTCTACGAATAAACACGCCCTCCTATCGCGCTTGAAACGATCGTTCATGGCATCGTCGTCGTCGTTTTCAATGACGACGCAGACGACGCCATCTCCTGGCGGCGAAGAAACGAACGAAAAAGAACTGAGACGAACATGCGAGGAAGAGATCGAGAGAGGCGAGAGAATGAACTGGATCGTGCTAGGCATGCCAGGCGTCGGTAAAGGCACGTATGCGAAGATTCTCTCGAAGTTGATCGATATCGAACACGTCTCGGCCGGGGACTTAGTAAGGGCCGAGATCGAGAGCAAGAGTGAGTGTGGGGGAAAGATGCAGAAAATAGTGAACGCGGGACAGTTGTTACCGGATGAAATGGTCGTCGATTTAGTGATAAAGAAGATTAAGGAGAAAGATACGAAGCAGACTGAGAGAGGGTTTTTGTTAGATGGGTTTCCGAGGACTATCGAGCAAGCAAAACGATTGAGCGATAGTATCGATATAAAGAGAGTGTTGAATTTTACGCTCGAGGAGGCTATTTTGGTCGAGAAAGCGTGCGCGAGGAGGAAGTGTGGGGAGTGTGGGAAAGGCTTTAACGTTGCCGATATTGATTTTACGACCAAGAACGGGGTGAGGATACTGATGCCACCTTTGTCGCCGCCAGTGAAGTGCGTGGAGAAGATGACCGTGAGAGAGGACGATAAAGAGGAGACCGTGCGAGCGCGTTTGGAAGCGTTTAAGAAACAAAGTTTACCAGTCGAAGGGTGGTATAGAGAACGAAATATGTTGAGCGAGTTTGAGATTTTAGGCGGCATTCCTGAGACGACACCGAAATTGATCGAGTTCTGTCTCCAAGAAATGCTCAAAACGACGACAACGACGACGACGACAAAGTAAGTAGATGATAGAGATTATTTTATACAGCAGAAAGTAGTTTATTTAAAAGTGCTATAGATTATTTAGATTATTTACGTACGTAACCCCGTACTAGTAGTAGGTTTACAGTATAAACTATTTCTTTCGTCCTAATCCTAGTCCTATTGCTAGAGCGGAGACTAATGTAGTTACACGTAACACGGCGCCGCTGCTGAGTATTTTTGCGTTTGTTTTGCTATTATTAATCTTAATCTTATTATTATTTTTCTCCTTACTAATATTCGCATCGTGATCGGCGTTGAACTCTCGCGCTAATTTCGCGCTCGCGTAACTTGCATAAAACTCTCCATGCTGTTGCGGTAGATGTTTTAATTTAACAATGCTTTCTTCAATATTCGCAAGTGCTTCTTGTGCTAAAATAGGATCGGCATTTGCATACGCGTCTTTAACTGGATACATAGTCTTATCTAAATCTCTGAAAAATGTATTCAACGCGACCGAAGCAGTCGAAGCACCGGATTCGCATCGATGCGCCCAAAGCGCTGGAATATATAAACAATCACCAGGTTGGAGCACAACCTCTAGAGCGTTTTCTAAAGCTCTCCTAAATCGTGGATACTCCAAATCGTTCGTTTCAACGTCTTCGATATCGCTCACGAGCGACGAACTTTCTTTCAAATACAAATCGCCTGAGAATTTAGGTGGAAATAGAACGACCCGTTTTGTTCCGGAAAGCTGAATTAAGACATTATCCATGGCATCGTAGTGCGTCCAGATTTTTACTTTAGTACTCGAGACACGTAACACGACCGAATGTAATTTGGCTTCATCGTTTCTATCACCCCACAACTCAGAGGGCAAACGAACGTCTTTTGCCAACTCCGGAAATTGCTCAAGCGCCATCGCGGGTTCAAACTTTCTCGGGTCCGAGCCTAAACTTCTGAGATAAAGAAAATTCTCTACATTTTCTTCATCTTCTTGTTCACTCGATTCAGATACTTTGTTCAAGAAATTAGCTCCAGTTAACGTTTCGTACTTGAAATTCTTCCTCGCAAAGTCAAAATTTGCACTCTTTGAAATATGCGCAGATACTTGCGCGTTCGCTAAAGTAGGGGATTTTTGTAGTAAATACGTTGGCGTCCAATTTTGTGCGCAACTTCCGATATCTATACCACTGAATACTATAGGTTCGCGTTTTTTTTTCAGCGATAAGATGTCTTCTTTTGAAGGTCGGTGCGAACGAATTACTGGTTCGAACGATAACTTCTTCTTCTTTTCTGTAATAATAGTCGGTTGAGAAATGTTGTTTCGAAGAAGTGAATCTTTTTGTAAACTTTTTCGCCCATCTTTCGGTCGCAAGACGATGTCGTAGACTAAATGCCACACTCGAGGCGCATACTTCTTCACCTTTTCAACCTTTTCAACTCTAACGATCCACGCGTTGTTTTTCACTTTTTTCATAGCCTCGACGATTTCATCGCCTCGTTTCTCAAACTCACCTTCGTCAACGCATTCGTGCACGTGACAAATACCACCTTTGTGTTCTTTCAAACAGTTCACGGCAACTGACCACGCTTCTCTAGATGTTGGCAATAAACCTAGTAAAACTCGATCGGCGACGTTTCTGGGAGCAACTTCTCGATTATCGCCGTCGAGGATGACACATTTACTATCTTCCACGTTATTCTTCTTTAAATTCCATCGCAAATATTCACACGAATTTGGGTTCCATTCGCACGCGTAAACTTTCGAAACGTTTCCATTTTTCAAGAGTTGCATTGTATAATAGCCAATCCCAGCATAAAGATCGACTATTGTTTCATTTCGAGCGTTTATATCAAAACCCATGCGTTTCTTTTCCGTTCCGTTTCCAGAAGAGAACATAACTTTTGAACAATCAAAGCCGTAAATGACACCTAGTTCTTTGTGCTCGACCCATCCGTCGCTCGCACCGAACACAGATTTCGCACGAGATTCTCTTTTCGGACCTTGGCTAACAGCATCCTGTTTAAAAATTCGAGACACTTTCAAGCACTGAGAGACTATTTCCCAAGGCGGGTATATTTTCCAAATATTTTCGTAATGTTTTGAAAACGCGAGCTTCGGAAGCAACACGAGATCGTCGCCCAGTTTTTCCCATTTCTTCGGTACATCCGCGTCTACTATTGCATCTATGTCATCATCAATAATTCCGTTCTGTTTCAACATTAAAGATAATCGCGTGGCGAGATGTACGGCTGGAGATTTATGAGCTATATTTTTCCCACCACTGCTGCCAAAAAAAGAATCCGATGGAACAGAGTCAATCACTTCCACGATAAATGATGCTAGCTTTTTTGATATTGCCGAATGAATCGGTGACGCAGATTGCCAAATATTTGTTGCATTTTTATCCATGAGAACTACAAAGTCATTCGTTTCAAACACTGGTAATTTTATGAACGATTTCATGAGCGGTAGTTGTTTCGGCTTCTTCTCTTTCTTTCCATTCTCTTTAGTCGTCGTAGTCGTCGGTTTAATAGTTGGTATGATTTGAATTTCCGTCGGTGCTATGTTTTCGCCTTCGACTGTAACTTTCATGACGTTTGTCACGATCAAATATCGTTTCTCGGCCTCTTCTATTGAAGCCGGCATAGATTTTCGACTTTGATCGAGCCATCCGTTTTCTTTCAAAGCGTCTTTACAACTCTTTGCGCATAAAGAGTCCACGAGTAACCAACACTGCGCATGTTTTCTGTTCTTATTATTATCTTTGTTGATATTTCCTAACTTCTTCTCGTCTACTAAAAACCTCTCTTTGAACAAAATCAAAAACCTTTCCATGCGCTCCCAATTCGCTCGCATCTTTTCGTTACAAGCGTCGACTAACATCCCAATCCCATCCTCATTAACAACTGTCTTCCCTCTAATGACTATCGGCACTTCCATTCGAATTGCGCATCTCGCACTCGCGGTTATTCTCCCACTCACATCTGTATGTTCATCTTCTTTAGTAGTAGTACTCGAAAACGTCCCGCTCTCGCGATACCCGGCGTCTCTTGCGCACTTCACAAACTTCTGCGCCGTTATATCGTTCTTACATTCCACGGCTAGTATGAACGGTTCAAATCGTAGCGTCATCGTCTTTTTCAGTTGTTCTCCATCATCATCATCATCATCATCATCGTTACTATTACTATTTTTTTTCAAAGCATGTTCCATTGTCGAATCAAAATCATCATCACGGCCTGCCGCCTCCAAAAACTCATCATCGCCGCGAAGACGACTTAAAACAGCCCTCGTTACATCCTCCCTCTCGCACAGATCATGGCTCACGTAAACCCAGCGCCCACCCTTCCTCTTATTCATCTCATCCTCGCTCGTGCGATCTTCAAACACCGATGCTCTCCCAGAACACGACGACGTCGTGAATATATCTTCCGCGAAGTTCACGCTGTTTACGATTTCTAAAACGCGCGCATCGACGGCGCCAGCGCGAGATTTGTCCCTCGATCCCGAAGAAGAAGAAGAAGAAGAAGATCGCGCGATTGATTCGAGCGCTCGCGCTTTGCGTTCTTGGAAATTGTTCTCCATATCTTCTTCAAAACGATTCGTCTTTGTAATAATAATAATAATATATATATTTTTTTCCTGATGATGCTTGATGGAGTAATTAAAGAAACCGTAAATGGTTGGCCAATCCCCTATTCAGCCCGTGCCCCGCACAAGCAAACAAAAAGAAGCTCCTCGATCTTTGATACAAACGAACGAACGAACGGCGTTAGATATATCTCGACGTATCATGAACTAATTACGCACATCCTGTGTAGTATAATTTGTTCGTTAAAGAAAAAATTAAGAAATGAAACCCTAAATTATTGACCAATTCCTCTCAGCACAAAACTCTCAAAAGCCTCACAAAAAAAAAGAAAAGAAGCCCGCTGTGCCTTGCTTTGCCATCAGAAATGAACGAACGACCTGGTTTAGATCAACACGTCTACTGTCGCCTCAGGTTCGACGAAGCGTCCGAAGAAGCGATCACGCAACTCGCGCGCGTGCTCCAATGGCACAGGAATTCCATGTTTGAGAACATGTTCGTCGCACAAATGGACCAAAGGGCCGGTAAGCTTAACGACCATTGCAAGCGCGTCCCATGTTTCGATATCATCACGTCGCCTTAAAAGTCGCGACATGTAGAGTTTCTTTTTGGAAATCGAATCCGTGTGGTCGTTCCGTTTTTGTGTATCGTTTTCGTTCGTTTTTAAGTTCTTTGAAAGATATCGCGACCGCTAGGGTCGATGATGAGAAATCGTGCGTTCAGTTTGGATCGCTTTTGTTCTCGATCGCGCGAGATCGATCGATTGAAATTATGTTTCTTAGAATTTTGATTTTTGAGACGCGATGAAACGTCGGAATTGGCAGATTCCTGGATAGATGAGATTTCGTAGCGAGGAATTTATTTATGAATATACTAACGATACGTGTGCGTGCGTGCGTGCGTGTGTTGTTGATTTATTGTGTCAGGTATGAATTCGGCACCGCCGCATTTGATACTACTATCAGGACTCTCGAAATCGAACGAAAGCGCGAACGTAGTCTCGCAACGAGTGAGGCAAATATCGACGCAGTTCCCGCAAGTCACAGGAAGACTTTTACCGAAGTGTAAGGTGACGCAGCAAGGCGCGGTTTTAGTTCAAGTGGAGTGTGCGGAGAGTTTACGGTTGTCTAGGGCTTTGTTAGGGGTGTTACCTGGGTCAGATAGATACTACGCGGAGCAAACGCCTGATAAGATTAGTCTCACGTTAGGTAGGTACGCCGGGAAGGATTTCGAAGATTTTGAGAGATGGTTAGACAGGAGTTTGGAGAATCAATTAGATTTATTGCCGAGATTTCGTGGGACGTGTATACAGTTAAGCGATGAAGCGAGACCGTTTCCGAATCCGCGAATGCCTTTGATGGGATCGTTAGCGACTCCGACGTTGGTCGGTAGCGCCCCAGGTGGCTTTGGTGGCACGTCTTATGGAGGGTTTGGTGGTGGCAGTTTTAATGATGCACAAACTACTATGCCGCAAAGAAATACAAACTTTGCAACGGATTACGACGCCGCGTCGAGTATTCTAGCTTCGGTCGGTAGCGGCGGTGTTGGCGGTTTAGGATTAGGCTTTGGAGGGAGTGGGTGGGGAACTGGCGGAAGTGCGTTTGGAGGCGGTGTTTTTTCCACATCTCCGGTTGCTACTGGAACCGCCTCTCAAACTGTTGGGTCGTTTTCTTCGGGCGCGTTATCTTCATCCGCGTCGTCGGCTTTAGGCGGCGGTGTTGTTGGTCCTCCCGGTTTTATGACACCAGTTGGACAACAACAAACACTAAATACTAAACCTGTAGGACTTAGCTCTGCGGCTGCAGTAGTTGCAGGTACTGCAATAGGTGGTGGAATGATGGGAGGAAACAAACCTGCGCCTCCGCTTGGGCCAAGACCGGTCGGCTTACCAGGATTTACCAGCGGATTGGGACCGACGCTTGTTTCACCGAACCCATCTAATCTATTGCAACAACAAAGACCTACCGCAGCAGCGGTAACGGCAATGGGTCAGCAAGTCCCAAGAGGAAGCCCTTCAGCGATGCCGCCTACGGCACCACGACCGACGAGTTGGGCATCCATTGCCAAATCAACCGCGGCCGTTGTCCCGGAGAGCGCCGTCGCACCGGCGAAAACAGTCGCGGCCGCCGTTGCACCTCGTCCACCGACCGACGCTATTCCGCAACCGCAAGTCCCGAAAGGACCGCCGCCTCCATCGAATTTTCGAACGTTCCATCAACCGACGGATCCATCTTCGATCGCACACAGCACGAGACCTGGGGACTGGTACTGTGATGGGTGTGGCGCTCATAATTTTGCGTCGCGCGGAATTTGTTTCAAATGTAAAGAAATGAAGAAGAACATTACGCATGTTCCCCAACCAGAAACAATCCACATTGAACGAGAGTTTGTGCCTCCACCTCCGCTTGGGAATCCACCGGCGGCAGCAAGGCAAGTTGGAGATTATAGCGACGAAGGTGATAACGCGAATGTCTATTCGCAACATAATAGCGGCGACGCTACTGCGGCTTTGCGCCCAGGTGATTGGTTGTGCGTTGGCTGCCGTGCTCATAATTTTGCTTCAAGAGGTGCGTGTTTCCGATGCAAATCGAGAAAAGTAGGTCAGCCAACAACTGGCAGCGGTGGTGGTAGTGAAGCGAGCGGGGCGCAATTGAATCAGCAGCAGAGAGAGCAAAGAGACGACGATTCCGATCGAGGTGGGTTTCCCATGCGAACAGGCGACTGGTTATGCGATGGCTGTCAAGCACATAATTTCGCGTCAAGAAACAACTGTTTTAAGTGCAAGAAAGACTGCACGTTGTAACACAAATATATAAAGAGAGAGAAAGAGAGAGAGAGAGGGTGTTAGAGGGTTAGAGGGTGAAGAGGGTGGGTGTGCCGTTAAAGCCGGTGCAATTTAAAACGAAAAGAGAGAGAGAGAGAAATGAAGAAGAAAACAAATGTTTATATCATTCTACAAATATTCAAACGGCGCTAAATTCTATTATATTTATTTTGTGAATCTCTCTTTCTCTCTCTCTTTCTTTCGTTTTTTCTTTCGTTTACTTGTAGAACTCAAAGTCATCCCCAGGTTTACGAACGGAGACTTTGTACGCCTTTTCGAAATCTTTCGGCATGACGACGTATCGATTTTTTCTCACCGCCTGTAAGCCAGCCTCTTGACAGATTGATCTGATATCGGCGGCTGAGATTTTATCCGGTCTTGATACGTAATCTTCTAAATCGACTTCGTCGCTTAAATTCATTTTCGCCGTACAGACTTGGAAAACTAACCTTTTTTGTCTACGATCGGGATTTGGAAACTCGATTTTTCTATCCAGTCTTCCTGGTCGCAACAAAGCTGGATCAAGCGTATCCGCTCTGTTTGTCGCCATGATCACCTTCACGTTTACAGTTTGATCAAAACCATCCATTTGGTTCAATAATTCCATGAGAATTCTTTGAACTTCTCTATCTGCACCAGTATGCGCATCAAAGCGCGCTGTCGCGATGGAATCGACTTCGTCGATGAAAACGATGCAAGGCGCGTTTTCCTTCGCTAAGCGAAACACGTCTCTCACCATTCTTGGACCTTCGCCTAGATATTTCTGTACAAACTCGGAACCGACGACGCGAATAAATGCCGCTTTCGTATGATGCGCGACTGCTTTCGCCAGCATAGTCTTTCCTGTCCCCGGTGGCCCGTACATCAGAACCCCTCTCGGAGGGTCGATCCCGATCTGCCTATACAAATCAAAATGCGTCAAAGGCAACTCAACAGCCTCTCGCATCTCTTGCTTCTGCACATCCGCTCCACCAATATCTGCATACGTCACATCAGGCCTCTCCGCCTCGGTCATCAACGAAATACTCGAATCCGCCTCTGGCGGCAATATCGCTACTAAAGCATTCGAATGCCTATGCAACGCGACCGACGACGACGGTTTCAATAACTCCCTATTCAACGTCGATAAAATCCTCACGTAATAATTACTCCCAGTCGTCGAACTTACGATCCCAGAACTCTCATCGACCATCTCCAAAAACTGTCCAATCACTAAAGGCACCGATTGTATTCTCTTCACCTCCTCCTGCGCCCGCATTAACTCGATCTTTAAATTCTTCTGTTCGTCTTTAACGTACTCCTCCTGTATTTGTACGAATTCGAGTTCTTTCTGTAGTTGTTTGAACTTTATGTACAGATCTTCGTTCGTCGTCGTCGTCGTCGTATTATGATGATGATGACTCGCATCCATGGCCTAATTAATCATCAAAAGCACAGAAATCATAATTAATATCGAATAAAAGAGAACAAAACAGAAGAAGACGACGACGAAGAAGAAGAAGAAGAAGAACACGATTTCGGAAAATGAAATCTGAGGCGAGATCGTCATCGCGCACGAAATCTGAAAAACAAAAACAATAGTCTCATATATAATATGTGCTCACAATCGCTTGTGCAACCTTCGCACTCATCAGTCAGAAGCGCTGTCCTCCCTCTCTCTCTCTCTCTCTCTCTCTCTCTCCCTCGTCGGTCTGTCTTTTGTTTTTATTTAATTCTAAAGTCGAGATGCGAAAAGAAGGAGGTGCGGCAGAAAGTCCCGTTTTTCGGATTTCCCCAAAAAAGTAGGGAAAACATCAGGGAAAACATCAGGGAAAACATCAGGGAAAACACGCATCGAGCTGAAAAAATCGTTTATTATGTGAACAGAATCAGTGCGCGTTGTTTCTTATCACGCGACTCGCGTTACAAAAAGAGCGACTGATACGCATAAGATTTCCTCAAAGTTCTTTCGCGTACTTCTCAGAAATTGCGCGCTCCTTTCAAACCTCGGTTAGTTTTCCTCTTCGAGACTTTTTTCTCGTCTTTTCTGACGCGCGAGGAAATAGCATCGCGTAACTTTTATGACAGAAATCACTTGCGCGTTACTTCATCAAAAACATTCTTTAAAACTCGAGTTATGACGACGTATTTTTATACGAAATGAAATGAAAGAATTGCGAGACAGAGTGGCGAAAAGTATTCGTGTTATATCGGGAAGTTGAGAGTAGGTGTTTGAGTGTTTACATATTGAAACCCTAAATATCCAGCACTGGCCTTTTAAAAGAAGCGTTTGCCCTCCCATTCGGTTCTACGCTACTAATAAACACCTGATCAATTAATTAAGGGAATAAACACTCCGCACACGAAATAAAAGAAGAAACCGAGAGAGAGAGACATGAAGAACGAACGCGAGAAGATTCCGGAAATGACCGCGATGGACGAAAACCTCGCCAGGGCATCTTTAACGAACGGAGTCCATCCCTCCAGAGCGAATGCGATTGATTTCCCTTTAGTGACGTTCTTTACGTTACAAGAAAACCCTACGAACGAGAACGTACGAGGAATACTGAACAAACTCGCAAAGTTCCCGAGGTTCAGATGCAAAGTCGAACCATGCGTGGAAGGGAAAGTGGAAGGGAGGTTACGATGGGCCTTTAGCGAGATCGAGTACGAGAGGCACGTGTTCAGGCACAATGAAGCGATTGAGTTGGACGATATTGAACGCGTGAAGAACGAGTTGTTAGTGAAAGCGTTGGATAAGGAAATACCGTTGTTCGATGTGCACGTTATTGGTGGAGAGAAGAGTAAGAGCGCGGTGATACTCGCGATAAGGTTTTCGCACGCTATCGGGGATGGAGTGCACGCCGTGAAGGTTTTAGAGCACGTGGCGAGCGGGTTAAACGGAGATCGCGTGAAGATGGTGCATTTTAAACGAAGTGCGAAGAAGAAAACTGGTGATGATGTGAACGTTATTTTAAAGTATTTTTGCGAGTTTTTGAAATCAATTTGGTTATTTATTGTTGGGTTTTGTAAAGCCGTTTTCACGGCAGTCGGCCCGCAAGATTCAAAGACAATAATTAGAGACGTGCCGGTAGTTTGGTCCGGGAAACGGGAGCTGACGAGTTCAGAGTTGATTGCGTTGGATGAGCTGAAAACAATACGCGCGTCATTTAACTGCACGGTCAACGACGTCGTCGTCTCCTGCGTAGCCGGTGCGTTGCAGAGGTATATGGGCGAAAAGAATTGCGAGTACGCAAAGAAGCCTTCGACGCTCGTGCGAGCGATTATTCCATACGCAACGATTCCTAAACGTGAAATGGAAAAAATGAAGGATGATCCATTTACGTTGAAAAATCTTTTTACGTTTGTTTCTTTGCGCTTATCGATGGGACCGTGCACGGCAACTGAACGATTAAAACGAACGATTCAGAAAACGTCAGATTTGAAAAGATCTCCAGAAGCTGCGATAGTTATTGCAATAAATGCAATCGTCGGGAAGCTCGGATCAGCTGTACAAAAACAAACGGTGTATGATTACATGTCGCGCCATTCCATGGTGCTTACGAACGTTCCTGGCCCAATAGAGCGCGTCAGATTAGCCGGTATAGAAGTGAAAGATATAGAGTTTGCGTGCGCAAACTTAATAAATCAAGTGAGCGCGTTAAGTTATGCAGGTAATTTGCGTTTAACGATGGTTACAGATCCTGGAATCGTCAAAGAGCCGAAGCTGATAACTTCTTATTTCATTGAGGAGATTAAAAAGTTGAAAATAGCGTCAGACGCGATTCGATCAGGACCGTCGCTTTAGTTTTTGTGTTGTTGTTGTTGTTGTTGTTGTGTACTTTTATGACTTTTTATCACAATAAATAATGTATAAAACTGTTTTTACAGATGGTCTGTTTGGTCATATTTCTCGAAACGACCGAATTGACATAATCCTCGAATATGCGAAACTACGCAATTTGCGAAAATGTCTCTATCAAGTTTTGCGGTGTCGATATCGAAAGAACCGTATCCGCCTTCTAATATACTCACTACACCTTTTGATTCGGGACAACTTTCACAAGCTTCAACTAACCTCGCGGTCATCTCTTCGTAATCGCTTGGTAACAAATTAATACCTGGTTTTCTCTCGCCTCGGCGGTCGACACCTATGTTCCCGAGATCAGTAGCAGCTGCATCGAACCCGGCGCTTATAATTAAAATATTTGGCGCAAAAGCTCGAATCGCAGGCACGAGACGCTCTTTGACGGCTTTCATCCACGCCTTGCGACCACTTTCACTTGCATTATGAATATTATTGTTATTGTTGATAATATTTTCTGTCGCCGTTGTCGCAGTCGTATCTTGCGTAAGATTGATTTCGTTTTGTTCAGCATTGTTGTTGTGGTTGTTATTGTTGTTGCCGTTCTCGTTTTTTTGTTCATCAAAGTGTCGCTTTCGAGTCTTGATACGCTTATCTTCATTACCGGTCACCCACATTGGTGCAATAGAAATATTATAACAATCTCCTACGGGATCGTCTTTTCTTCCCGTGTTTGGATAAAACTCGATTCCGCTCTGACGTCCGTCATCGGCGAGATGTATCGAACAAAAGAACACTTGCTTCTTCTTCGCGACACCGACCTTACGTAAGCGTTCGCGTTTTTGTTGGTTCGTCCAAGAACGTGCAATCTCTTCCGTGCCATTTCCATGATGGACATCGAAATCTATCACACAAACTTTCGCAATAGAATCGATAGTCTCCAACGCGTGTAAAGCACCTTGATTTTATAAATATTAAAGAAGATTTGTGAGTAAAAACATTATTGGCAACAATAAATAAGAAAACGAAAATGTACAATCCGTATCTGTCGGAGTAGAGGTAAATCTTCGCTCATTCCGTATAAAAAGATGGCACAAAAATTCATATATGGCTCGTGTATCAGTCACAAAGACATGGGTCACTACCGACGCGAGGGACGGAAGAACTGCCGTTGCGCTTTCTATTGAGCCAGAATCAAAGAACAAAACGAGAACAAAACCACCACGCAGGAGATATAAAGTATAAGCAAACAAACAAATCAAAATCAAGCAAAAGGACAAAGAAAACGTACCAATCATCGCGTTGTTTACGATGCTGAAACCGGAAGAAGCTGCGTTTTCTGTTGCGCCCTCTAATCCGGCATGATGTCCAGGCGGTCTCAC
>Ga0114998_10000823_pt1 | contig 23414 bp, 20 predicted proteins | sample ArcticOcean_MG_C_5_FD_87044 | JGI IMG/M metagenome (GOLD analysis project Ga0114998, IMG submission 87044) | Marine microbial communities from western Arctic Ocean - ArcticOcean_MG_CB4_138 | ecosystem: Environmental > Aquatic > Marine > Oceanic | place: Arctic Ocean: Canada Basin | collected... | reverse complement strand
TCCAATCCCATGGTCCTTGTCGATAGTCGCATATTTCATCGCCTCACACACAATGCGGACATACTCCACACTGTTATGACCAATCGTTTTTAGATCAAAATTCTCAAGAATATTTAACATCTGAGACAACATCAAGCCCCCACCTGGTGGCTTATTAGTGGTGATTGTAAACTCTCGATACTTAGAAATAAGCGGGTAGTTAATTGTGGCGGCGTATCCAGCTAGATCAGTGGCAGAGATCAGTCCGCAGTTGAGCTGCATATCCGCCAAAATAGCTCTTGCGATCTCCCCCGTATAAAAAGCATCCGCGCCCTTTTCCGCGATGACCGACAAGGTGCCTGCCAGATCAGGATTCTTCACCAAATCTCCAGTTTGCTTTGGACTGCCATCATCACGGCAGTATAGTGCCTGTGCGCCTGGCGTATGTTTGAGCCGTTCGGTGTTGGCCACACGCCCCATTGTCCCGGGGTCGGACCAAAACTCATCAACATGCGGACGGACCACCCACCCCTTGCGTGCCCAACTAATAGCATGGTTTAACAAGTCAGCCCAGGGGAGTTTTCCATGACGTGCATGCGCTGTGGCATAGCCTCGGAGAGAAGCTGGGACACATATTGACTGATACCCAATATCATTCACCCGCCCTTTCAGAGTGAAGCCGAAGCCGTCACGCGCCTCACCCTCAATCAGATCTGCCCACATGTCATTAGTAGCGACACCCGGTGCAGGTGCATGGAAGTCGATATACTCATGCGTTCCACTGATGGGATCATAAATTGCCATACTACCAAAACCAGCGATACCACACATAAGCGGGTCCACCACGCCCTGTACAAACGCCACCGCTATTGCGGCATCCACAGCGTTGCCTCCGGCATTCAAAATGTCCAGTCCAGCCTCAGCTGCCTCAGGTTGAGGAGCAACAACCACTCCCTTTTGATGTAATTGATTCATTTTATCACTCTACTCTTTCAATATAATTTTGGATGTAGTCCTCAAAAAAAGTGGCGTTCGACTTTGTAATCATCAGGACGTGCCATCGTGGATGAAAGGACGACAAAATGTCGGGTTAGAAGGATTGGAGAAGGACGCACCAAGACCAAGTTTTGGCACTGTCGTACTGACATTTTTTGTCATCACGGATTTTAGAAGCACCAGATTTGAGGTATGGCAGCAATCACCAAAGAATTACAACGTCTCATCAATTTCTACCAACCCGCCGAAGTCATTAACAGTGACCATCTAAATCCCTCAGTAGATTGCTAGCATCATACGAAAAATCATTAGTCCATGATAAGTGTTGGCACATACAATGAAAGTTCTGGAAATACTACGATCAAAGACAATGCAACAACATCCATCACGATGAACCATGCCACGCCTTGAAAGATCCGTTCCAATGTGACCTGCCCTCCGAGCGCACCTTTAATCACGTATACATTTAATCCAATTGGTGGCGTTACAAGGCCAATTTCTAATAGTTTGATGACAATAATTCCAAACCAGATAAGATCCATATCAGCTGCTATAGCCAATGGCAAAATGATTGGTAAGGTCAATAACATCAGCCCAATGGAATCGATAAACATACCCAAAACAATATAGATGATGGCAACACCTATAATAATTAGGTAAGGATTATCCCCTGTCAAGGACAGGACAAGGTTAGACAGCTCTGTTGGCAATCCACTTAGAGCCAAGAAGCGAGTAAAGAAAAGAGTACCAATTAAAATAGCAAAAATGCCAGACGCGCCAATTATTGTGAAGACGACTGCATCCTTTAAAGCAGAGAAGGTTAGCTGACGGCGCAATAGAGCAATCAACAGGGCAAGGATTGCTCCAATTGCACCAGCTTCGGTTGGGGAGAACAGGCCAATAAAAATCCCACCAAGCACGCTAAAAATCAGAACTGGCAAAGGCCAAACATTTTTTACTGCCTCAATCTTTTCAGCTCTAGTGAACTTTTCGTCGATCTTAATTCCAGCCAACTCAGGTTTTAACCAGCAACGAACAACAATCATAAAGATGTACAACAGAGCTGAGACTATGCCTGGCAAAAAACCCGCTAAGAACATTTTACCTATAGAAACCTCAGCATAGATAGCAAACAATACCATTAATATGCTTGGTGGAATCAATGAACCAAGAGTTCCTGATGCAGCAATAACCCCGCATGCCAAACCTGGATCATATTTATATTTCAACATCTCAGGAACTGCTATGCGCGACATTGCGGATGCTGTCGCAACACTCGAGCCAGATGCAGACGCGAACAATGCACAGGCAGCTACACTTGTTACTGCCAACCCTCCAGGCATTCTCGATAAGAAGATTCTCATAGCCTGAAATAAGCCATTAGTAAGCCCAGTCGTCGTACAGACAAAACCCATCAAGAGGAACATCGGTACGGCCGTCAACGACCAGTTCCCTATAAAGTTAAAAGGCACACTTGATATAATCCCCATCCCAGCTTGTGGGTTGATAATTAACATTATGCCACCAATCGAAACAGCACCCAGTGCAACCGCAATGGGAACTCTAAAGGCCAAAAGTGTAAGTGCTAAAACAACGCCGTATATGCCAATCGTACCAGGTGTCATGATAAGACCTCAGCTTCTCCACCAGCGTCATTAACAACCCCAGTCACTAATGCAATGGAGGCGTTTAATAGGATTGCTAGAACGAGTGTCGCACTGCCAATCGGTAACGTCCAACGACTTGGCCAGACGTAAAAGAGATAATTTGACATGACAGTTTCTTGTTCGCTGGTTGCCTTTACAGCATCCAGAAAGGTCTGATAGCAAAACAAGGAATAGTAGCTTACCGAAATCAGGCATCCCAGAACATAAACTATAACTTGTGCACGAAGTGGGAAATTTCGAAAAATCAGGTCAACAAAAACATGGCCATTGCGCAGCTCAACAAATGCAAGTGGCAAGAAAACTATACTGACCATGTAATAGTAGGAAACTGTCTCAAGTGTTCCAATAATGGGGGCATTGAACACCAACTTTGCAAAGATGTCAGCCCCTACATGAACCATCATCAATATAAGAAAAAAACTAGCCAAAAAAACTTTAATATTGCTTAGAAAACTTACAGTTCGTGTTCCCAGTATCAAATTTTTTGGTAGATTTTCCATTATTTTGTCCTAATCATTCATGGGCATTCTTATTTAGTATTCCATGTAAGGTTAATTTCCAAACGCTGATCATGCCATCATAGTATTCTTTGTCGTCACGGATAATCGTTTGGACCCCCATACCACGTAACAATGAAATCGTCGCGTTCAACAACACCTTAATCTGCTCCTCATCAACGCCCAGAGGGGTAAAAAATTGTGTCCATATCTCATTCAAAGATGCATGAAACTTTAGACTAGTAGGCGAGATAGCATCTCTTAATTTATCATCCGTGCGTGCTACTGATAAAAAGTCCATTGTGATCATGAACAGTCGACCAGAAAATCTATTCCAAAGATTGTCAATAAAATCATCAATGGTCATCTCTTTATGTGCATAGGCATCCGCAACCTTGCGTATGTCTGCAATTTCCGTTTCAAGTAAGTAAGTAACGGCTGATGAAATCAAAACTTCCTTATTTGGAAAATGATGTAGTAATGCACCACGAGATACTCCCGCTTTCTTTGATACCTTAATTGTTGAAGTTTTATGAAGTCCAATTTCGTAAATACAATCAAGTGTTGCGATCATGATTTTAGTCTGCATACGCGCAGACCTCATTTCTTGATTGTTTAAACTGCGTATGTCTTTCATGTTTCCCGTTCCGAGATCATTTAGTGTTTCACTAATAATATCAGGGTTTAAATTGAAAATTCTAAGAATTTTTCTTAAATTGGATATTAGTTCCAAATATTGTAGATTCAATTACACATTAATTAGTAAGGTTTTAAGGCGATGTTTCCATCGCCCTAAAACAGACGAGACCTATCGGTTAACCTCCATAAGTTGAAGCATCAATTTTGTCATAGAGTTCAGCTTTTATGATCTTAGCAATCGCCCCAGCATCCTTACGATCAACATCTGCAAAAAGCTTTTCCCACTTTTTTACTCTGTCATCAAACTTACCAATTAAAGCTTCTGGATTTTCGATTTTGTATTTGTCACGTGCCGTCGCATAAACGTTTTGGAGATTATCCTGCGAAAAGGTAGCTATGGAAGCCAGCACATCTTCACTGGGTTGGTAAATCGTGACTCCATGTTCTGCCGCTTCTGAAACCGCTGTTCCCACTGCAGCTGCATAACCTACATAAAGGTTTCCTAGGGCCTTAGCACTAGTATTGAAGAAAACTCGACGGTCTTGCTCTGACAAACCTTTCCAGAAGTCTTTATTGTACGCATACATTGGTCCAGACCAATATAATCCAACTGGAACCATTGTTGTGTGCTTTGCAACGTCCCAAAGACTTCGAGATTTCAAATCACTCGCAACATTGACTGCGCAGTCTATGGATCCTTTTTCCACACCCTGATACATCTCACTTGAAGGTACATTGACAGGCACTGCACCGATAGATTCAGCCCAACGAGACAAAGCTGCGCCAGCTGTGCGAAGGCGCTTGCCTTTTAGGTCTTTTAAAGACTTCATAGGCGAACTGCACATTAAGTTATAAGGTGGAGTGCTATATCCACCACCATAAATAATACCTGCGTCTTTCCACTGTTTTAGTGCATCAGCGTTATTCATGTTAAAATCAGAGATTGCTACTGACATTACCAAAGCATCACTGTAGTTAAATCCAAGCTCTTGAAGCGCATTTGAAATTGGCAACTCGGCTGGTGTGTATGTACCAGCATGATAGCCAACTTGAGCGATGCCATCGCGCACTCCCGACATGCCAGCCCTTGGAGGGAGAAGCACGGTGCCGGTATATACTGTCGGTTTGAATTTGCCACCCGAAGCTATCTCGAGGTCCTTTGCCCAATCGACATATCCAAACTGTCCCAATGGATGTGTAGCAGGGAAAAATATATTGGCTATGAAATCCTCAGCCATTACAGGACTGGTGACCAAAAAAGCACCAACTGATAAGGCTAAAACTTTTGTCTTAGCTTTTTTAAGTATGTTTTCCATAAATATTACTCCACTGTAGCTTTATGCTACGTTACATTAATGGTTTCTATAACTGCGTGATGCGGCGCGCAGTCCTCGCCGTAATTGATTGCCTCAAATGGCTTCTCTAAAAATTACACCGTCTTTGCAGATGAATGATAGATGCTTGTCTGGTGTCTGCAAAATTGAAATATCTTCCAGTGGATTACCCTTAACTGCGATCAAATCTGCGCGTGCGCCAATGACCACCTCTCCAATTTCACCCTCCATTTGGAAAAGTTGGGCAGCAGTGAGTGTGGCAGAGCGAATGATTTCTGCTGGTGTTTGAAACTCACTTCTGATTTTGAACTCAAGCAGTTGATGGCGATGCATCGGACCTAAAAGATCCGTTCCAAAAACCATCTTTACTCCGCGTGAATGGGCATGCGCGTGGGTCCTATGCCCAGCCTCTGCAACTTCAGAAACTTTATCGCACATCGATTGTGTCATGCCAGCAGCAACACCTTCTGCCGCCAAGACTTCGTGCGTTGACATGGTTGGCACCAAAAATGCGTCTTTTTCTAGTATTAGATCAATTGTTGAATCGTCTATTAAATTTCCATGTTCAATAGATTTGACACCACATTCGAGCGCCCGATTGGCTGCTCTGGCTGTGTATGTATGCGCTGCAACATAAGTCTGAGATGCCTCTGCCTCTTCAACAGCGGCCGTAATTTCCTCAATAGCGAATTGGGTGTTTCCGATGCGGTCAGTTGGAGAAGATATTCCCCCAGACGCCATAATCTTGATAAAGTGAGCCCCTTTGCGCAGCTCGTCCCTGCAGGCTTTACGCATTTCTGGGACTCCATCAACAACTCGTCCTAGACCAGAGCAGCATGTGCAGGCTTCCCAGTCTTCACCTTTGAGCCTCATATCTGCGTGACCACCAGTCTGCGAAATAGCATGACCAGAAATTAGAACGCGCGGACCAATAAGGTAGCCCTCCTCAACAGCTTGAGCAATACCATAATCAGCACCGCCACAATCTCGGACAGTCGTAAAGCCTCGCATAAGCATACCTGACAAAATCTGACCTGCTCTCGCAGTTACATAAGCTGGTGACCAGCGCATCAGATCAGGGAAGCTCGCTGTTGCTGCGACGACATGCACATGAGCGTCACACAGACCAGGCATTAACGTTGCGCCCTGAAGGTCAAGTTCTTCCTCTCCTTTAGAAACAGCTGATGTCGAAATCTCAGCTATCAGACCATTCTTAATATGAATATTACGTTCACCAATGAGTTCACCTGATCGAACATTCAGTATATTTGCATTTCTTAGTGTTAATGTTTTTGGATTATGTTTCATAACTTTTGATACCATCGATTAACGTTGTGAACTTCGACTGTACTAAAAACGATATTATTCTTTATCCCTTAAATATCTGTTCCAATTAAATTAGGTATTTGATTATTAATAAACGCTAACATTAATAAAACAAACCGTCAAGACTGTTTGTTTTATTAATAACCAACGATCTCAATTCTTAAGATACCCCCTGTCAAAAATAAAGGTTTAGGCAGCTCGGCGAACCTTTCACAGGTTTGACATTGCGAGAGATTGAGCAAAAAAGAAGCACCTTTAAGGATCCTCATAGTGGGTTAAATATATTAGAAATTGTCGCTGACAATGGCGAGAAACGATTCTATGACATTAGTGTAGCAATGGAGTCAACTGCCCATATCAAAACTAGTTTGCTCACTTATCAGCAGTAAATTGATCTTCTTCTGATCCAATAATTACCACTTCGCCTGTCTGCGAAAAGGTTCTATTTACGTCAGATGAACCATAAATTACCATTACTACCAGTTGCTCATCTGTATCGTTAAACAGCTGATGTTGCACATCTGCAGAAAGATAGGAAGAATCATATTTATTACAAATCAATTCTTTACTGCCACCATTTAAAACGATCCTAAGAGTTCCTTCTAAAACTGTAACTTGTTCCTCGGCATTATGACTATGTGCCGGCACTGAGGTCATAGGAGGCATAAAAGTAATACCTGAGTGCAATGAGTTTGCACCAATTTGTTTACTCGCAATTAAATGATTTTTAATGCCGCGCCCACGCTCATAAACTGGTAGTTCGTTAAATTTTTGATGGTTAATCTTTTTATTCATAGCTGTTCTCTTTTCTATTTAATTAGGTAGATAGATCTTAAGGATGTTAGCGGAACCAAAGTACCACATTAGGAAATGCTGCAATCACTACGATACCTATAATTAATGCAAAAAAAGCTGGTATCGCTTTAACAGCAATTTTTAAAAATGGCTCATCACTAACGGCAGACGCCGCAAATAAATTGATCCCGACAGGTGGGGTAATAAAGCCGACTGCTAGGGTACAAACCACGAATACACCAAAGTGCACCGAGTCAAAACCTAGTTCAATTCCGATTGGTAAAAGTATAGGCATAACGACTAAAATAGCTGCTATTGGCTCAAGAATAGAGCCTACGATTAATAGGACAAGAATAATAAGAGCGACTGATCCGACAGGCCCTACCGGTATGCTGAAGAAAAAAGTCACTAGGTCTGAAGGTACTCGTAAAATAGCCAATACTTCCCCAAGCAAAACTGAAAAAGCAATTATTGGAGCCAAAACTCCTGTAACCACAGCAGCTCTAAGAAAGGCCTCTTTGAGTTCAGTTAAACCAAAGGACCGATGAATTAATAGCTCAACAATCGTCACATAAGCAACGGCTACACTAGCGGCTTCTGTTGGAGTAAATACACCACTGTAAATACCACCCAAAATTATCACTGGCGCCCCAAGGCCAAATTTTGCATGCCAGAGTGATGCACCCACCTCCTTTAATGAAAACGCACCACTTTCAGGCACACCCCAGTCCGTGTGCTTGCATACAAAATAGTTTGCAGTACACATTGCGATTGCAAGTATCAAACCAGGAAATATACCTCCTAAAAATAAATCACCGATGGATGTGCTAGTCGCTACACCATATATAATAAAAATTAAGCTAGGAGGCACGATAACGCCAAGTATCCCGCCTGAAGCCGCAAGTGAGGCGGCATAACTTGCCTGATATCCTCGCTTTTTCATAGCTGGCACCATTATTCTACCAATGGTGATGGTGTCTGCTGAACTGGAGCCACTTGTGCCTGCAAAAAAGAAGCAACCAAGTATCGTAGCCATGCCCAGGCCACCACGGATCCAACCAACTATGGCTTCACCCAGTCGAACCAGATTATTTGCCGTTTGCCCACGTGATATTATTTCACCAGCCAGAATAAAGAGAGGCATAGCAAGCAACGCCCAGCTATCAATGGCACTAAAAGGAACTTCTCCAAAGACAGTAATAGAGTATACGTCACAGCCTAAAATCATAGCCATAGATCCAAGACCAAGTACCACGAAAAGAGGTACTCCAATGCCAAGATGCACGAGCATTAGTGCTGCAATTACTAGTATAATTATAGAGTTTGGTTCCACCTTTTTATCCTTTTTTGACTGGTATTGGAGTTGATTCATCGTTGTTTTTTTCTAATGGATCAACCCAATTCTGTATGATTCGCACGATGATGAGAAGCCAGCCTAAGGGCAACGCGGCGTGTGCAAAAGACATATTGAGATCAATAGCGGACATCACTATTCCAGCTGACCACTGTATTTCCATCAACTCTAATGAATAATAAACAATGGCGCATGCAAGGAATAAGGTTAAAACATCAATATACAAACTTAACCATCTAGCTTTTAAAGGTGATAACCAGTTTGGAATCAAATCGATACGAATGTGCCGAGAATGTCTAATAGCCTCTGAGGCAGCCACGTAGGTCAAATAGACAAACGCATATCGTGCCGTCATTTCACCCCAGGCACTTGAAGCCCCAAAGGCATATCTCCTAATAACTTCTATTAAGATAATTAAACAGAAATACGAGTACGTGCCAATAATGAACCACTTAATTAACTTAGTGTCCAAAAACCTCATAAATATTCTCATCAGAATTCTGTTCCTGCCAAGTTAATAGTTCCATTATTAATTCAAACAAATGAGGCTTACTGAACTCTTCCCAGCTCACATAATATTTAGCTTGTAAGTCATGATGTCATGCCCGCTATCCGTTCATATAGATCTTTGCCATAACGATTCTTGAATTCATCCCAAACGGGTAGTTTATGGCCAGCAATAGCACTCCAAGCTTTCTTCTCATCATCGCTTAATGTGTGCATTTTAATTCCTGATGATTCCCATAACTTTACTATTTTCTCGTTAGCAGTACTTTGTTTTTCTTTTTGATATTCAAAACTTTCAGCAGCTGCTTTCATAATAGCTCCCTGAACATCACTTGGTAATTTATCGAACCACTTTTTATTCAGAACGGTGATATGACAATTAAGGCTAATCTGAGACATTGTCGCTGAGCCCAAAGTTTCGTATATCTTTGTTGCTGTAAGTGGACCAAGACCAACGTTCAATGCATCAGCTGCACCTTGCTGTAAAGCTTGGTAGGTTTCACCCCAGGCAATAGAGACTGGGTTCGCAGGTGTTAACTTGAACACCTGCTGCTCAACTTTCGAACCTGTGACTCTGATTTTTATACCATCCAAATCGTCTGGCATTTTTATTACTTTATCTGCTACCTTCGATACTCCAATAACACGGTGCCCTGCATTGGACCACATACCAGGTAGAACTTTGAAGCCTTTACTCTCAGGCTCCTTTATCAAATCACTATCCACAAAAACATCAGAAGCTAATATCTCTTCAAATTTTTCGTTGCTCGGAAATAAAAATGGGAAATCTAAAAGATTGTATACACTTGCATACGGTGTAAAGTTTTGCGTGGACAATTGACAAGCCTGAATTGCGTTGGTCAACACCTTTTGTGGAAGAACTGTCTGTCCACCCAAGCTTCCAGCCTCATGAATATCTACTAATAATTTTCCACCTGCGTACTTCTCAGCTCTTTCTTTGAAAAAATTTAGACCCGTGGCCATATAGTCTTTGGTAGCGTCACCAAAAGTATGACCAAACGTCATGACGTAATCGGCTTTCGCTGCGGATGCTGTTTTTGCAACATACGGTAACGCTAACCCTGCTAAAGCTGCAGTTCCAGTTTTAAGTACATTTCTTCTTGAGATCATTTTAAGTTCCCCTGTAAATTTAATATATTCATAAACTTCACGTTTCAGTTAAACATCAGTGACTCAATAATCACATTCATCTAACACCCAACCTACACAGTTATAAACAACATTTATACAGTCGATACACCCCTACGTGGAGTGCTCTTTTTTTAAAACTTGTTACAACGCTTTAATAAAATTGTTTATTACATGTTGTAATTAATACATTATACTAACTAGGTTTTCTAGTCAAATGCTATGTTATGAGCAATATTGAAATCAAAATCGTCTAATATAATAATTAACATAAACAAGTGCTTAAAAAGGTATTACTAAATCAAACGATCAAATAAACAATCAAAAAGACCACATTTGGATGATATCCGGACCACCAATCGTGCAAGAATTCTGGAGTTATTGCTTCAGCGTGATACTGTTTCACGCAAAGAATTGAGTCAAAGATTGGATCTAACCAATGCCACTATTTCACGTATCACAAAAGAACTTATTGCTGAAGGCGTCTGTTGCGAAGGCAAATCCTATCAGTCTGGAAATCAACTGGGACGTCATCAAACCGATATTTTCATCAATCCTGAAGGTGGATTCGTAATTGCAATATGCATATCCGCATTTTCAAGGATCATTACGATCACTGATATTTCTGGTAAGACACATCATGAAGCCAAAATACCACTCCAGGCCGTCAAATCACCTGAATCTGCAATAGAATTTATATCTAATTATGTCGAAGAACTGACTAAAAATGGAGTATTAAATAGAAAGAAAGTACTTGGTGCAGCGTTAGCTATCGCTGGTTCTATTAACATCGAAACGGGATATCTAAAACAAGCACCTCTGTTAAAATGGAGGAATTATCCTTTTGGTGAGCAACTTACTGAGCGCTTGGGATGTTCCGTCCGAGTTGAAAATATTGCTGACACACTTTGTTTAAATTACCTTGAAAGAACTGGTCTTGAGGACGACCCGTACATGAACATTTTCTTAATCCATGTCGCTATAGGAATGGGGGCAAGTCTAGCAATAGACCGCCGTATTGTGAGAAAACGTGGGAATGAGGGACTGATTGGTAAAACACCCGCTTTATGGCATTCTGACAAACTCATAAGACTCGATGAAATTTCGTCAGGCGAAGCAATTCTTCAGAGGCTTGAAGGCACCAGAAATTTATCAAACGATACTCATTCAAATATTACAAAGCGCTTTCAAAGTGCAGTTGATTCATGTAACAGAAACTCTGTTCTGGAGAAGGAAATATTTCTTGAAGCAGGGAAAACATTAGGGGCAAGTCTAATGGCATTAACTGTGACCTTTTCTCCAGACATTATCGTATTGGCCGGACCTGCTGTGGCAGCAGAAGCCTTCTGTGAAGGAATTACAAACACCTACCAGGAAATCTCAAAGGGTACAGATGCTGAGACTACAAAATTCCTAATCAACAAAACATCCTATATAGAAGCGACCATAAATCTTGCTCTTAGGGAATATTTATGTTCTGACATAGACCGTTAGCTTTTGCCTTGTATTATTGGTCTTCAACTTTCAAATGAAACACCTTCGAAGCAATTTTCCAATTACCAGCAACTTTTAGCAGAGACAGGTAGTCGGTGTAACGACCCCCTGGCAAGATCAATAAATCTACCTTAGCTAAAGCAATTGTGGGGCACGTTATGTCAATTGATAGAATACGATCGTCCCTGTTCTTATTCTGGCTTTCTGGCGAAATTCTGGATGCTATTCGTTCATGAAACTGATCCATATCAATTATGACTGCCACATCATCTGAAACATTGCAGACGTTGGCATTTGGCAAAAATAATTGATTTATAAGTTCGACGTCACATTTATAAAGAAGATCAAAGTAGTCGTCGAGTAGGTTTAAAATTTCAGAATATGCTGTAGTCATTTGATTTTCAAAGTTAGAATTTTTCTAACAAGAGAACCTCTTTTTTATCATTAAAAATAATTATTATTTACATAATGTAATTAATTATAAACAGATAAAAATTTGGAGTCAATGACCCAAGTAATTGATCAATTGTAGTCTATGCACTCAAGGGCCCATGGAATATGCATTTAATACTCACATGTATATATGAATTAACATACTTATAATGTTCATAGATATATTTATCACTATGAATAACCTTAGCATCGTCAATATATTGATTAGTATTTTTCGTGCTTGACCCACCACACAGCATTACTAAAAGGCAGCTTTTTCCAATATTTGGTGCGTTGCCTTTTTTAGTTGTGCTACACACAGCCTTAAATATTGAAACATACGGCCTAATCTATAACTACTGATACAAATTTTGTTAAACAGGAGGGCTTTAATGTTTAAGGTGGGTTTTCTCATTAGTTGGGATGGGCAGGCCACCTTACACAATCGCCCCGTCTATGACGAAACACATTTCCAACAAGGTACTACGTATTAAGATAAAAAAACTAATTTAAGTTGATGAATTATATTTTTGGTACACATTTTAGAGGAACAAACACTCAATCCTCATGTTTAAGAGTATTTAAAGAGAAGATACGCCGTCTCTATGGGACGCCATTAAAAACCTTAGCCGAACAAGGCTAGGCAGGGACCAAATTAATACAACCCTACATTTATAGTGTCTTTGGATTGAGGATAAGGTGTTTTTATGCTCTATCCCGAATTTGGTTGAGGGTCTTGCTTGGGGTGAGGGCCTGGGGGTCCAATTTGATGTGAATTAAGGCTGGTTTTTTTGCCGCTACTGCGGCGCTAAAAGCTTGAGGAAATTGGTCACTGTTAGTCACCTGAGTGGCAAAAGCACCATAAGCTTTTGCTAAGGCGCAAAAGTCTGGATTAACCAAGTTAGTGACACTTATACGGTCAGGAAAATGGAGTTCTTGGTGCATGCGGATGGTGCCATACATGCCATTGTCGATAACTAATACCACAACAGCCGCCTTGGCTTGCACGGCAGTACCAAATTCTTGCATGGTCATTTGAAAACAACCATCGCCAGCAAAAGCCACAACCGTTTTATTGGGATAAGCTATTTTTGCAGCGATTGCGGCCGGCAAACCATAGCCCATAGACCCACTAGTTGGCGCAAGTTGGGTGCCATATTCAGAAAACTTCCAAAAGCGGTGGATCCATGTGGCATAGTTGCCTGCACCATTGGTTATAATGGCATTTTTAGGCAAAGAGGCGGCTAGATGGGCCATCACGGCCGGCATCTGTACCTCACCAGGATGGGCTTCAGTGGGTAAACTTGACCAGTTCTGGTAGTTTTTGTGACACTTAGACAAGTGATCCAAACGCTCTGGGGTCACTTTTTGAGTAGGGTTCAATTGCGAAAGCCCCTGTGCTAACGCTTTAGGGCTGGCATGGATTGCTAAATCAGCACGGTACACACGGCCGAGTTCTTCAGCTGAGGCGTGGATATGAATCAGTTGTTGCTGAGCACCATGGACACCGAGTAATCGATAATTTTGTGATGGCACCTCTGAAAAACGCCCACCCATAAGGATGACTAAATCGGCATCACTAATGGCTGATTTTAAATCAGGGTTGATGCCTAAACCAACGTCACCAGCATAGTTAGGGTGATTATGGTTAAACAACATTTGGCGTCGGAACGAACACGCCACTGGTACCTTAAACCTTTCTACAAAAGCCTCTATGTGAGCCACTGAATCGGCACACCAACGGCTCCCTCCCATAATAATGATGGGTTTATTCGCTTGCTCGAGAAGATTAGCCAGGTGCTGTAAATCTGCTGAACTCGGGTAAGTTTCTAGGGTACTAAAAGGTTTAATGTCATTACGCATAGCCTCACCAGATAAGGTATCTTCAGGCAATACCAATACCACAGGGCCAGGGCGACCACTGGAGGCAACAGACCAAGCTCGGCTTACCATTTCAGTGATGCGATCTGGAGAATCTATTTCGGCCACCCACTTCGCCATGGCACCGAAAAACTGTCCGTAGTCCACTTCTTGAAAAGCTTCTCTATGGCGTAACTGGCTATTTATTTGGCCAATAAACAAAATCATGGGGGTGGAGTCTTGCTGTGCCACATGAATGCCAGCACTGGCGTTAGTTGCCCCAGGTCCTCGTGTAACAAAACAAATGCCGGGGGTGCCGTGGAGTTTACCCCATGCTTCTGCCATCATGGCAGCACCGCCTTCTTGACGCGCACTGGTAGCGACAATAGGGCTGTCGTGCAATGCATCAAGCACTTCTAAATAGCTTTCACCCGGCACACAAAAAAGTTGTTTTACACCATGGGCTTCCAGTGCATCAACAACAAGTTCGCCCCCAGTTTTAATACACACGGTCATAAAGATTCCTTTTTCTGTGTTACAGGCGTTGGGTGGTTTTTAGTAGGCCTCTACAAAAGCCATTAGGTGGTGTTGATGCATTTTTTATGGTGGCAATCACGCAATCATTTTTTCAATCAACTTCTGCACTGCGAGGGCGTCGTCAAAGGTAGCAAGCCGCTGCTTATTGGTATCATATTGGATAGCCAACTGGTCTAACTGCCCTTTGTACGCCGCAGCCGGTAATTGCTGTTCAGCGTCCAAGACACTTTCGCTTCCATCTCGGGTTTCGTGCAACAGGTTGTACCAATTGTCAAACCTGAGGCAGCCATTAGTGCCCAGAATTCGGTAGCTAACAATGTCATTGCGATCACCACCAACCACTCCAGATACCGCTACTTTGCCTGCATCGGTAGCCCAGACCGCTTGCAACATGTCTTCGGCCCCACCAGGGGTGTCAAAATGCGCCACTGCCTGACCCTTTAACGTGGGTTGGCCCAGCAAAAGCATAGTCAAATAGGCAAAATGAGACACGCATTCTCTGGTAAATCCTCCCTCAGCCCGCTCCCCAAGCCAAGGGGCATGAGCTTGAAAACCACGCGGCCAAGTACTAAAGCGCAAATCAAGTTCAGCCCCAACCACTTTGCCAATCAAACCTGCATCCATTAACTGCTTTGCACGCAGAGCAGCGGGCGCACCCGAGTATACAAAATTGACGCCTTGGTCCAAGCCAGCTGCATTCATCTCTTGGGCTAGGCTTTCGCTATCCTCTATGTCCACACCCAGTGGTTTTTCGCAAAAAATCTTCCAGCCTTTAATGAGGCCATGACGAACATATTCAGCATGGGACTTGGGAGGTGTACTGACATATAAAACGTCGATATCGTTCCTATCGAGCAGTTCACCAAAGTTGTTAGTAACCTCTATATCTGACTCTTGTGCCAATAGAGCAGAGCAAGCATCCGCCGAGGTATCAAATCCAACAACGGGCTGAAAACGGTCGTGGGCATGCATATTGGAAATCATGCGCGTGCCTACGGCACCAAGTCCTATCACAGCGACCCGGTAAATTATTTGATCCATTTTAATCATGCCTCTGTCATTGCGCTGATACGCAGAAAAAATTCAACCTATGCGTCAAAACTGCTGTTATTTAGCAGTTAGAGAATCCGCCTTTCTATTCCGCCACCAGTCTTCCAACGCACCAACAATGCCTTTGGGCAGGAATATGATAAACAGCACTAACATTAAGCCATACACCAGTAACGGCGCACCTGCCAGATTAAGACAAACGCTATCAGTCACGCAGTATGTTCCTGTGCCAATCCAAACTCGCAATACCTCTGCCAATAGCAGGGTAACCATAGCCCCTATAGTAGGACCAAGTGAGCTATAGATTCCGCCAACCACCACGGCAAACACGATCTGCAATGAAATTCCGACGCCGCCTATAGTATCTGGCGAAATAAACATTTGATATTGGGCATAAAATGCGCCAGCAAACGCGGTCATCACAGCGCTCAATACCGTCACTTTCAATTTCTCTTTTGTGACTTGGACCCCAACAGCGGCGGAAGCATCTTCGTCTTCAGAAATGGCTTCTAACGCGTAACGGATCATAGATCCATCAACCATTCGCCAAATTACGATACCCATGATCCAAACCAACACTGCTGCAAAATAAAAGATTATTCTCTCATCAGACTGCAGCGCCAATATCGACGAACCTTCGCCATGAGTTTCAGGTGTGTAGCCTAACGCTCCACCCGTAGTTCCACGGGTGGCAATGATAATCTGGCGCGCAACCTCCGCCAGCGCCAAAGTCACCAAGGCAAAATAATTTCCAGTAATCCGAAAACGAAAACAAGGGTAACCGATTAACAGTGCCAAGACACCAGAACATAACATAGCGACCGGAATACCAATCCAGGGCGACAGTCCCAATTCATTCCATATCAATGCAGTTCCGTAGCCTCCCACAGCCATAAAGGCACCATGGCCTAGGGATACAAGCCCAAAACGGCCCATCACCGACCAAGCCGTATAGGCGAATGACCAAATTAAAATCATAATGATCAAATGCATCTGATAACTGTCTACCCCTATGAAAGGTAATAGGGAAAGAATGACCGCAATGGCGGCAATAATTATTTTATTATTCATGACTTCCTCGCAAATAAGCCTTGAGGGCGGGCAAACATAATGGCAATGAAGAAGACGAAGGCCATCACATAGCCCCACTCTAATTCAGCAAAATAACCACCAACTGCGATTAACATACTGAATACAAAAGCCGCCAAAAAGCCGCCAATCATGTTGCCTAATCCACCCATCACACAGATCATGAAGGTAATCGGGCCAAAACTTAGACCAATAAAGGGGTGTACATCGTACTGAAGAACCAACAACACTGCTGCTAGACCAGCCAACCCGCCACCTATTGCCGAGGTAAATAAATATAATTTCTTCGTGTCAACACCCATGAGGACCATAATTTCTCGATCCTGACTAATGGCCCTAATGGCTATACCTAAGTATGAGCGGGAGAGGAACTGATAGAGCACTACCACTACTACGCCTGATACAAAAAATGCTACCAAACGGGTCTGAGACAAGTATATATCCTCAGAAACAGCTAGGCTGCCTAGGCTTAGGCCCAAATTTTTGAATTCGATACCGAAGACCACCATGGCCGCACCTTGAAATAAAAATAATAACCCGCCTGTAGCCAAAAGTTGGTTAATGGGCTCCGCGTCCAATAAATAGCTGATGACTATTCGATGCGTGAGCCAACCTAATAAGGAAGTCGCTGCGACGCCTGCGACAGCTGCAAAAACAAAGGGCATGCCGCTTTCCACGTGCAGGAAAAAGATGGTGTACATACCCAGCATAATGATCTCAGCGTAGCAGATCCATACCACGTCAATCACTCCAAAAATCAGATTCAGTCCCAACGACAGTAGCGCGAACAAACCTCCCAGTAAGAGTCCGTTAATTAAGGTTTCGATAAAAAATATACTAAATAGAGCCTCTATGAATTCTGCTAACATGATTGCTTCACATCCCCATAAATGATTTTTGAATTTCTTTACTTTGCAGTAGTTCGTCTGCTGTGCCTTCTGAATGTAAACTGCCTGATTCTAAAATATAGGCGCGGTCTACAACACGTAGCACTTGGTTAACATTCTGTTCGACAATCAGCACTGAAAGTCCCTTGCTACGAACCTGTTCAACCAGGTCAAAAACTTGATCCACGATGACGGGAGCCAATCCGGCAGAAGGTTCATCCATAAGCAATATCCTTGGGTCCGACATTAACGCCCGTGCAATAGCGCACATTTCCTGTTCACCACCAGACATAGTGCCCACCACTTGGTCTCGGCGCTCCATCATGCGAGGAAATAGCTCATAAACAAACTCACGACGCTCTTCAAATCGCGCCCGAAACTGAGGGTTGAAGCAACCCATACGTAAGTTTTCATCTACTGTTAAACCATGAAAGAGGCGCCGGTGCTCAGGTACATGAGCAAGGCCCATACCAACGATCTCATGGGGAGGGGCATCTAAAACAGAACGCCCTTCCAACTCAATGGTCCCTGTCATAGCTGGGATCATTCCAGAAATCACTCGCATCAAGGTTGATTTACCAGCGCCGTTTGGGCCAATAACTGCCACGGCTTCGCCTGCAGCCACTTCGAGAGAGACATCAAACAAAGCTTGAAATTTACCATATCCGGCGTTCACATTTTTGACGTTCAGCATCTTGAACTTTTTCCCTTTCTATAAATTAACTGATCACGCACGGTGGGATGCCATTGCCGCTTCATTAGCATCTCTGCCCAGATAGACTTCAATCACCTGAGAATTTTTGGTGATTTCATGGGGCAGTCCCTCGACCATTTTTTCACCATTATTTAAGACCATGACGCGGTCAACAACGCGCATTAGAACACCCATAATGTGTTCTACCCAGATAATGGTAATGCCAAGCTCATCTCGAATATTCTTCAGCATATCTGCTGCCAAATCCATTTCACTAGGATCCAAGCCTCCTAAGCTTTCATCCGCAAGCAGCAAGGTTGGCTGCGTTGCCAGGGCTTTGGCGAGTTCCAGTTTTTTTAAACCTGCAGCGCCTAGGGTATCAACAGAGGCAGTCTCATTTTTTGGCAGACCAACTAGTTCGAGGGCTTGTTCCGCACTATGCCAGGCCTGTTTCCGAGTCACATTACCCGCTTGACCGTAGTAGCCAGCCAAGGCAACATTTTCAAGAATAGTAAGACGACGAATGGGCCTAGGGATCTGAAATGTACGGCCTACCCCCATGACACAAATGGCATGTGCAGGCATGCCTGCGATTTCTACGCCATCCAATTTAATGGAACCTGAGGTTTTGTCCAACGCGCCAGCAAGCATGTTGAAAATAGTACTTTTTCCTGATCCATTGGGTCCAATCAGTCCTAGAATTTCACCCCTTTCAACTGCAAAATCGACATTATCAACAGCCGTGAACCCACCAAACCGTTTGGTTAAATTTTTGACTTCAAGCATTTTATTACTTACCTACTCATATTCGTTAACGCCATAACAAACCATTAGGCACGTCTGAACATGCCTTAATTTTAAAATTTGAATCTATAACGCACTGATCATCGATAAATTACGTTTTCAGATTTACCGATGATCAGATATACCAAAATAACCTATTTTGAGTACACAGAAGACTCAGGTAAAGGCAATACAGGATCAATGGTCTGTAATTCCTTAGGCCAAGCGATGTAAACCTTACGATCGATGTACTGCATCACCACTGGAGAGGCCCGCATATTTTGGCCCATCATGTCGCTTTCACCTTCCTTAGGGAATTTAACGCCATATCCTAGCAGTGTTCCACCCGCTGCAATATCAGTATCCATTGCTGCTTTGCGCAAGGAATCAGCGTCAATACCACCGTATTTCTTAATTGCACGTGGCAATACATCATCAAAAAAGACGAAAGCGTTTGATGCACCTTGCCCAAGAGCAGCAGATTTCACCTTCATGTCAGGCTTCTCTTTTTGATATTCGACACCCACCTTTGTAGTCACTGCCGGTAGTCCTTTCGCTAAGGTATCAGGATCAAGTAGCCAGATCGATACAGGGTCAACATTAAAGATATGATCGACGTCATTACCTAAAGCTTCATAAAGCTTATCTGGCACACCATAGCCAGCTCCATGGCCTATGAGCGCTTTAAAGCGTAATCCCTGCTCTTTAGCCTGACGTAAAAGTAAGGTAATGTCGGGATTGTAACCCGTATGCAATACTACATCTGGACGGCTACGTTTTAGTTTAGTCACTAACGACGACAAATCAGGTGCCGTTGCTGAATAGCCCTCTTTGAGCACCACATTCATGCCAAAGCTTTCAGCGCTACTCTCGTTACCTTCTGCCACACCAGACCCATAAGGACCGTCTTCGTGGATGATTGCGAGGCGAAGATCTTTAGGATCCATACCAAGTTTCTCTTTTGCGGTGCCGTTTAAAAATTCAACTGATGCAGCACCAAACATTCCGCCATGAACCTGGGGACGGAACACGTAATTCAGGTCGCGATCTTTTAAAACTGCTGGCGAAATACATGTGGTAATCCACATAAACTTTTTTAAGGCATTGGCTTTTGCAGCCACTGGCACACATTGAGAAGATGAATAGAAGCCGAGCAACATATCCACTTTTTCTTGTTCAATTAGTCGGATCGTCTCGTTTATCGCGACTTCCGGTTTCGACTGAGCGTCAACATAGACTGGCTCGATCTTATAACCTTCCACACCACCTTGAGAGTTGATGTGATCAATTATTATTTTAGCGCCTAGGGCGTGCTCGCTGGAAGCGCCGGCTAGAGCACCGGTGTAGTCATATACAACACCAATTTTGATTGTTTTATCAGCTGCTTGCGCACCAGATACCATTGAAAGTGCGACTAAGCCGGCCGTCAGACTTGTCTTAAGACTTCTGCCCAACACTTTAGAAGTCAAGGTTAAATTAAACATAGTTCTATATCCTGTTTTATTATTGTTTGTAGCAAAGTAATTATTTTAAATATTGGCGGAACCACTAATATTGGCGCCACTAAAAAAACTTACTATCCTTGTATGAATCATTTTGATATTCGTTGTTCCTCCCTTGTGGTCGTTTAAGTTTGTATCCCATTTAGTTCAGATAACATTTTTGGCTTCCAAGATGGTATGCCAAAATTTGGAACTTTATTAGGTACTATTTCCCCACTATATTGTTTCTTTAAAAGAAACAATTACAGCTGATTTATTAAATTATTTTCTATAGCCTGCATCAATAACTAAGTCTCTAAGGGTCCCCCTTAGGCGTGTGAAATTGGGCGAAACCCAGACGCCCAGGCGAGAGAACTTGTTTCAAGTCCGCTGAAATTTGAGTAATTAGTTGTGGAGTGAATTGGTGATAGTATTTCAGATTTTTCCGACCTATGCCGTGTTCTCCACTATAACTTCCTCCAAATTTGGTGACACAGGTCTCAATGACCCAGTCTCTTATTTTAGCCTCGGCTGCTGCAAGTTCGCCCTGAAAATCATCCACATTAGCCACTAAATTAAAGTGCACACCACCGTCTCCTAGGTGACCAAAATCGAAAATCTGCAGTGTTGGAAAGTGTTTTGGGATTTCTTCTTTGGCATAGGCAATGAACTCGATAAGACGTCCACGCTCAAACGACAGGTCAAAAGCAATCAGGTGCCCTTGTGTGCGCACTCCCTCTGATATCGAGTGCCTAAGGGACCAAGCCTCTTCTGGACGGGGAGACAGGGCGTTGTTAAGGAGGCTTTGTGGTTTTTCCCAAAGCCTAACAAGAAAGTCCTCGAGCACTTGATCAAGGCTGACTTCTGATTCTCGAATTTCCCAGGTGCGGCTGATTTCAATCAGAATCGTAAATTCTGGTTGCTGCTGGCCAACGAAGGGGTTTTTAATTCTTGGAACATGCTCCAAAGTTGCCTGAATCGCGTTGGCTGACATGTATTCGAAGGCCATAAGTTGGGGACCAAATTCGCGCTCTGCTTCGAGTAAAATGTCGGCAACAACACTCAAGGAACTCGGCAGAAGCAGAGCCACCGCCGTCTGCTTAGGAACTAACTCAAGATTTAATGTTGCTTCAGTTACAATACCAAACGAGCCTGTCGTGCCAATGAAAACATGCTTCCAATCCACGCCTACATTGTTTTTCCTCAGTCCACACGTTAAATCAAGCAAGGTTCCATCCCTATCCCCAAGGACTACCTTTAAGCCAAGCGTATTAGCACGCACGTCACCATATCGCATGAATCTCGAGCCACCTGTATTTGTCGAAATCATACCACCAACCATAGGGTCGGCACCTAAATCGATGGGGAAAAATAACCCGTGTTGTTCCAATTTGGTGTTCAGCTCAGACAATCTGACTCCCGCACCAACCCGCACACTGCGATTGACTACATCAACTTCGAACAATTTGCTCATTCTGTCGAGCGACAACAATACTTGATTGCCTGTTGTGTCTGGCGTAGAACCCCAAACGACTCCTGTATTGGCAGACTGAGGTACAACTTCTATGTCCATCTGAACACAGATCGCCACCATAGCCGACATTTCTTCATTGGTCGCTGGACGCAACACTATAGATGCCTGCCCTTGCTCACGCCGAGCCCCAGTCTCATAAGGTGACTTGTGTATTGCTTCAGTTAAGATCGCGTGGTCAGAGTGAGCAACCTCTTTGAGTGCATCGACGAGTGAATTAGAACTCACAGTTCGACCCTCATTGTTAGCAGGGAGGCTATCTGACTTGGTAAAAATCGCCAAGTCTGATTACGTCTAGCACCCATCTATCACTCCTTTTTGTTGGATAGAAACTCCATTACGGTGTCTTTGAATTATTATAATATTGAACATATAACATCTGCACAATCTAATAATAATTAAGTTATATTCGGATTTTACGAACCTAGGGATCTGCCATCTTGGATGCGCAGTGGCAGTCAAACGCGACCTTTTGTTGAATCGCACCACCCAACGGCTACTTTCCCTTTAGCCCTGTCTGAGACGATTAGGCAAATGGAAATTGCGCCCAACTGCCCTTACACCAGAGGCATTGTCCCTCAGTATTATTTAATAAGATGCACGTCCACCCGACAGATCAAACACAGCACCGCTGTTAAAGGTACAAGCACTAGAGCAAAGCCATAACACCATATGTGTTACTTCCTCAACTTGACCTAGACGCTCCATGGGTGACTTATCGATCATCCTTTGAACGTGCTCAGGGCTCATCTGTTCCAAAATATCGGTGTCAACTGCTGCTGGAGCGATACAATTAACCCGCACATTGGTCATGGCCAACTCTTTACCTAATGATTTTGTCATGGCGATAACACCACCCTTTGCGGCACTATAAGCTGAGGCGTTTGGTGTTCCTTCTTGCCCAGCAAGGGAGGCTAAATTGACAATACGCCCATAATTTTTTTGTTGCATTAGTGGTGTGAGAGCGCGGCAAACTTTAAAGGTTCCGACAAGGTTAACGTCAATCACCCTCTGCCATGTTTCGACATCGAATTTGCTTAGGGGCATAGTAGGACCAGTAAATCCAGCACTGTTTATTAAAAGGTCCACTTGACCAAAACGCTCTATCACAGCCCCAGCAGCTTTAGTCACTTGTTGATTGTTTGTTATATCTACCTCAAAATACTGATCATCAGCCACATTGCCTTGTTTTTTATCCCAAATAGCGACATGAGCACCGGCGAGGCGGAGGTGTTTGGCGATGTCTGCACCTATGCCATTAGCACCCCCAGTAACGACAGCGACTCGGTCCGTAAAATCGTAGCTAATATCCATAATGATTCCAGCTCCTATC
>Ga0114998_10000821_pt1 | contig 23449 bp, 20 predicted proteins | sample ArcticOcean_MG_C_5_FD_87044 | JGI IMG/M metagenome (GOLD analysis project Ga0114998, IMG submission 87044) | Marine microbial communities from western Arctic Ocean - ArcticOcean_MG_CB4_138 | ecosystem: Environmental > Aquatic > Marine > Oceanic | place: Arctic Ocean: Canada Basin | collected... | reverse complement strand
GGTGATGGCCTGCCAACGGTCAACCCGTGTCTCAATGCGGCTGCGCTGTTTGTTGCCAGATGATGTCTGCCAAACTGTACCGCTGTGGGGAGCTGTGTCGGCACTGCAGCGGTTCCGAAGCCCGGGTTGGGTTCGGCGTTGGGGCTCAATACCGTGTTGTTGGGTTGTGGGATGGCGCCCTTGATGAACGCGCCACAGTGTTCGGCAACAACAGCGCATGTGGGCAGGGCACCGTCAGCACCGTGCGCCAGCCATTCGCCTTCGGCTAAGGCCTTGAACCCAGTGCCGGCCACAACCAGCTGGACTGGTTCGTCGCTCGTACAAACCGTCAGATCACCGCGCCGACGTGAGCTTGCGTTGTTGTCGGCGCAGTTGGTCACCCGGCGCTTGTGCGTCGCAAAATTGTCACAACGGTCGGCGTTGAGGGTGTGTGGCATACGCAACACCCTCAAGCAGACTGGCTGCAACCGGCATCGCTGGCGTGGGGTCCATGCAACATCCGCCGTATTTGGAGACTCTTTTGGAGAAGATATGTTGTTAGAACTTTCTGATACAATACTTTTCATAATTAGATAACTTATTAGTAATAAAGATGTCTATACCTTATTAAAGGGGTTAGGCTCGGCATGAAATCATCCGAAAAAATATTTATCTGACAAGTACAGCAAGCCACCTAAAAAACGTGCAGCAAATGCCCAGAAACAGACAACAAAATGGCTACGAAGGTAAGGTTTGAACATGAAGCATGGCCACGATAAGCCTATGTTGCGTGTCGCACGCCGGCTTCTGGCGTTGCGAATTTTTTCTTGCGCCGTACTTCTAATGCCCGTTCTGGGGTGCGAGACTCAGGCAGGTGTTCTTGTGGCCAGCGGCGAAGATGCGCTGCTGCCAAATGAGTCAGCTGCGCCGCACCGCCCAATACCCAACATCAGCTTGGTTGATGGATCACGGCTTGCTGATATTGCAGAGCAGCTGGACCAGGTGGCGATTGTGCGGTCGTCTGCCTTACCAGAAATGCAAGCCGCGCAAGCGCAATTGCGGGCGCTCAAGTTTGACCAGTATCCACAGATAAGGCCGTCAGCTTCGGCGCCTTTGACAGGCGGAGGTGCGTCTTTCGGGTTGAATATTGAACAGCTTATTTGGGATGGCGGTCGTATCCGCGGGCGGCTGACAGACGACGAGCTCAAAGTTGCGTCAGCCAGATTAAAGGCATGGGAAGAGCGCAACGCGACTGTCTATGACGGGCTTGAAGCCTATCTTGGTATGGCACGCTATCAGGCCCGAATTGCCGCGCTTGCCGTTCTCAAGCAAGAACTGGACGCTATTTCAACCCTCGTCAACGTGCGACTGAATGGCGGGGTTGCAGACCGGGGTGAACTGCTCCGTGTGAATACCGCCTTGCAATCGGTGGCGCGTCAAGCCGTGACGAATAGATATGCCATGCGTCAGGCTCAAAACGACTTTCTGCGCTTGTTGCCAGATGCAAGACATGCCGCGACCTTGTCAGATATCAGATTGGCAACCAACCAATGCAGCCGCTCATGGCCCGACAGCGAGGCCCCTGCGCGCGCTTTGGCCAGGGTTTCCTTGTTACGTACAGAGGCGGCGGAAGATGTGATCCGTGCCCAACGCTTCCCCAAGATTGTGCTATCCGGCGGGAGCAATTACTCCCAAGGTAGCTGGTCAAACCCTGCCGTTGGCATCCGGCTGGATGTCAGCGATATGTTGGGGCTTGGTCGCGGAGACAGTGTAGAGGCGGCAATGGCCTCTACCCGTGCTGCCAAGGCGTCCTATGCACTGCAACAGGAAGAGACGCAGGCGGACTTGGCTCGGCTGGAGGCTGATTATGCTGGGCTGCAGGCAGATGCGACCTCATTGCGAGCCCTTGCCCGTAGCAACGTGGCCACACTTGATCTCTACAAAGACCAGCTTGACGCTGGATCAATTCCGCTGACCGAGGGCATTATTTTGCAGCGCGAGCGGATAGATACGCTGACCTCTCTGATTGATGTTGAGAGCGACATTCTTTTGAACTGCCTGCGATCGTCTCAGCGACGCGGACTTCTTGCGCGATTGGGAGCGACTGATGGAGATAACTAGCACCGAAGTCCACAGCGCCCAGGTTGCTGTTGAGCCGATTTTGCAAAAGGCGGTTGTAGCCCTATTGCGCACGCAGTCGGTTGAGGTTGACGCAGAGGGACTGATTGAGGGTTTGCCCATCGTAGACGGCGTGTTATCCGAAGACTTGTTGGAGCGCGCGCTGCACCGCCTAGGCTATGAAGCGGTCTGGATTGACCAAACAAGCGTCCACAAGTTGATCTACCCGTGTTGTATCACTGCCTCACCAGGTGGCTATCTGTTGATACTCGGGAGAGATGGGGACACCCTTCAACTGCTTGACCCAGCACAACCCAACGCCTATCGGAATGTGCCTCTTGATGTCATCCAGAACATATATGCCAATCGTGCTTTTCAGGTCTTGCCGAGCACCGACCTACTTCTGGATAAACACTCGACCGGAGATGCAAAGAAACATTGGTTTTGGGGCAGGCTTTTACTTCAGCGTAGAAGTCTTTTTGACGTTATTCTCGCGTCCTTGTTTGCCAACCTGCTTGCCGTAGTCACCTCACTCTTTGCATTACAGGTCTATGACCGCGTCATTCCTGGTCAGTCTGAAGCAACCCTCTGGGTGCTGGCAAGTGGTGTCGGGTTGTCTATCCTCTTCGAGGCCATACTCCGCGTCACACGTGCCACGTTGGTCGACCAAGTTGGAAAAGAGGCGGAAATAGACATCACCAGCGATATCTTCGCGCGGGTGATTGGAATGAAACTCGATAAGCGTCCAGCGCCGCCCGGAGCAATCGTTCACATGGCACGGGAGTTTTCTGCCGTAAAAGAATTTTTCACGAATGCCGCCGTCGGGGTCGTGGCTGATCTGCCCTTCGCCATTTTGTTCCTGCTATTGATCTACGGCATCGCAGGCCATGTCGTTTGGGTTGTTGTCTTGGGCGCGGTTTTGATTATTCTTCCCAACATGTTTGTTCAAGGCACCATGGCACGGCTGTCCAAAGAGACGATGGGTGGGTTGTCTTCTGCATCCCGGTTATTGACAGAAGCATCCTATGGGCTCGAATCGATCAAAACCAACCGCTCTGAATCTCTATTTCAGCTCCAGTGGGAAGAGATCATTGCCCTGAACGCGTTGAAGACAACACAACAGCGTGCCTTGCGCGCATTCTTGACCTATTGGGCGGCTGCGCTGCAGCAAACAACGTATGTGTTTGCAGTCATAGCATGTGTCTATTTGGTTTTTGCCGGAGAGCTGTCGACAGGCGCCATCATCGCCGTCGGGATATTGACCACGAGAACGCTCTCGCCCATATCGCAGTTGTCGCAGACCCTATCCAGCTGGCAAAATATGAAGACAGCCCTCGCGGCTCTCGACACAGTCATGTCCTCAGAGCAAGAGCGCAGCATGGCGCGCTCCTACATAAAACGCCCGCGCCTGCAAGGACAGCTTGCGCTTCAAAAAGTCAGATTCGCCCATCCGGGTGCAAAGACAGTCGTTCTTGACATTGGTCAGCTCAATGTCAAGCCAGGTATGCGCCTCGCCCTGCTTGGCGCAAATGGGTCCGGAAAGTCAACGCTGCTGCGCTTGATCGCCGGACTGTACCAGCCGACTGATGGCGAATTACTCGTCGATGGGGTGGACATGCGTCAGTTGGATCCAGGAGATCTCCGGCGCAATATTGGTTATCTGCCGCAAGAAATCCAGATGTTCCGTGGCAGCCTCAGAGAAAACCTCTCCTCCGGCACGCAGAAGCGCTCCGATCAAGCGCTGTTAGAAGCCCTTGCTTTTGGAGGATTGGAGGAGTTTGTGAACTATCACCCTGAAGGTCTTGACCTGCAAATCATGGATGGTGGTGGAGGCTTGTCAATAGGCCAACGACAGAGCATTGGCCTTGCGCGCCTCTATTTACAAGATCCCTCGATCATTCTGCTGGATGAACCAACCTCAGCCCTGGATCAAAACTTAGAAACCACCGTAGTTACACGGATAGGACAATGGATAGGGTCTCGCACCTGCATTGTTGCAACACATAGACCACAAATTCTGAAGGAAATGACACATGTCGCCGTCCTTCAGCAAGGCCGCGTGTACCTTGTAGGAGAACGGGACGAAGTTTTAAAGAAGCTCATGACGCCTCCACCAAAAGCCAAACCCGAGGGCACACCATGAAGCTTGGCCGAAAAATCAATGGCCTGGTGTCAACGCGCCAACTGACAAAGAGCCGCCACACAACCTGGTTAATTGCTGTAACAGTCACCATCCTCGTTGCCTGGTCTGCTCACGCGCCACTCGACGAGATTGTGCGGGGAATTGGCAAAGTTGTTCCTACGATGAAAAATCAAATCATCCAAAATCTGGAGGGCGGTATCGTTACCGAGTTATTAACAACGGAGGGCGAAACAGTTGAATCTGGGCAGCTGCTGGTCAAAATGGACGAAACGCGCTTTCAAAGTGCTAACCAAGAGTTACAGGATCAACACTGGGCCCTCACACTGCGGTTGGCACGGCTTCAAGCGGAAGAGGATTTTTCAAGCAACTTTGTACCGGATGCAAAATTGTTGCAATTGGCACCGGAGCACACAGCTTCTGAACTACAGCTTTTCAAAGCACGCCGTGAAGAGATGCGGACTGCGGTGCGAACCCAACAGGATGCCATTAATCTGCAGATGCGTGAAGTGAACACGCTGCGACCGATGGTAAAACGGACGGCCGTCCCGAAAATAGAGCTCATCCGAGCTGAGCAAGCAGCGGCTGATAAGAAAAGCCTCTTGTCCGCTACAAAGACAGAGTTTGAAACCGCGCGATCACAGGAGTATTCAGAAACTTTGCTGAAGCTGCGTCAGATCGACGAACAGCTACTTGGCAGCGAGGATAAGTTGCTGCGCACGGATGTGCGCTCTCCGATACGGGGCATCGTCAACAAGGTTCACGCAACAACAATTGGCGGCGTCATACAGCCAGGCGAGCCTTTGTTGGAAATTCTCTCCCTCGAGGACAACCTCAGGGTTGAAGGAAAAATAGACCCACGTGACATTGGCTTTGTCTACGTTGGGATGCCCGCAACTGTCAAGTTGATGGCCTTTGATTTCTCGATTTATGGTGTGCTTGAAGGGCGAGTCATTCATGTTGGCGCAGACACCGTGACCGATGAGCAGCAAAGGGAGCCGCTACCTTATTACGAAGTCTTTATAGAGCTGGAAACCACAACATTGGACGGCTCCGCCGGGCAGGTCGACATTCGACCTGGTATGCAAGCTGAAATCGAATTGCACTCCGGCCAAAAGACAGTCTTGCAGTATATTTTGAAGCCTTTGTTCAAGACAACAGAAGCGCTAACTGAACGTTAATGACGTAGTTACATGGTGTATTGAGAGTTCGTAACGCGCCCGCCCAAAACAGGTCTCAGGCGGAGCGCTGACAATTGGGGCGCCCGAGTTCTGTCATTCGGTTAAGAATACGTTCACCCACACCATCAGCGGTCACACCCCAGCAGACGCACTGGGGGCGGACTGACATCAACAACCAGTTGTTCATTCAACCAGTACCGCTCTACAGTGAACGTCCAACAAACAGGGCCACAACCATCCAACCGAGTATGAACAGCGCCTCAAACACGAACAACGCTATAGGTCGCCACCCCAGCTTGGACAACTTGTCTAAAGAGGTCTTCACACCCAAAGCAGCGATGGATACCACCAAACACCAACCCGACAAATCGGTCAGCGTCGAGACAGCCTCTTTGGGCAATGACACGGTGTTGTTAAGAACTGCCAAGCCAATAAAAACAAGCAAGAAAACAGGTGTGACTTGGGACAGTTTGACCGAGGTGCCGGGGCTCGCCGCCGCCCTACTGTGCCTAAACAGCATGGCAAACACAACCACCACAGGCATCAACATCGCAACCCGAAACATCTTGCTAAGTGTGGCAAAGTCGGCCACATCTGGCGAGATGATGTAGCCTGCACCCACCACTTGCGCAACATCGTGGATAGAGCCCCCCAACATAAAACCCGCCTCCGTGGTGCTCAGGTCCAAGGCTACGACCAACAATGGATAAGTCACCATTGCCAGTGTCGACAGCGTGGCAATCCCAATGGCACTGAGCAAGGTCATTTGCTCGACCTCTTCGCTGGGTGGCAAAGTGGCAGCAATGGCCAGCGTGGCGGAGATGCCGCAAATACCAGTTCCACCACCACTCAAAATACCCAAACTCTTTGGCAAGCCCAAGCGTTTGGCGCACCACATACCAAACAAAATGGTACTGACCAAACCACCGGCTAAGGCAACCGCACCAAACACGCCCAAGTCATGCAGGTCACCCACCATGATGCGCAAGCCAAGCAAGGCCACACCCACACGCACCAACTTTTTGGCGCTGAATTCAATACCAGCTGTGTAGCGCTCTATACCCAGCAGGTGATGGAATGCCATGCCCATTAACAGTGCGTACAAATACTTGGGGCCGCCGTAGTGTTCAGATACAAAGGTGGCACTTAAAGCAAGCACCAGTGCCAGACCTATGCCGGGCATCACACGTAGAACACTCGCTAAGCTGGCGCCTAACCAAGGCGAGGCTGAGGTGGATTGAGACATTAAGGAATTAATACGACCTTGGCAGATGAGACCTGACCTGCAGCTATCTCCTTAAACGCAGTTGCGCCATCTCTCAACGCTCGCGTTTCTACCCAAGCCAAATCACCAAATACGCCCTCTTCTATTTGCCGCACAGTGGCCCGCAAATCGGCCATGGTGTAGGTATAAGCGCCCAACAATGTAATTTCTGCAAGGGTTAGCTTGCGCATGTCGATCTCGCTGCCCCAATCTTGTAAACCAATGTGCATGATGACGCCACCAGGCTTAATCGCCTCGAATGCCGCATTGCGTGTGATCGTTGAACCTACAGCATCAATAACAAAGTCAAACGACGCGCTATCCATAGTCTCATGGCGTGGGTCATAGGTGCGTGCTCCGGTTTCTGACTGAATGAGTTGGCGACGACCTTCGTTGACCTCGGCAACACACACACTACGCGCACCAGAATGCTTCAACAGCAACACGGCGAACATACCGATGGCACCACCACCCAAAACCAACACACGGGTGTCGGACAGCGGACGATTCAAATGCGGCAGTGATCGGTTGATGGCGTGTACGGCCGTAGCTGCGGGTTCAGTCAGTGCCGCTTTTACAGCCGAGATGTTTGCAGGCAACTTGATCAGCGAAGCGCCGGGAATAGACATGAACTGCGCATACGCGCCAGGTCGTGTCATGCCCACCATGGTGCGGTTGCTGCACAAGTTGTTGCGTCCATCAATACAAAAGTCACACACGCCACACGTGATCAGCGGGTTGCCGGTGACTCGGTCATTCGCCTTGTAAAGCGGTGACTTGCTCTCCAGCACGGTGCCTACAAACTCATGACCCAAAATCAAACCAGGCTGTCGCCTCGGGTCATGGCCATGATAGGCGTGCATATCAGAGCCACAAATGCCAACGGCATCTATCTTCAACAACACCTCGTTATCAAGACACTGCGGGTCCTCTTGATCAAGGAACTGCATCTCGTTGGGGTTGGTATAAACAAGCGCTTTCATATCGTTCCTTATTTAGCGGTAAAGCCACCGTCGACCATCAAGGTCTGACCTGTAATGTACGCACTGGCGTCACTGGCAAAAAAGACAGTCGCGCCGTGAATGTCGGACAACTCGCCATTACGCCCTATGCATGTTTGCCCGGCATGGCGACCAGATAACACTGGGTCGGCCATTACGGCCGCCGTTAGGGGTGTTGGAAAAAAACCAGGGCCAATCGCATTGCAAGTAACCCCATGCGCCGACCATTCTTGGGCAATGGCGCGTGTGAGTTGCACCACACCGCCTTTAGCCGCACCATAGGGTGAACTGTTGGCGAATGCGCGGTAACTTTGCAACGATGCGATGTTGATAATGCGTCCCCAGCCACGCTTTGCCATATGGGGTGCCAATCCTTGTACAAGAAAGAACGGTGCACCAACGTGCAAATTCAACTGCGTTGTCCAAGTTGCAGGCGTGACTTTGACAAACGGTTCGCGTAAATTGACACCAGCAGCGTTGACAAGAATATCGACGTCACCCACCTCAGCCAACAGCTTGACCACAGTGGCAGGAATGCCGTCTAAGTCAGACAAATCTGCAGTCACGCCTAGAGCATCAATACCCAGCGAAGACATGAGCGTCAAGGAAGGTGCCATAGAGCCAGCCGAACCACGGGACATGAGTACCACCCGTGCACCAGCCTGCCCAAGCGCAATCGCCATGGCTTGGCCCAAACCCGAGGTGCCACCTGTTACCAAGGCGCACCTACCGACTAAAGAGAACAAAGCTTGACTTGGCGCCCCAGCGTTCGTGGCAGTCATACCTGCAGACGCCGCCATCACACTTCTACTTGCTTGCCAAGGTCGAAAGTTTGATCGGGGAAGTACTTTGCCAAGCGGTCGTCAGCTGTTCGTGCGTGTGCTTCCATACCCTCTAAGCGTGAAATACGCGCGGTCACCACACCAATATCGCGTGCCGCCTCGCGTGTCATACGCTGCCATGTAAAGGTCTTAAGAAACTTGTGAACAGACAGGCCGCCAGAGTAACGCGCAGCGCCTTTGGTTGGCAACACATGGTTAGGGCCACTAGCCTTGTCGCCATATGCAACAGTTGTTTCTTCGCCTAAAAACAAGGAACCGTAGCAAGTGAGATTGTCAAGCCACCAATCCAGGTCAGCGGCATGAACCTCCAAGTGCTCAGATGCATATTTGTCTTGAACAGCAACGATTTCTTCGCGGGTGTCACACACAATGACCTCGCCGTAATCACGCCAAGCAGCACCAGCTGCATCGCGCGCTGTGGGCGGTAATGCGTCAATCAAGACAGACATACGTGCCATGACATCGCGCGCTAACGCCTCGCTGTCGGTGAACAGCCAAGCTGGTGACTCGTGACCGTGCTCGGCCTGGCCAACCAAGTCGCTGGCAACAATTGCAGGGTCAGCTGTTTTATCAGCAATGATGCCAATTTCAGACGGCCCAGCGAAAACGTCAATACCCACTTTGCCAAACAAAGAGCGCTTGGCCTCCGCCACAAACTTATTACCTGGACCAACAATGACGTCAGCAGGCATGCCTGTAAACAACCCATTGGCCATGGTAGCAATAGCTTGCACACCACCCAACGTCATAATGACCGTCGCGCCAGCCTTGTTAAAGGCGTACATGAGATAGGGATGCATAGGACCGCCACGGAACGGGCCTGAACATGCAATGATTGTCTTCACACCAGCTGCCTTGGCTGTAGCAACGCCCATATACGCAGAAGCAATGTGTGCATAACGACCCGCTGGCGCATAGCATCCAGCAACATTGACCGGCACCACGCGCTGACCGGCAGTTACACCAGTATGCAGTGTGGTTGAGAACTCTTTTAAAGAGTTGCGCTGTGCAGTAGCAAAAGCACTGACCTGCGCTATCGCAAAGTCAATGTCTTGTCGAACCTGCTCTGGAACAGATGCAGCGTTTTCAGCAAGCTCAGCAGGAGTGGCAATAAAATTTCCCTCCCATTTGTCTAAAGTCTTGGCATAAGTGCGAACAGCTTCTTCGCCATTTTTTTCAATTTCGGCCAACATTTCAGAAACGACTTTTTGAGCAGTTGCAGTTTCTGTATCAGGGGTCTTAGTAGCTTTTTTCAAATATTTGATCATGATTACTCAGATTTTCAAAGGTGTGGGCTCAAACGGCCGTTATAAAAAATTTAGGGTTTAAGTCCTACTTGTAAGCTTCTGGCAGCAACACAGTGGTGAGCTCTGGCACAAAAGCAATAAACAAAGCAATTACCAGCATAGACAACACAAAGGGGACGGCTTGGCGTGCAATTCTTAAAATGGACTCCCCTGTTATGCCTGCCACCACAAATAAATTAAGTCCCAGTGGAGGCGTAATAAAGCCAACGCCCAAAGTCGTGATCATGAGCACACAAAACTGAATCTCATTCATACCAATTTGGTCTGCAAGGGGCTTCAAAATAGGGGCCAGAATCACAATATTTGGTGTGGTCTCCATGACACAGCCAGCGGCAATGAGAATGCCAATCATCATAAGAATGATGACAGTCGGGTTGTCAGACAAGCTGGTCACCGCAGCTACAAAACCCTGCGGAACATTCATAGTGGCAAGTACTTGTGCCAAAGGCAACGACAAGGCAATGATGGGAATGATGACGCCGTTGACTTTGGCCGAACTAACCAACATGGCGGGGAAGTCACTCAAGCGCAAAGTGCCTATGAGAAAACCAATAATGATGGTGACCACTACGGCCGTTGCACCGGCCTCTGTAGGCGTTAGGCTGCCTGAGAAAATGCCAGTAAAAATTAAAGCTGGAACAATAAATGCATACCATCCGCGCTTTAAAGCACCCAGTAAATTCTTGAGCCAATTTGAGAAGCTAATAATCTGGCTGGTCTCGTAGGCGTACTTGCGGTTGATGAGCGTGTTGGTGATAAAAATACCACCCAAGATCAACAGCCCTGGAATCAATGCAGCTTGAAACAAGGTGGAAGCAGATATACCCAACACCAAACCAATGATGATGTAAGAAATAGATGGCGGTATCAAAATACCTGTGCAAGCACCTGCGGCAACCAATGCGCATGCGTAAGGCCTTGGGTAACCTGTGGCCACCAAACGGTCAATAGTCATGCGACCCACAGCGGCAGCGCCAGCAGCATCTGAGCCAGAAATAGCACTGAACATGCCACAAACAACGACTGTGGCAGAGCCAAAGCCGCTCTTAGTCCAGCACGTCAAGGCCTCGGCCACATCCAAAAACTTTTGACTCAAGCCGGTTCTCACCAGCACATCTCCAGTCAAAATAAACAAAGGCACTGCCGTTAATGCGAAGTGGTCGATGCCTTCAAACAAAGAACCGCCAAACAATGACAATGGCAAAGCACCTGACCACATCAGCAAGGCTATGGACGTTGCACCGATACCTGCCCATATAGGCGTGCCAATTGCGGTCAGAAAGATAAAGATGAGCATAGGGCCATAAAAGCTCCAACCCAATACCAACGACTCCGCCTCTAATCCTGGATACAGTGACTGCATAGTTGTTTTACGACGATTTATAAATTAAGAACAAAGCCCTAATCAAACAACCGTCCCCCTTCGTAGGCTTGTTCGCCATTTATAAAATTTGATACATCGCGGCTAATCGACTGAGCCAGTCTGTACAAAAGCAACGTGAAACCAATAGGTACAGCGGCTAAAAACAATGACATCGGCAAACGAAGACCATGGGAGACAGAGCCGAATTTCAAACTAATCATTAAGCTCTCCATCGACAAATACAGCGCGAACACGCTAACAACTACCATCACCAAATCACCAAACAAATACAGAAAAGCTTTTACCCGTGGCGAGCAAAACTCAAACAACACATCAATTCGAATGTGGGCTCTCTCTCGCACAGCGGATGCTGCGCCTATCCACACCAAATAAATAAAAGCGTAACGGACAATTTCTTCTCCCCAAATAGATGAATAAGAAAACACCTCACGGCGAATCACCTCAATCGCCATGGTGACCACGAGCATGCTGTAAAACCACAACAATGCCCACTTTTCCAGATCGCGGTCTATGCGCTGTAAAGTGCTTAACTTATTCATCAAATTTCCTCTAACGAGTACTTGCTTATGCGTCGTGGACGTACAAGCGGCTTTGCGTATTGGCAGCAGTCTCCATCTTGCTGAACAAGTCAGCAGACCCGGCTAACTCCATACGGAATGCATCCCACTCTTTGCGCTTGTAGCCGCCTGCTGCCTCCCACTCGCCCAGTTGGCTGTCGCTGAGTGAGTGAAACTGAACACCGGACTTGACCAACTCTGCAATAGCAAAGTTGCGCGCTGATGGCACCTTGGCCAAGTTTTGCTGAGCGGTAATCTCGGATGCAAACTCAATACCTGCTTGAACGTCTTTTGGTAAAGAGTTAAACCAAGCCAAGTTACATGAATACACTTGGCTGTCAGGCACAGCACGGGTAAACGTCACATGGCTCAGGATGTCCTTAAAGCCAAATACGTTCAAAGCGCCAACTGATGGATCCAAGGCATCGGCCACACCTTGCTTGATCGCAGAAGGTGTCTCGCCCCACGCCACTGGTGTTGGATTTGCACCCACCAGTCGGTAATACTGCTGCAGCATCTTAGAGCCGGGCACACGAAACTTAACGCCAGCCAAATCAGAGGGAGTGATGACCGCCTTACCTCCTTTTCGAACCGCCACAACACGGGGGTCGATCACAACGTAAAACAATGGCTTGAAGCCCTTAGCTTCAACTTGTGTATGAACGGTTTGCTTCCAAACATCAGAGTTCACCAAGTTCACAAAGCGTTGGTTTGAACCACAAAAGTAAGGCAAGTTGATCAAGTCAACAACTGGTGCAAACGGCGCAAAGTTAGAAATAGAGTGCTGTGCGGCTTGAATCGTGCCTTCTTGCACTTTCTTTGGCAGCTCACCACCAGAGCCCAGCTGGCCGCCGGGTGCTAAGCGAACGTACACTTTTCCGTTGGTTGCGTTTTGAATATTTTCTTTCAACTCGCGCTGCAAAATTGGGTAGCTGCGTGATGAACCCAAAGCGTATGCCGTCGCAATTGTCATGACATGCTTCGCAGCGTTCTTGCGCTCATCTTCCTCTCGTGCAATCTGGGCGACGGCTGCGGGTGAAAATAAAGTGCCGGCAGTTCCCGCCATAGCGGCAACCGTAAAGCCGCTGGTACTCGCTACTTTTAAAAATCGACGGCGGTCTACTGGTACATGCCCTTGCGGTGCTGCTTCGTTATCGTGCTTGTTACTCATGCTTTGTCTCCTGCTATGTTGTGATTGCTTCAATGTATTCCTTATAAAAGTTAAGAAATAACAATAAAGCTCTGTTTATTTAGAAGGGAAATCCTTCTGTCTTCACACCTGAGGTTTCTATGCCCTCTAAGTTAGCGCAACGCAAGCTGTTAAGACATGTCTGTCTCGGCTTCAGCCTCGTTTTGCACTATTCCCAATACGAAAAAACCAACCGAAAAGAAAAGAGTGAGCATGTCTTGCACATCGCTCAAAAAAGCTGGCAGCTTCAAAATGCCAGCAATAAAAAGGTTGGCAATAAACACAGAAAACAGCACGAATCCAAGAACGAATGCCAAACGCCCATTAGTTGAAGTTTTTTGTTGCACTGCTAGCCCTTTTTCTTACGGTTAATTTAAGTCCTGAAATCAGGCACTTTCGTAAAGCCTAGTCAACACGAACTCGCGATGACCCAACGCCTCAGCCGCTGTTAATCTGCCGTTTGCAGTACGCAGCAACATCTCTAGCAATGCATCACCTGCATCGTCCATATTCATCTCACGCTGCAACAATCCAGATGTATCAACGTCCACATGCTCACCCATGGTGCGAACCGTGCGTGGATTTGCGCAAATTTTGATGACAGGAATAATTGGATTGCCCACTACGTTGCCTTGTCCCGTGGGAAAGAAGTGAACAGCGAAGCCTGATGCAGCGCACAGCGTGACCATCTCAGCAGCTGCTGAAGACGAATCCATAAACCACAAGCCAGAGCCAGTTGGTTTTTCGGCCTTGTCTATCACCCCATCGACCATGCATTTCTTGCCTATTTTTTGGATGTTGCCCAAAGCCTTCTCTTCAATTGTCGTCAAGCCTCCAGCAATATTGCCTTTGGTTGGCTGCGAGTCCGACAAATCAGATGTCTTGTGCTTATTCACTACATCTTGATACCTGTTGAACATCGCCATAAATTCATCACGAATTTCTGGCGTTCTACAGCGTGCGGCAACAATTTGCTCGCCACCGGTCAACTCTGTGGTTTCACCAAAGCACAGTGTGTTGCCCATTTCGTAGAGCTTGTCAAACGCGTTACCAACGGTTGGATTTGCACCGCAACCTGACGTTGTGTCTGATTCGCCGCACTTGGTTGAGACCCACAGATCTGACAGCTTGCATGGCTGACGTTGAATTTCGGACGCATGTTGAACCAATTCACGTGCACCACGAGATGCTCGCATGATGGTGTCGTGATCGCCGTGCATTTCTATGGAGTAGCCCAGAACTGGCTTTCCAGTAGCAGCAATACCGTCAACAATTTTCTTGGTCCAACCCTCTTCAATACCAATAACAATTACAGCCGCAACGTTTGGATTTGAGCCTGTGCCGATGAGGGTTCGAAAGTGCAAGTCAAGGTCAGCACCGAACTGCAAACGTCCATAAGGATGTGGCAATGCCATCGTGCCTTTGATGTTGTTAGCTACTGCTTCACACGCTGCGTTAGATATGTCATCGACTGGCAGGATGATGACGTGGTTACGCACACCAACAGCGCCATTTTCACGGCGGTAACCCATAAAGCTTGTTTTTTTATCAATCATGATTATTCTTTCTAGATTCTGAAATGTGCTCGACTCACCAGCGCTTGGTTTTAACGTTATGGACGTGCAAGTGCTCGCCAGCTTTAATTGGTGCCACGACGCGGCCAATATCCACACCGTACTTGATGATGGTGTCGCCCGTTTCCAAGTCCTTCAAGGCAACCTTGTGACCAATAGGAATATCGCTAATGGTTGTTAGGTTGAGTGTTTTGTCCTCTTCCATGATCCAACCCACCATTTGGGTGTTGCTAGACATGCCCTCCACCACGATAGTTCCGACTGAGTCGCCCTCCTCGTGCACTACAAAATGAATCATTTTTTCTTTCCTTTAAACACTTGATCAGGTTAATCTTGATACATAGAAATAACAAATTCAACTAAGTCATATATATGTATGTTGGGCTTATTATCACTACTGGGTTTCTTATGATCTACTAGTGTTTTCCCTATAGTTTCAAAAATAAGCCATTTTTTGGCTTATAAAACCATCGTGGCAACCAGCCTAAATTAAGCAAGCTGCAGCAGCAGCTCACAGTAGAAAACTGAACAGGCACTATGGCAACAAGAACACTTATCGGTGGCGGCTTTAAAAGTGGCTTACCTCTCTACAAAGAGGTTAGAAATCAAATAGCTCAGGCCATAGGCGGTGGTGAATGGCGCGCAGGCGATGCGCTGCCAACCGAAAAATTGCTGTGTATGCGCTTTGGTGTGAGCATGGGAACGCTGCGCAAAGCCGTTGACGATTTAACAGCCAGCGGCGTGCTGATTCGACAGCAGGGACGCGGCACTTTCGTTGCTAGGCACTCGGAAGACCGTTATATCTTTTCTTTCTTTCACTTAATTCCGAACACAGGAGAGAAGAAGTACCCCAACGTTGAATTCCTCAACTACAAATTGACGCAAGCAGATGAATACGCTGCTGGGCAATTGAAAGTGCGGGTCGATTCCTCTTTGATCAACATCACTAACCGCTTAAGTTTGGAAGGTGCCGTTGCATCAATGGACGAGATATACCTGCCAACCGCAATGTATAAACATATGACTCGCGACACGATTAAAGCGCGGTCAACGACTCTTTACCAGTTGTACCAGGACCACTTTGATGTGGGTGTCATTCGAATCACAGAACGCTTACGCGTTGGCAATGCCAGTGCCAAGTGCGCCAAAGTGCTAGGACTGGCAACCGGCGCTCCCATTCTTCAAATAGCCCGTGTAGCTTATTCTTTCAATGACCACCCTGTTGAGCTGCGCATGTCGTATGTGAACACCAGCAGATGCGAGTATGTTCCTGACAACTTTGCAACTGATGTCTTTTAAGTTGTTGAACCTCGCTATAGGTAGCCGATAATCAAGTTATGAAATTTGCAACTTGGAACGTCAACTCACTCAATATTCGCCTGCAACAGGTGCTTGATTGGTTAGAAGCAAACCCAGTTGATGTGCTGGCGCTACAAGAGCTGAAACTGGCGCAGGACAAGTTTCCAGTGGATGCACTGAATGAGGCTGGTTGGCAAGCGAGTTGGCTGGGGCAAAAAACCTACAACGGTGTGGCGCTCATCAGCAAACAAATACCCACCAATGTGGTGCAGAACAACCCGCACTTTACCGATGAGCAGTCGCGTCTTATTGCGGGCACTTTTAGAAGCGAGTCTGACAAGAAAGTGCGCGTCATTGGTGGCTATTTTCCCAACGGACAGGCACCTGACAGCGACAAGTTTGTCTACAAAATGGCATGGCTAGATGGCTTGCGCAAATGGTTGAGCTTGGAGCTGGCAGTGCACGAGCGCCTGGTGGTCATGGGTGATTACAACATCACGTTTGATGCGGTCGATGTGTGGGACCCCGCCACACTAGAAGGCACCATTCACTGCACAGACCAAGAGCGCACGCAGTTGCAAGCGCTGATAAATTTAGGGCTGCACGATGGCTTGCGTTTGTGCGCCCAACCAGACAAAAGCTTCAGTTGGTGGGACTACCGAGACTTTGGTTTCAAGCGCAACCGTGGCATGCGCATTGACCATATCTTGGTAACCAAGGCAGTTAAAGACGCCACAACGGCAGCCTTTATTGACAAAACGCCTCGCGCCAACGAACGTCCCAGCGACCACGCACCTGTGGTACTCGAAGCGGCGCTATAACTGCACACTGCGCGCCATATCGCGCAGCCAATGACCTACTTCGTGACTCAGCACGCAGGCGTCGCGCACCAGTTGGTCAAAGTGGCGCGTGAGCGCTTCTACATGCTCGCGGGTGTTGAACACAAAATAGGCGCTGCCTATGTAAATAACCGCCCTGCGCTGACCAAACACCACAATGGGCGCGCTGTAGTGTGTGGCTGAATCAAACAAATGCAGGCGGGTGCTCGGGTATAGCTCTTCGCACAAGTCGGCCATTTGCACCAACTGGTCTTGTACCTGCCCCACGCTCAACGCAGCCCACAAGCCGGAGCGATTGGTCAAGCCTTGCAAGGTTTGCATGGGCATGGCAATTTCGTAGTCCATACCCACTGTGCGGTTCAGCCGCAAACGTTCTTCTTGATGCGCGCTGGCTTGCTGCGGCGTTTTACCGGCATAGGAACTGAACTCCAACTCCAACACGGCCTGCGTTTTCATAAATTCAGGCAACGACGTGGGCGCACCACGAATTTTGGCCCCAGCCGACTCACGCAACCAGCGCTCTATGTGCTCATCTGCGTGCCCTGGTGATGTCTGCGCCACCTCTAGCGACTCTTTCAAAATCTCACCCGTTGAGCGCTCGGAATTGGTCAAACCCAGCAACCAGTCCGTACTCACGCCTAAGGCTTGTGCCACATCGGCCACCACATGGCCTGATGGCAGTCGCACCAAGTGCTCATTGAGCAAGGCAGATATGGTGGAACGGTCAACCCTGGCCAGCTCACCCAAGCTGGTGCGGTTGAGTTGGCGTGTCAACATGGCGCCGCCCAAGCGCTCGCGAAATAGACTGCAGCGTTCAGTTTTGGTTAGCATGTGCGTATTGTTGCACAACGTGATAGTTGTCTACAAATTCTTATTATTACTACGCGGCGCACGTTGAATCACGTCCTGAGCTTCAAGAGAATGATGTTGTTATGTATGTTTACTAACTTTGTGAACCACATCAGGAACGAACACCATGGAACTCAAAAAACGCACGTGGACCAAGGCTTTCACTTGGCAACTCATTGGCTTTGTCGTTATGACAACCATCAACTACTGGTACATGGGCAGCTTTCAAAGCGGCGTGGGTTTGTCGGCCATGCTCACTGGCGTGGGCTTGGTCACTTATTACATGCACGAACGGGCATGGTCGAAGCTGAAGTGGGGCCTGCGCAGCAACGCCCAACAACTTTAGTTCACAATATGCACCATCGATTGACACATCACATCACCGCATGAACCACCAACCACCAGCCAACGCAGTTAACGCGTCTTTGAAAGTCGAACCTGCGTACCCGCGCTTGCGCAGGAGTTTAAAGATAGGACTGCTGGCATCCTTGTTGGTCATTGGCGCTTGCTCATCCACGACAGGTGGCGGGCTGGTGGGTGCCGACAGACGCCAGCTGATGCTGATTTCCGAGCCTGAAGTTAACGCAATGGCGCAACAAGCCTACAGCGACGTTCTCAGCGACGCACGCAAACAAGGCACGCTCAATGCCAACAAAGCGCAGCGGCAACGCGTGCAAGCCATCACCAACAAGCTCATTCCACAAACCTCTATTTTTAGGGCGGATGCAGGCACTTGGAAGTGGGAGGTGAATGTCATTGAGTCCAAAGAACTCAACGCATGGTGCATGCACGGCGGGAAAATTGCGGTTTACAGCGGCATCATCAACCAGCTCAAGCTCACAGACGACGAATTGGCCGCTATCTTGGGCCACGAGATGGCGCACGCGCTGCGCGAACACTCCCGCGAGCAAATTTCGCAGTCTATGGCCACAGACTTCACACTCAACATTGGCGCCGCTTTGCTGGGCCTGGGAGCAGGTACGGCCAACCTGGCCGGCGTGGGTGCAGACTTGATGTTGAGATTACCTAACAGCCGCGCACACGAAACCGAAGCCGACCGCATTGGCGTGGAACTGGCCGCGCGCGCCGGCTTTGACCCACGCGCCGCCCTGAGTTTGTGGCGAAAAATGGGGGCAGCCACAGGCGCCAGCGGAGGTGCAGCATGGTTGTCCACCCACCCGTCTAACAAACAACGCACCCAAGACTTGGGCGTTTACAGCGAACGCGTTATGGGCTTGTACCAGCAAGCCAAGCGATAGCAACAACGCCGACACACATTCGCCATACCCAGCGACACTTTTTTGGGCCAAGCCTGGGCTCGCCACCACGGGCCTCGCACCAGTAGGCCCTGGGGTCAGCGCACAGGGCTTCCAACTAAACCCATTACCAGCTGACGGTGACCTGCGCGGCGTAAGCCAACAGGCGTAGTATGTTGGTTAATGACCGACACCTCTACCCGTGGTGATGGCGATGCAGACGGCGAGGGCCGCAACCTCAACGACCACCCAGACAACACCATACCCAACAGCGCAAGTGAGGCTGCACGCCAACATGCATATGGCCAGCAGCCCTTTGTAGGTGAGCAATACGCATGGTCTCATTGGCGGCTACCGCGCTGGTCGTTTCGACCGCGTTTGTTGCAACACCTGCCCACTTACACGCGCTCACATGCACTGAAAGACATTGGCGCAGGCATCACCGTTGGCGTGGTGGCGCTCCCGCTGGCCATGGCATTTGCCATTGCCAGCGGCTTAAGCCCAGAAGCGGGCTTATGGACGGCCATTATTGGCGGCTTGTTGGTTGCAGCCTTGGGTGGCTCGTCGGTTCAAGTGGGTGGGCCAGCTGGCGCGTTCATTGTGATTGTGTACGGCATTGTGGAGCAACACGGCTTGGGCGCGTTGCTGGTGAGCACGTCGTGCGCCGGTGTGCTGCTGTTTGTGATGGGGTGGTTGCGCTTGGGCAGCTTGGTGCGCTATGTGCCCATCAGCGTGGTGATTGGCTTTACCAACGGCATTGCGGTGCTCATTGCCGTGTCGCAGCTGCGCGACTGGCTTGGGCTAGACATTGACAACATGCCCGGCGACTTCTTTGCTCAAATGCTGGTGCTCGCTAACAGCTGGCACAGCTTCAACCCATATGCATTTGGCTTGGCCACGCTGTGCACAACAGGCTTGTTGCTGTGGCCAACATGGTGGGCCACTTGGGGCACAAGGCTGACACAGTTGCAACGCGTCAAACACATACCTGGTGCAACGCGCGGCTTGTACATCAGCTCTCGCTTGCCTGGTCCCATCGTGGCGTTGGTCAGCCTGACTGTGTTGGCTTATGTCTTTAAGCTGCCAGTTGAAACCATTGGTCAGCGCTTTGGCAGCATATCGGCGCAACTGCCAACGTTTGAGCTGCCAGCGTTTTCTTGGAGCAGCGTCAAGCAGTTGGTGCTCCCCACAATCACCATCGCGTTGTTAGGCGCAGTGGAGTCTTTGCTCTGCGCGCGCGTGGCAGACCAACTGATAGAGTTGCCCAAACACGACCCCAATCAAGAACTCATGGCGCAGGGTATGGCCAACTTCACCGTGCCATTTTTTGGTGGTATGCCTGTCACTGGCACGATTGCCAGAACCGTTACCAACATACGAGCAGGCGCGGTCTCACCGGTCTCAGGCATTGTCCATTCGCTGACGCTGTGCGCCATTGTGTTGGTCGCGGCGCCGCTGGCGCAGCACATACCGCTGGCAGTGCTGGCCGGTATTTTGTTGTACGTGGCGTGGAACATGGGTGAGTGGCGTGAGTTTGCGCGGCTCAAGCACTACAGTGCACATTACAGACTGATGCTTCTGTCCACGTTCTTTGTGACCATTGTGTTTGACCTCACGCTGGCGGTGCAGCTTGGTTTGGTCTTGGCGTTTGTGCTGTTTATCAAGCGGCAAAGCGACATCTTTCAAGTGCGTATAACGCCCGCTTCTGACAAGCGACTCGATGTGCATGTGTACGGAAGTTTGTTTTTTGGCGCAGTGGGCAAGCTAGACGCGTTGGGCGACTGGGCTAGGCAGTGCCCGCCTGGCAGCGAGGTACACATCAACACGCAACGCATGATTGCGCTAGACACCACAGGTCTAGACAACCTCAAAGACATTGCCAACACACTGCATAAAAATTCGGCGACATTGCACCTGCATTTACTGCAAGCACAGCCCTTGTCGCTGCTGCAACGCAGTGGCTTTTTAAAGCTGTTGGCGAGCTTCGACGCAGAACCTTAACGCATCAATGCGTAGGCCGATGTGTGCGTTATTGGTTGCGCATATGGTCTGCCGTTTGAAAAAAAGACTGTTCCAAGCGCTTGCGAAGCACTTGCGGCACATCGGTATCCACCATGGCCTGCGTCATACAAGCCACCCATTGGTCGCGCTCTTGTATGCCAATAGAAAATGGCAAATGGCGCGCACGCAACATGGGGTGGCCAAACTTTTCAGCGTAGTAATTGGGCCCACCCAACCAGCCACACAAAAAGTAAAACAAACGCTCGCGCGCGTTGTCTAGGCTGTCGCCGTGTGATGAGCGCAAGGCCGTGTAGCCAGGCTCCAGATCCATGAGGTCATAAAACCGATTGACCATGTCTTTCACCTTGGTCTCACCGCCCATCCACTCAAACGGCGTGACGGGTTGACCTTGGACATTCTTAGGGGGCTGCTCTTGTATATTCATAGTGTTTTATTGTGCTTGGGCTTGACAGCAGGCGACGATCAAGCATTCAGACTTAACAAGGTGGGTTACTCCAAGCGCTGACGCAAGGTTTGCCACGCCGGGGTGTTGAGCACTTCACGCAACCCCCACCAACCTGCCAACAATGCCAAACCAGCACCGCACAGGGCGCCCACCACAGGCACCCACAACGGTGGGTACCAATTGAACTCAAACACCTGCTTGGCCAATACCCAGCCCAACACCATGGCAGCGCTACTGGCCATGGCACCCGCCAACAAGCCCACACCGGCCAACTCGGCACGCTGCACTTGACGCAGCAATGCAGAGCGTGCACCCACAGCCCTAAGGATGGCGTACTCGCGGGCACGCTCTGCACGGGTGTGGGTGATGGCCGCAAACAACACCACCAAGCCTGCCACAACGCTGAAGCCAAACAAAAACTCAATGGCGCGAATAACTTGGTCCAAAATGCGCTGCACCTGTGCCAATGTGGTGGCCGTGTTGATGTTGGTCACGTTGGGAAAGTTGCGCACCAATTGGTTGTCAAACGAGCGCACTATGCCATCAGGCCCGACCGCGCTGGTCTCAGGCGCTCTGAATGCGCTGATGTAGGTGATGGGCATATCGGGCATCTCAGCTACAGGGAACAGGGCGAAGAAATTCACCCGCATACTGGCCCAGTCCACGCGGCGCAAGTCGCTAATGCGGGCACTCACCACGTCACCAGCCACATCAAAACCCATGGTGTCACCCACCTTTAGGCCTAGGTCATTGGCCAAGCCTTCTTCCACACTGATGGTGCCGGCCTCGCCGGCTGTCCAGTCACCGTCAACAATGACGTTTTTCAAAGGCAACTCGGCGCTGTGCGACAAATTGAACTCGCGCTGCACCAAACGCTGCGCGCGTGGGTCTTCGTAAGCATCGCTGCGCACGGCCTCGCCATTGATGTTCACCAAACGCCCCCTGAACATGGGGTACCAGTCGTAATCCGTCACACCAGCTTGGCGCAATTGATCTTGAAAAGCTTGCGCTTGGTCAGGCTGAATGTTGATAACAAACCGCGTGGGCGCATCAGCTGGCGTGGCATCGCGCCAGCTGGCTATCAGGTCTGTACGCAACAAGACCAACAGTGCCAGCGCCAACAAGCCCACGGCCAACGAGCTGACCTGCACCACGGCCAAACCAGGGCGTGCCACCAACTGGCGCGTCGCCAAAATAAGCCACCTTGGGGCGGTGTCTTCACGCACGCTGAAGCGCAGCGCTCTGAGCGCCAGCCAACTCACACCAGCAAACAACACAATAGAAATGGCAAAGCCACCCACCGCAGCGGCGCCCATCACAAGGTCACGGCTCACCACCAGCAGCAAGGCACAAAAGCCCAACAAACCTGCAGCCCACACCGAGGCAGGGCGCAAATCGCCAGTCTCGCGACGCATCACACGCAGAGGCGGCACTTTTGAAAGCTGCAATATGGGCGCCACACCAAAGGCTGTCATCAAACTCAAACCCACGCCAAGGCCGGTCACCACTGGCCACAACGAGGCGGCGGGCAGCTCGGTTTTAACCAGCTCAGCCAGCAACCAAACAAACACCCAGTGCACGCCCCAACCCAAGACCACACCAAGCAACGCGGCCAACAGCCCCACGGCGTAAAACTCCACCATAAAACTGCGTGCGATAGTGCGCTGCGACAAACCCAACACGCGCAACATGGCGCAGGTGTCCAGCTGGCTGGCCGCAAAGCCGCGCGCCCCAATGGCCACAGCCACGGCACACAGCAAGGCCGTCAGCATGGCCACCAAGTTCAAAAACTTTTCTGCTCTAGCCAAGGTTTGGGTGGTCTCTGGGCGACCCTCTTCCAAGCTGTCTAGCCGCAAACCTCTGGCAGCCATATCGGCGGGTGCTTCGCCATTACTCGATTTGTCAATCAAGGCTTGCACACTGTCCGTAAATTGGCGCACCGCGTCAGCTTCACCTGCTACAGAAAAACTATAGTTCACCCGGCTTGCTGGCTGCACCAAGCCGGTGGATTCAATGTCTTGCGCATTGATCATCAAGCGCGGGGAAAAACTCATAAAGCCGCCGCCCCTGTCTGACTCCAACGTGATGACTTGCGTCATTTTCAGCTCAGTGGTGCCCAACAAGATGGAGTCGCCGACTGTGATATTTAAAGACTCCAGCAGCGAAGCATCCGCCCACGCTTGGCCAACAGGTGGACCGCCTG